>Ga0180732_1000040_pt1 | contig 150441 bp, 142 predicted proteins | sample KR11_01MetaG_FD_148674 | JGI IMG/M metagenome (GOLD analysis project Ga0180732, IMG submission 148674) | Groundwater microbial communities from the Olkiluoto Island deep subsurface site, Finland - KR11_0.1 MetaG | ecosystem: Environmental > Aquatic > Deep subsurface > Groundwater | place... | reverse complement strand
GAATAGGGGGTGGGTCCGTTTTCGATGTTAAAGTGGGACCGTTTTCGATATTAATTTTAATGTACAATTACTGGAGGTGGGTGCGTTTTCGATGTTAAAGTGGTCCCAATTTCGATGTTAAAAAACAACAACAGATAAAGCCTTTTTCATTGCTTTATCCTCTTCAGTAGCACCCTTATTGCCAGGACTAAGAAGATAAAAATAATCTTCAGGGGACAAATTATAAATAGATCGAAAGCACTTTGATATTCCAATTAACGATAGGTTCATACTATCAGCATCAAATGGATAAACCCTGAAATTTCCAAGTGTATGATCGGAAACTGGAACATTAATTCGAAAGATAATAGATGAATTAGGAAGGCTTAATATATGTTCAATATCACTATTATTCTGACTTTGTAAACCTTGAATGAAGAAGATATTTGGGAGCACTGCAATTGTGTCAATTGCCTGATTAGGGTAAGCATCTATATTATTTGAGAACCATTTATATATAGGGTTTTTCTCATAATGATGTTTAAAACAGTATTTTAAAGCATTCAGAAGATCACTTTCAACATCAAGGTGATCCATATGGTATGAATTTGTTTCAGGCCAATAGAGTTTTGGAATATTACGTGTCATTAAATGATTCTATATCAAGTCGCTAATCTATGGAATAGAGTTCCATATTTATTGTAACAATTATTGAAAAATGTTGTAAACTATTCTTAGTTGCACTGGCTTATCAGGTATTCTTGCCAGTTAGAAAATTTGTGACTTCTCTGACAAGATAGCTTTATAAGAGAGTTTTGCGAGTGTCAACTCTTTGCGCGGCCACGGGGGAAATGTAGGGTTGCATAGATTAAAAAAAACCGCCCAGCTTTGCTTCTGAGGGCTATGAGCAGGCCGAGGTTTTTAATCTTTCAATACTTATTATAACAAGTATTGTCTTTAATTCAATATACCTTTTTAGGAAAATTATGAACCTCGTCTTGCAATTGACGAGGTTTTTTGTATTCCTATGGTTTCAAATTAGAGAAAGGATGGAAAAATGTATAACTTTACAAGAGATTTTGATTTAGACGTTTATTGTGAATGTTTGCACATACCAGACGAAACCAAGCGAGTATTATCGCAAATAATTAACTCAGAACCTGTTCGAGCCCCACAATCTCGGCATGGGAACTTATGTGTCCGTTTTCCAAGTGAGAAAATGGCGCGGATGATAACAGCAGAAAGTTATCGCAACGAGTTTTTGTTCATGCTACAGTGCGAGTTTGACAATTCAATATTGGGATATTTGGAGCAGGTTTATAACCTTTTAGTTACATGGGTTAATCAAGAAACCTCACGAAAAAATACGGTTTTTCATACGATCGATTTTCTTATTCTTAATAAGGAGTATTTTAGATTTGTCGAATGTAAACCGGTGAGCGAATTACAAAGAATGCTTTCTGATAAACCAGGAAAGTATTACAAAGACAAAAATGGACGCTGGCATTTTCCAGCAGCAGAAGAATCGGCAAAGAATATTGGATTCGATTATGTAATCATTACGGACGAGGATATAAATCCAATCCTATCGCAAAACTTGGATTACTTACGTGATTATTACAAAGAATCATCTTCTCCAGTACTTGAATCTCGAGAATATGAAATAATTTCAATAATTGATGAAAATAGAGGGATTTCTCTTAAGAGTTTAATTGAAACATACAAACAGCCAGCTGATGATATCTATAAGCTAATCGTATCTGGGAAGATTTTTACCGACCTTACAAAAAGAAAACTATCAGACCATGAGAAAGTAAATTTATATCCTGATCAAGACACTTGCATCGCTATGGATTGGATTAACATAAATTCAGATCCATTTCCTTTACGTCAATTCAAACAATTTCAAATTAAGGAGGGTATGGAATTAATTTGGGATGGTAAGAAATATACGATCCTAAATAATGGGACAAGTACTATATCATTGTTATCTGCAGATAATGTTCCAATCGATTTGTCTGTGGAGCTTTTTGAAAAGTATCTTAACAGCGAAAAAATAAAAATTTCTACAGAAGCGTCGTTAGGAACTTATGAATCCCTGGTGCGATCAATGCATCTTTCTCCTAAACAGGAAGAAATCGCAAATGCGCGCATGGAGATGATTGAACATAAACTAAAATCATTGCCAAAACCTGCAATATATTCCACTATTCCAACTAGAACAATAAATCATTATTTCAAATTATACAAAGACGAAGAGAAAATTTCAGGTTATGGATATCTTGGATTAATTCCCAAATTAAAAAGCGGGAACACTAAATCGAGATATGGTTCTGAAGTAGATAATGAAATCCAAACTTTTATCAAATCACAAAAAGGGTTTCTATCTCCTCATCGCAGGAAAAAAACAGCAGTACTTCGTATGTTGAATGAACATCTCATCGCAAAAGGTTATAGGCCTATCTCTTATAAAAAATTGAAGCACGAGATTGATCGTATACCAAAATATCAACAAACTTATAGACGAGAAGGGGCAATCGCGGCATACGTTCACAAACCGCCCTTCATCTGTTTTGAGTACACGACTCCTCGACAAGGAGAACGATCTTTTCAGTATGGGTACATAGATTACACTGAAGGTGACATCGAATTAGTTTCTTCCAGAATTGGAGTAAACCTTGGTAAACCAAATTATTGTTTTCTCCTCGATGGAACTGATAAAAGATTACTCGCAAAATATATAACATTTAACCACCCCAATTATTACAGTGATTCGATGCTTATTAGGGATTGCGTTAGACGCCATCACCGATTACCTTCCACCATAATCACCGATAAGGGGTCAAATTTCGAATCAAATCATTTTGCTCACCTAATGGCCAGTTTTCAGATTACAAAAATCGATCGTCCTCCTAGGGAGCCGCGAGGAGGAAGCCCATTAGAACGGATTTTTGGAACAACCAATACTGAAGTTTTTTACAATTTGCTTGGAAATACTCAAAATTCCAAAAATCCAAGGCAACTTACCCCTGAAATAAATCCAAAAAACTTAGCTGTGTGGAATTTACCGGCGCTGGATGCCTGTCTAGAGCGATGGATGAGTTTATACAACGATACTCCTCATCCTTCGTTACATGGTCAAAGCCCAAATCAAGCCTATCTTGAACATCTTCACCTTGAGGGGATCAGGGAGCACACTTATATTAATTACGATTTACCCTTCTACTTTCTTACGCTTCCGTATGTTTCAAGGGATAACGGTCTTCGAATACTACATGAAAACGGGTACGTACGCGTAAATAATCTTAGCTACTATTGTGACGAGGTAGCTTTTTCTGCATTCATTAACAAAAAGGTGTCAGTTAAATTCGACCCGACAAATTCTGCCGTTGTATATGTACAACTTGGTAATGAATGGGTCGAGTTTTATTCCGATGAATTCCATTCGCTAAAAAATCGATCAATTAAAGAAATTGAAATTGCCAGTTCAGAGTTGCGTCAACTTGATAAGCTGTTCAATCAAAACAAGTCGATTACGGCGAGAAGGATTGGTGAATTTTTAGATGAAACTGCTGACCAAGAGTTTTTGCTATATCAGCAACTTCAAGACTTCGATAATATGCAGATAAATCATAAAATAAACGCTGACTTTCATCTACTTGATACTGGTATTTGTTCTGCTGATGTTGAGATCACAGACCCCGGTTATTCAAAGCAAGCAGATTCTACAGAAGTTCAAGACAATTCAGGAGTACTTCCGCATATTGAGATTTTGCCTGATTATTAGGATTTGAGGAAAAATGACAAATTTAGCTGAACACATTCAGATGAATTCCGAGGAATTTATTTCACATCCTAATGATTTCAATTGTTTATATGATTTAGATGAACCTCACTCATCATTTCCAAAAGCACTACTGAAACTTCCATCAAACGTAAAACTTGAATACTTTAAAAAGAAATTAATTTCTCACAAAATAATTGAAACCCTCACTCATGATGTTTTAAAGTTTTTAGAATTCCCAATAAGCCCAATAGGAGTAATTATGGGTCCATCAAGAGTTGGAAAGAGCACTCTTCTTAAAAAAATTGAAGAAGAAGTCATCAAACAAGGTACAGAACAAATGGAAATTGATAGATCCTATTTACCCATTGTTTCGATTGTAGCCCCAATATGTCATAAATCGAAGTATTGGTGGCCAGATGTTTATCAGCTCGGATATGAAGCAATTAATCCGGACCTAAGCCCACATTGTCATGGAAGTTATTCCCCTAAAATGGGATTTATAAATGCTTTGAAATATAGAAAGTTACTAGCTTTTCAGATTGATGAAGCTCATAACTTTACATATGTTCGTAATCGGCTTATTCAGTCTGAAGAAATTAAATCGTGGACTAATGAAGTGCCGGACTGTGTTTTTTTGCTTTACGGAACTTATCACTTAATCCCCCTACTAAATTTAACAGCTCAACTTAGCTTTAGAGCAAAAGAGTTCCATTTTCCAAGGTATGTTCCATGTCAAAAATCGTCTTCTGAATATCAAGACTTTAGTGGGGTTTTGCGAACTTTTGAAGTGTTTTTGCCAATTGAAAATCCTCCCCCCTTAGTCGAACACCAAGCAGAAATTTATGAGCGGACTCTGGGATGCATTGGAGTTTTGAAATCATGGCTACTCGACACCTTACAATCAGCATATGAAGAAAACTTAAGCTCTATCACATGGGATATGTTAATAAAACATTCCCCATCTACATTGAAATTAACTGTTCAATTGAGAGAAATTTCTGAAGGTGAAGAGTATATTAGAAAAGTGAACAATGAAGATGGGTTTTCGATAAATAATCCCAATAAACCACAAGACACTAACATTCCAATAAAAAACTTTTATGACCAGGTAACTAACCATAAAAGACTTACTGGAAGGTCTAGAAAGTTTTTTAGACGAAAACCGGTAAGAATAAAATTTAAAACAGAAACTAACTAGAGAAGGGATAATTTGATCACCTTTCCAAGAAGTCGAATGTACAAAATTGAGCCTATTGGTGTTGGAACAAGTAGGTGTGAATCCCTAACAAGTTATATTTATCGTATCGCCATTGCACATAATTTCCAAACTGGTCACTTCATCAAAGAGGTTCTTGCAAAAGAATCTTCAAATTTACCTGATCAAAGTTCATGGAGAAATGAGGATAATAGCGATGGTAATCAGTATCTAATGAATGGATTAGGAATTAACGCTGAGACAAGAGTCAATCAGCTACAGCAACTCATTGATAAAACAAATCTTCAGTGTTTGACTATGCTTCCTTGGAAAACCCTTATATCAAAAGAGAAATTGATCAGAAAAAATTACTATGTTTGTCCAATTTGTATTGATAAACAAAATATCACAAGCGATTTCTACATTCCCCTTGCGTGGTACATTAATCCAGTGACAATTTGTAACATTCATGAAGTGAAGTTATTAACTGGTTGTCCTTATTGTCACAAAAAATTCTCTCTGCACTCGGTAGCCTCAAGATTTGGTTGTTGTCCATCCTGCACGAGATACTTAGGTTCAAAAATTTATGGTATTAATGAGAACATTAATGAGAAAGAAAAATGGATTAGTAATCATTTCTACGAAATGATACAAAACAACCCGCACCCAAACAATATATTGACAAAAAGGGAAACAGTGTCTTTTTTCAATTGTTTTAACAATGAGAAAAAGAACGCTCAATTTTTTGAAGCTTTAAGTCAACATACATATTTTTCAAAGAAAAAATTATTGGAATGGAGTAGAAGGTCCTTACCAACAACGATGTTTCTCAAACATTCCTACTATTCAAAAATTTCCTTGTTCAAATCTTTCAACCCTTTATTAGTAACTATTCACAACTCTATCGAACAAAAGGTTATATTTGACTTTGAATCAGATTCATTTCTGTTTTTTGAAAGAATTTATGAAATATGCTATGAAAATATCAATTCTTTATTGGCTAACCCAAAAAAGATTTATGACTATATTGGGACGAATGAAAGATTACTAGAAAAATTGAATCCTACATGTAGCAGATCTATTCAACTGACGGTCTGTATATTAGTTTCCAATATAAAAGTGTATTGTCAAACACTTTTTGAAAATTATCTACATAATAGTACAAATTTCTTTCAATCCCCCATAGAAATAATCAATTGTGCTTATGGTGTTTCGAGGAATACATTAAAAAAGATACTTCCTGATCTTTATTCATTAGTAATAAAAAAACGAATTATGGAATACCAAAAATATAAACACATAAACGTAAATTACGATTATCAATTTCTTATCGATTCTATGAGAAATGAAAATGAAAAACCTTCACTCCCGATCAATTCTCTATTCGATCTATCCTGAATACTCACAATTATTGTCAGTAGAGAGTCTTAGCTCATATATAACGCGGTTAGCAAACCTTCACTGCGTATCAACTCAGATTATTATAGATATTATTCTAAAGACTCTTGATAAGCCCTATTCATATTCACAACGAAGAGAGTATTCATCAATTTCATATGGAATTAATGGTATTGGTAAACTCTCCACAGAATGGATTGAATCTGTTAGTCAACTTTCTACTCAAGAAAACTTGGATAAATTAACACTCAACTTTTTGGGATCTTATTGCAGACCTATTAACTTTGTAAAAAAATATAAATCTTGGTGTCCAACGTGTTTTCATCAGATGATGAATGAGTCTTTAACTTTGTTTGAACCCCTGTTATGGTTTTTCTCACCCGTCGACATATGTCCGATTCATCTATCTGTACTTGTTAATCGATGTCCTAGATGCCATAATCAAATTCCTGTATTAGGGAGCAAATCAAAAATTGGGTGTTGCAGCTATTGTGATACATGGTTAGGAAATGAAAGTACGCAACCACAATCAGTAGATGATGAAAGCAAATGGAAAACCAGTTTTTGTAAAAATTTGCTCGATTTGAATCAAAATAATTATTTAAGAATTGGCAAAAATGTAAACCTAAACATTCAAGATTTTTTATTCTGCGATGAATATATAGGTAATTTAGATCAAAATTTTGTCGCTCAAATATTTGGCGTGCACTTATGTACATTAAAACGATGGGAACAAGGAGAGCGAATTTTTCTTTCTTCCTTCCTTGATGGATGTTACTTATTAGGAAATGATCCGCTCAAAAAAACACCCCAAAATCTTGTTGAGGAAGAGATCACTACAAGAATTAAGAATACACAATATCGTAATTCCGAAATTCAATTACTTAATGTTTTTTCAGATATAGATAACGATGAAAAAAATGGCTTTGTTGCATCCATTGCAACAAGCAAATCAGTGAATGATTTTTGTCGTCGAATAAATGTCCGACCTATTGTTCTAAAATTAAAAAACCCTGAGATATATTCATTGATAGAGCGTAAAATTCAAAATAAAGAAAAGAATAAATACCTAATTTCCTTTCAGATAAATAAATGCATTGGTTCAAAACAGAACATACCAATTTATCAAATCTCAGAGGAAATCAATATCCCGTTGAGGTCTTTAAGAAAATATGTTCCTAATATTTGTAGAAGAATATCTATACAAAATTCTAATCATAGAAAATTCTTAAAGACCGAAAGACAGAAGTTTTATTCGATGAAAGCATATCAAATTACGCAAGAACTTTTATTTCAAGGTAAACATCCTTCAGGTTATAGAATTGCGAAAGCTTTACCGCGGGGGGAAATATTGCTCAATAAAGGAATTCAAAGTTCTATAGAAAAAGCAAAGAAGGATTTTTATTGCAGAACCAGGAAAACTGGTATTACATCTCAATAAGATTTATTTCAGTTAATAAAATCCGTGGCTATGAACCAACGCTCCTAGACGTGCTGTATTCTTTTTCGAATAACAATGAATCAATAATTAATACTTTTCATTATTTTTTTGACCCATCAATTTGCCAATATGAAATTTACCCATGAACTTGCCAATTTGACAAATTCATGGGTAAATTTACACTTGTGAGCGCGAAGGGGCTCGAACCCTTAACCAACGGCTTAAAAGGCCGCTGCTCTACCATTGAGCTACGCGCCCAAGAACGGCTGAATTCTATCACGGCAGGCAAAGAGCGTCAATAAGATTTGCCATTAAGATTTGCCATTAAAACAAAAAACCAGGCGGAGGTTCCACCTGGTCTTGGCGTTTCAATAAATTAGCCTTGCTTCATGAAATCGGACATGCTTTCAAGCAGGAGGTCCACATCTGCAAGAGAGGTTTCACCCATGGTGGCTACACGGTACGTAATTTCTTTAAGCTTGCCGTAACCATTGGCGATGCGCATGCCGCGGGTTTGAAGGAATTTGTTCAAGGCGCTGATCTCCCAATTGTGTGTGTTCTTAACGTTCACTACAGTTTTAGAACGATAGCCTTCTTTGGCCAAAATCTCCATGCCGTTCGCCAGCGCCCAATCCTGCACTTTTTTAGACATGGCAGCATGGCGGGCAAAACGGTTGTCGAGACCTTCGGCAAAGATGCGATCCAACTGGAAGTCTAATGCGTAGATCAAAGACATGGCCGGGGTCATGGGGGTGGAATCTTTGAGTCGGTGCTTTTCCATCAAGAGCAGGTCGAAATACCATCCGCGATTGGTGACCGATTCGGCTTTTTTCATGGCACGATCTGATGCACCTGCCAGCGCCAAACCAGGAGGAAGCGCCAGGCATTTTTGTGCGCTGGTCAACAAGAAGTCGATGCCGAGGGCATCCATTTCAATTTTGACTCCGCCCAGAGATGAAACTGCATCCACCAGAATGAGAGTGTCGGGGCTGACCTCCTTGACCACGGCGCAAAGTTCCTTGATCGGATTTTCAACGCCGGTAGAGGTTTCATTGTGCACAATGGTGACGGCTTCATAATGTTTTTGCTTAAGAGCATCTCGCAGCATATCAGGCGTAATGGCTTCGCCCATTTCAACTTCAAGCTTGTCTGCTTTTTTGCCGTTGGCGATGGCAACATCGTTCCAACGCTGGGCAAATGACCCATTGACGCAAGAAAGCACGGTCTCTTGAACGAAATTTCGGATGCCCGCTTCTTGCATGCCAGACCCTGAACATGAACCCTGGAATATGCGGGTTTGTGTATAGAACAGATCTTTGGCTTTTTCAGCAGTTCTTTGGAATATGGCTTCAAAATCTTTGCTGCGATGCGGAATCATCGGCTTCGTTTGAGCAGCCAAAACTTCTGGAGCGACATCGACTGGACCAGGAACAAACATACGGCTCATAATACTCTCCTTATCAAAACCTGCACGGTTAACCCCATTAATTATGCAATGGGTTGATTGACTAGCGCAAGAAGAATGACAGTATCACTAAAATGGTAATGAATGATCCGGCCATGATGCCGATTTTGGCAAGATCTTTCTTGACGTAGGTGTAATCGGGATTGAATTCAGCCACTGCAGGGCGATTGGTCTTGGCAGGTGCTGAAGCAGTCGTTGGTGCTGAAGCGGTGGTGACTGATCGTTTCTTGTTTGAGTTTGCCATTTGTTTCTCCTTGTTTCAGTTTTTCAAAATTAGTCTTCTTGTAAAATTGCGGTAACCACGATGCGCTGGGTATCAATGCGATAGGGATAACACGAAATCATGGTTAATGTTTTCTCCGGGGTTGGCGCCATCAGATCCACTCTGGTGGGTTCAACGATTTGTGTACCAGTTATGACATAAGTAAATGAGCGATCTTGCGTGGTGAGGATTACTGTATCACCAGTTTTCAGCTTGTCGAGATCTCTGAACAACTCTCCAAAAATATCATTGTGGGCTGAGACCACGACGTTGCCAACTTCACCCGGGTTGGCTGTGCCTACATGCTGACCAACACCTTTTTTCAACTGTTCCCAGCCGTCTCCTAAAACAATTGGAGCACTCACACCAATCGCTGGAATTTGAATCTGCCTTGCCTGCTGCGCACCCGGTGTCGGAATGGGCAGATCAGCGTAACTCTGCATGAGCGGTCTGAGATGCTCAGGGATTTCTGCATCATTCGGTCTGACTTCTACACCTTCGACGGGGGCGGTGTGTCCGCTTGGGAGTACAACCGCGGTAATCAAGGCGGTGGGGGTAAGTTGTGGCATTGCAAGCGCATCAGCGGTTTCTGCATTGAGAAGGTTCAGCACGTTGAACGCTTGAAATATGATCAATACCAGACCCACGATAGCCAAAATCTCAACAATAAAAAGAAACCGCTCCATCCCCTTTTTTCGGCGATTCCGTGCACGCCGACGATTGGTTAAGGGTTCCTCCTCTGGCTCGTCATCATCCCCTGGAATCACATTGGGGATAATCGGATTTTCAGTTTCAACCTGAATCACACGACCAGTTTTACGGAATGACTCGAGCCTGGCTTCGCGTTCGGCGCGTCTTTTTTCCACGAGGAGCTGTCGCAATTCTTCTGAAGTAAATTCCTCAATAGATCGCTGACGTGGCATCAGATTTCCTGTTCTTCCCGGGTTTTACCCTGACTGATTATAACCGATTTAGTCTGGTTGCTCTTAAACAAAAATAGTTGCGTGAATGAGACACTATTTTGCATTCATGTTAAAATGAGGGTTAATAAAAGGAAAATTTATGAGTAAAAACTATTTAATTGATATGGACGGCGTACTGGTCACCGGAAGAACCCTTATCCCTGGTGCAGAATTATTTATTGAAAAGATGCTGGCTGCAGGAACGAAGTTTCTCATCCTGACCAACAATCCGCTTTACACACAGCGCGACCTTGAACACCGCTTGAATTCGATTGGGTTGAAAGTACCGGCGGAAAGCATTTTCACCTCTGCGATTGCTACTGCGCGTTTTCTGCAAAATCAAAACCCCAACGGCACAGCTTTCGTGATCGGTGAAAGCGGATTGACCCAGGCCATGCACGAAGTGGGATATGTTATGACCGACTCTCACCCTGATTATGTCGTTCTGGGTGAAGTCAATAACTACAATTTTGAAATGATCGCCAAAGCCGTCCGTCTAATCAATGATGGTGCGATGTTCATCGCCACAAACCCCGATTCCACCGGACCCACCGAAGCGGGTGTCGTGCCCGCAACAGGTGCGCTGGCAGCCTTAATCGAAAAGGCCACCAACCGGGCACCTTTTTTTGTAGGCAAGCCCAATCCACTGATGATGCGCAGCGCCATGCGCTATTTGGGAGTGCATTCTGAAAATACGATCATGGTCGGCGATCGCATGGATACCGATATCGTGGCTGGTGTGATGAGTGGTCTTGAAACCATCCTCGTCTTAACCGGCGTCTCGAGAAGAGAAGATGTCAGACGCTTTCCATACCGCCCCACACAGATCCTGAACTCCGTTGCGGATATCATCATCACTTCAGAATAATCGGGGCTATTTATGATTTCCAAGAATAATGGCTCCATCCAGAAAAGATTTATCTATTCTATTGTCTTAACCAGTTTGATTTTGGTGGTTGAGGTCATCGGCGGATTGGTTTCAGGTTCGCTGGCGCTGCTCTCTGACGCAGCCCATGTCTTCATGGATATTTTTGCACTGGTGCTCAGTTTTGTGGCGCTGAAGCTTGCGCTGAGACCCGCAGATGATAAACACTCTTTCGGCTGGTTCCGGCTTGAAGTCGTGGCTGCGTTGATTAACGGCGCTTCGTTGTTTATTATTTCCATCGGCATCTGGATTGAAGCGGTAAAACGATTTCAAAACCCGGTCGCTATTAAAAGTACCGAGATGTTCGTCATTGCCGTGATTGGTTTGATCGTCAACCTGGTTGTGGCGTTTATTCTTGGCGGTCATGATCACGATCAAGCCGGACATAACCATGATCATGGTCTTAAAAAAGTCGGTGAAAAACGTAATCTGAACGTACAATCTGCATTTTTGCATGTGCTCGGAGATGCCATATCTTCCGTGGGTGTCATTGTGGCTGCGGTGATCATCCACTTCACCAAGGTTGCGTGGATTGACCCGCTGATTTCGATATTGATCGGTGTGATCATTTTTGTCAGCGCCTTCCGTGTTTTGAAACGCGCCATGCATATCTTGCTTGAAGGTGTGCCTGAAGGACTTTCAATCATGGAAATCAAAACACGCATGTCGACCATTAAAGACGTGAAGGCCGTATGTGACTTGCACGTGTGGAACCTCGGTTCAGACCAGGTATCACTGAGTGCGCATGTGATATTAGATGAGGAACTCGAGGCCCAACAAACCACGGTGATGGATCAATTGAAAGTGCTTTTGGATGAAGAGTTTCACATCCAGCACACGACCATCCAGTTTGAAACTAAACCTTGCAGCAGCGGCCACGGCGGATGTAACTAGGCGCGGAATCATGACAAAAATCATCCAATACCCATGAAAAACATGGTAAAATAAAATTTCCAGGCGGAGCACTCAGCCTGGAACCCATGAAGGATTAAACCCTCAAAGGTGCAAGCTCTTTTTTAGAGCTGCCCTTTGGGTTTTTTGTTAAACAGGAGTTGAATCATCATGCGCTGGGTAAGAGATTATCAACCACAAAAAGACCAAAACAAGTTATATCGAAATGCCATAATCCTCACACTCGGCGGCAACCTGCTGCTGGCTGCTGCCAAAGGGATTGTTGCCGCTATTTCTGGCAGTGCGGCCATCTATGCTGACGCAGCCAACTCCATTTCTGACGTCGTCTATTCGCTGCTGATGGTGCTTGGGCTATGGATGGCCATGCAGCCGCCCGACCTCTCGCATCAACAGGGGCATTCGCGTTTCGAGCCTGTGGTGGGGCTGCTCGTCACTTTATCCATGGCGTTCGCTGGATATGAAGCAGCACGAAATGCTTATGAAAGATACTCAACCGGTGGTGAAAGCATTGCGCTTGGTTTACCGATCATCATCCTGCTGAGCAGCGCCTTGATTAAAGCCGGCATGTTTGTGGTGATCAGACGGATCGCAAAACAGCTTTCGAGCCCAACCTTGAATACCACCGCTAAAGATAACTTGAGTGATGTACTCGCCACCATGGCAGCTTTTATTGGTGTTTTGGGAGCCAGCTTCATCCATCCACTGGCAGACCCGATTGCGGGTTTTGTTGTAGCGTTATGGATTTTCAGACAAGCTTTTTTGGCAGGTAAAGAAAACCTGGGATTTCTGACCGGCAAGAGCGCGAGTGCCGAGGACGTCAAAGCTTTCATTGCCGCCGCTGAAGAGATACCCGGCGTGCTGCGCGTGCATCACATCATGACCGACTACGTCGGTCCGCGGTTGATGCTGGATTTGCACATCAATGTCGAAGGCAGCAAAACCTTGATTGAAGTGCATGAGATAACAGATCGAGTGATCAAACGACTTGAGGAATTTTCTGAAGTTGACCGCGCCTATGTGCATGTCGAACCCGATGACTGGGTGGATTAGGCAAAGGAAAACCAGCAATAATTACATCGCAGCACTAACCACTCGCTTTCAAGTTTGAAAAAGAGTATGATAAATACATCTTGATTCGAAGTGAGAATCGCCGTGCAGACCCTCCCCCTCCACTTTTACGACGACCCGATTGATGTCATCTTCAAAGTGCCTCCAACCTATGAGAAGAGTCCAGACTGTCCGCAAGCCTTCATCTGGCGGGGCAACAATTATCTGATCATAGAAGTGCTTGAAGAATGGGTGGATTTTGAGCGCCGCGGTAAAAGTGCACGCAACATGAAACCGACACATGCAGCCACCGCCCGCATCAGAGGGTCATGGGGTGTTGGCAGGTATTACTTTCGCGTGAAAACCGAATCTGAGCAATACTTTGAGCTGTATTACGATCGCGCCCCTGAAGACTGTGACGACCGCAAAGGAAAATGGTTACTAAAAGGCGAAAGAAAGCCCACCACCGCCAAAGAATAATTAATAATCAATATAATTAATATATTTTTTCAATATCATTAATTATATCAAATGATACATTGACATTTTTAATTTTAATGATACTATTATTTCGGAAGGCTTGCTAATTGACAAGTTTTCTGAAAGCAAGCATCAGATGTATCAAACTATTTTTGGATTGGATTATTGAAAATCGCAGTTCAACGCCAAAAAAAACCTGTCTGCCTGCAGAGTTTAAGGATGTAAAGATCAAAACCCCTTATACTTCTCGAAGATGGGTTTCAAGATTAATGCAGGCACTGGCAAACCAAATGGCTAAAACTGGAATCGCAATCAAGAATATTCTTGTAAAATCAGAGAAACAAGAAACCTATTAATAATTCGAGGCACACATGGTAAATAAATCTTTGAGTAAATGTCCGGTTTGTGATGAAGACCTGGTGGTCACACGTTTGTATTGCGTCAACTGCAACACCACCATAGAAGGTCATTTTGTTGCCGAACATACTCCCTTTGGAAATCTCAATCCGGAACAAATGCAGTTTCTGCTTACCTTCGTGCGCTGTGAGGGCAAGTTGAACCGCATGGAAGATGAAATGAAACTCTCTTACCCCACCCTGCGCAGTCGTTTGAACGAGATTGTACGGGCGCTCGGGTATGAACCAGGCAAGGAAGAAGCCCCTGTTCAGCTTTCGGCTGAAGAACGGCGAGCAATTCTCGAAGACCTCGATCAAGGCACGATTACCTGGGATGAAGCCCAGGCCAGATTAAGAGGCGAGAAATATGTTGAATCCAAACCAGCGCAGGCAGAGTAACCATGGCTACCAGTGAAGAGCGTCTAAAAGTTTTAAAAATGGTTCAGGAAGGCAAGATCACTCCTGAAATGGCTGCCGAGCTGCTCAAAGCCCTGGATGCCGGCGCTAAAAAGCCAGCCCAGGATGATTCTGCGAATGCGGTCTTTCCGGGATGGGATGGCGGAAAATTTTTCAGAGTGCGGATCACTGACACTGATACAGGCCGTACGAGAGTGAATGTGCGTCTACCGTTGGGGATGGTCAACGCCGGTGTACGCATGGGGATGCGTTTCTCACCTGAAGTCGAAGGTTTGGATGCAGCCAAACTGGCTGAGGCACTCTCTAAAGGCGAAACCGGTCAAATCATGGATATTTACGATGATGAAGATGGTGAACACATAGAAGTTTACATCGAATAAACTTCCTTTACGTATAAAAAAACAAAACACAATAGTCACTGGCTCACGCCATGTGTGCTCTATGATATTACCTGATGAGGATTTATGGAAAATACAACGTTTGAAATTGGAAAAAACTGGATGAAGAAGTTCGTGCCGATATGGTCAGCACAACTCTTCTCGTTATTAGGCAGCAGCCTGGTGCAGTTCGCCCTGATCTGGTGGATCACCCAACAAACCGGGTCTGCAACCTACCTGGCTATGGCTACTTTGGTGGCTGTTCTGCCCGAGGTGTTGCTTTCACCCTTTGCCGGTGCGCTGGTAGACAGGCTCAACCGCCGTTATGTGATGATTGCAGCAGACGTGGCAATTGCGCTCCTAACTTTGAGCCTGGCGATTTTGTTCGCCTTTGACATGGTGCAGATCTGGCATGTCTTTGTGGTTATGTTTTTGCGATCAATTGGCAGTGTTTTCCACTGGCCGGCGATGCAAGCCTCAACTTCGCTAATGGTGCCAGAAAAACACCTGGCCAGGGTGGCCGGCATTAACCAGGCATTGCGGGGAAGCTTAAGCATCATTGCACCTCCACTTGGTGCGCTGTTAATGTCTGTTTTGAAGTTCTATCAGGTGATTGCGGTGGATGTAATCACGGCGATCATCGCAATAACACCGCTGCTTTTTATCCGCATCCCCCAGCCCGTCCGCGCGGATGCAGGCAATGTACTGACACCCAGAGTATTGTTGAAGGATGTAGCAGAAGGGTTCAATTATATAAAGAACTGGAAGGGGTTGTTGTACCTTACCTTGCTGGCAGCCATGCTTAACTTTTTACTTGCGCCAACATTCACCCTGTTGCCACTAATGATTACGCAGCATTTCAAAGCCGGGGTCTGGGAACTCAGCGCTATAGAATCCAGCATAGGCATCGGCATTGTGATTGGGGGCCTGGTATTGGGAGTTTGGGGTGGATTCAAAAACAAAATGCTAACCACCTTGGTTGGTATATTAGGTTTGGGTGTTGGGGTGTTACTCTTTGGCCTCACACCGGCCAACGCATTCTGGATGGGTCTTGCCAGTATGGTGCTGTTGGGATTTATGAACCCTATCGCAAACGGTCCGATTCAAGCGATCATACAAAGCAAGGTAGCGCCTGAAATGCAAGGCCGTGTCATGGGCACAACCAGCGCAATATGCACAGCCATGATGCCGCTTTCAATGGTGGTCGTCGCTCCCGTGGCCGAATTATTGGGTTTACGCGTTTGGTACTGGGCAGGCGGCACTTTGACCATCTTGATCGCTCTGGCCGCATTTTTCATCCCATCCATTATGTCGCTGGGCAGCTCACAAAAGGATGTCTCGACTGCTCAGATCGCGGCGGATTAATTCTAATCTCACGCACACTTGCCCAGGCTGCAAGTGCCAGGGAAGGCGCAGAGACCGCAAAGAAGATATTATCTTTTTGAAACCTTCAAACTCAGACTTTACTTATTACATGTAGGATAATAAACACAGGCGAATTCAATTACGGTTTTTCTGTGTTTCAATTTTACGGTTTGAGCGTGAGCGTCCAGCTTGCGAGGGCGTTATCAATACTTGGCAGCAAGAGCGACCTTTGCCGAATGGTCATGCGCACGGGGGTGGAAATACCCACATCGTAGGGGATATCCGCGCTGAAGGGCACATAATTGAGCTTTTCTGATCCTCGTGGTAGTTTTACGAGCTGGGTTTCAAGAACTCCGCCAGATTCCGTTAAAAGCTCAATGATTATTGGATTGCTGTTATAAGAATGAGCAAATCCAGCTACACGTACTAAACCGCCACTTATTACCGCTTCATCTTTGAGAGACTGTACAATGTACGGCTGTTTAATGAAATCAAAGGCGTTAATATCGCTTTTGCCAATTTGCATTAAAAAGATCTGTGTAGCGGTTTGGGTGATTCGTCGGCCAAACTGATCGGTTGTGGTGATTACCAACATGGCAGATTCACCAGCGCTTGGAATTTCAAAGCTAATCTCTTCAAGTAAATTTGACCAACCAGAATCTGCTGTTGACAGCTTGAGCAATTGATCGTGGATCAAGCGCCCATCCTCGCCAATCAACTGCATGCTCACCAGACCGTTTTCCCCCGGAAAAACACTGGCCTGCACCGTGAATGGAGAAGCCAACTGAGACATGCTACCCGGTGTTATGATCTGGATCAGTGCATTTGGAAAATTCTTTTCATTAACGGTGGGTTCAAGGGTGGCAGTATCTTGTGGTGTTGGCTGCGTAAGCACAATCGGCGGGATGGATGTGCCTTCCAGGGTTTTAATTACCATCGTCGGACCAGATGGCATTTTTGTGGGGGTGGCTGTAATGGATAAGACAGTGGCAGCCGGTGCCGGTGTTGTGCCGTCAAGGGTTGCAGTTTGCATGGGTGTGATTACTGGCGCCGTACCCGTTTTGGGAGCACAACCAGAAATAACCATTATGAAGATCAAACAAACAATTACATGCGTGATGATAGGCTTCAATTTAATTTCCTCTAACAACAACCTATGATATTGATCTATTAAAGTATACAGGCCTTGCGCGTCCACGCAAGGCCTGTACAGAAACAAAAAGATTAGAGATTGTAGATTTCGCTGTATTTCGTCGTAAGATAACGGATATAAGGTTCAGGCGTTATGCTTGAGCCGGTAACTTCTTTTACCAAAACCTGAGGTTCAAATTTGGCGCCGTGCTGATGGATCTTAAGCCGCAGCCAGGAAAGTAGTTCATCGAATTTACCTTGTTCAATCTGGGCTTCAAGGGTCGGGATGTCTTGATTAATCTTTTCCCATAACTGTGATGAAACGAGGTTGCCCAGGGCATACGTCGGGAAGTAGCCAATGCTGCCGGTTGACCAATGGACGTCTTGCAGCACGCCCTCACTATCTTTGGAAGGCACCACACCCAAATAATCTTTCATGCGGGTATTCCAGGCATCTGGCAGGTCTTTAACTTTCAGAGACCCTTCCATAAGTGCGATCTCAAGCTCGAGCCGAAGCATAACGTGCAGGTTATAGGTGGCTTCATCTGCTTCAACCCGAATCAGAGAAGGTTCAACCTTGTTGATGCCCTTATAGAAGGCATCCAGGCTGACGTTGCCAAGTTGAGATGGGAAGAGTTTCACCAGTTTAGGATAGAAGAACTTCCAGAAGGGCATGGAACGACCGATGAGGTTTTCCCACATTCGAGACTGGGATTCATGCACAGCCATGGAGGTGCCGGTGGCCAGGGGTGTGCGTGCCAGAGTGTGGCTTACACCCTGTTCGTAGAGAGCGTGTCCGCCTTCGTGCATGGTGCTGAATAAGGCTGATGCGGCCCTTTCAGGATCGAACCGGGTGGTAATGCGGACGTCATCAATGCCAAATCCGGTAGTAAAAGGATGTACTGCCTTATCCTGACGTCCGCGGTTCCAGTCATAACCAAAGTGGGTTATCACATCTACACCGAAATCCCATTGACCTTTTTCATCATAAGGGATGTGCAGGAAGCTGTCATCAATCACGGGTTTGGCGGCGATGGCTTTTAAGAGCTCCACCTGCTGCGGACGCAGTTTGCCGAAGATTTCTTTTACTTCACTGGTCTTGAGTCCGGGTTCAAAATCATCCAACAGGGGATCGTAGACATGATCCCAGGGTTTGAAGAAGTCAGCATATTGGCGGCGTAATTCAACTATTTTTTCGAGATGTGGAAGGAAAAGCGCAAAATCATTTTTGGTCTTTGCTTCTTCCCAGACACTTTGGCCGATTGTGGTTTCCTTGGCGAATTCTGCGACCCATTGGGTTGAAACTTTAACTTCTTTCTCATACTCATGCGCCACACGTTTGATCACGCAAGCGTCATCAGAGCGGGGATCTAGTGATTCCGCGTAAGGCTTGAGATCTTCCAACAGTTCGCCTACTTCAGCAGAAGTGAACTTATCATGCATCAACCCGGCAATCGTTTCAAGAATATTGCCCCGATCTTCAGCCCCACCACGGGGCATGTTCACTTGTTGGTCCCAACCCAGCAGCGCTTCAGCCCTGCCCAGATCGGTCACTTCAGCCATAATCTTGTTAAATTTTTCGAGTTTTTGATTCATAGCGTTTTTCCTTTTTAGGCTTAGGTTACTTTCCATCTTAATGACTGCCCATTCAGAGCGGCCAATACTTCTTCGGCAATATCGTTGGATGCCCGACGTTGCGCTTCAACAGTTTGAGCACCTACATGCGGCGTACAAACCAGTTTGGGGTGGGCCACCAGGTCTGTCAGACCAGGTGGTTCGGCTACAAACACATCCAGTGCAGCACCGGCAACCTGACCACTGTTCAGGGCTTCAAGCAAAGCGGCCTCGTCAATCACACCACCGCGAGCTGCACAAATGAGATAGATGCCCTTTTTCATTTTACTAAAAGCAACTGTATTAATCATACCTCTAGTCTCATCAGTGAGGGGTAAATGCATGGTGATCAAATCAGATTGTTGCAGAAGCTCATCCAACGTGACGGGGCTGCCGCCACGGGTGGTAATCTCATCTGCGGGAACCATAGGGTCGTAACCCAAAATAGTCATGTCAAATGCTGCTGCTCGTTTGGCCACCGAAGCGCCTATGCGCCCGAAGCCAATCACGCCCAGGGTTTTGCCGCTCAATTCAAAGCCTTCTAATTCTTTTTTCAGCCACCTGCCAGCCTTTATGGAGGAATCAGCCAGCGCAATTTGACGAACAGCACTCAGCATCAGCGCCATGGTCAGCTCAGCCACCGCGTTGGTTGTCGCCATCGGAGAATTCACCACGGTCACTCCATGAGTCTTGGCAGCAGACAGGTCGATATTATCCACACCAACACCGGCACGGCCAACCACCTTTAGTTTTTTAGCAGCTTCAAAAACAGCCGTGGTCACCTTTGTGCGGCCACGGATAATTAATGCATCAAAATCAACAACTTGTTTTATCAAATCCTCAGGAGTAATACCTGTCATTTCTACAACATCGGCGGATTTTTTCAAAATCGCAATTCCATTGGAATCAAGACCATCAGTAATCAAGATTTTCCACTCAGCCAATTGGTTCCTCCTCTTCTTTTTAATTAAATCTTAATTAATTTTACTCTAATTCGCGAAGTCTGATGAGAAGTAATTGAGGTAAAAAAGTTGAATGGTACAATTTATGTGTGAACAACTTAAAGAATACTCTAGAAAACCGCATCAATCCGCGGATGTATGATTCAGAACCTCTCAAACGCTGCTGTTTGGAGGATTGTATTGGCGCATGCTGCGTCTTTGGCGTTTGGATTGATCCTCGCGAAGTGGAAGATATCATCGCCAATGCCTCGCTAATCTTGCCTACTATGCCTGAATCTGCAAAAAACCCTGGGGAGTGGTTCGTGCCTGTTGAAGACACCGATGAACACAGTCCAAGTGGAAAGGTGCTACACACCGCAGTTGAGAATGCCCCCTGGCATTACGGCAATACTGCCTGTGTTTTTTGCCTAACCGATGGAAAGTGCGCATTGCAAGTAGCTGCCGTAGCAAATAACCTTCATCCGTGGCGTTTCAAACCCTTTTACTGCCTTATCCATCCTATTGACCAAGATGAACTAGGACGCTTTACCGTCGATACAGTGGATGCCCTGCTGGCTGAAAAAGGAAGCTGTCTGAGAGCCTCAGATGAAACCATCCCATTAATTGAATTATTTGCCCCTGAATTGGAATACTTGTTGGGTGAAAAAACTTACCAGGCCTTACAAGAGGTTGCCGCTGAAAAGCGGAAGGGATAAATCAAGATGAGTAAAAGAATTCTGCCCCTTGATTCTGGTGATTTCGAACAAGTCAAAGAAATCATCATTAAGGAATGGGGTAGCGATTATGTGATCATTCACGGTGACATTATCCATCCAGCAGAATTACCTGGCTATAAAGTCATGGACGACGAAAAACTGATCGGATTGGTCACCTGTTTGATTAAAGGACAGGAATGTGAAATCGTCACACTTAACAGCTTCCGTGAGGGAGAAGGGATAGGTGATGCATTAATACAAGTGGTGGAATCTTATGCCCTTTCGCATCAGTGCAAGACTTGCAAACTTGTGACCACAAACGACAATTTAAACGCCCTCGGTTTTTATCAAAGACGAGGTTTTTATATTTCAGAGGTAAGCCCCGGTGCAGTTGATGAAGCCAGAAAAGTCAAAATTTCTATCCCCCTGGCTGGCGAAAATGGCATCTCCATCCACGATGAAATCACCTTAATCAAGCAAATTGGTTGATGGATAATTTTCAAGTCAAGGGTTTTAAGATAAAATAAGGTAAATTTAGTCTGATTATTTACAGGATGTCCATTGAAAAAACAAAGCTTAATTACCTGCTCCTTTTTGATCGTATTAGCGGTTCTATTGATCGCCAATCCACCCTCTCCAGCCCTGGCTGATGTGAACAATTCAAACTCAGGATTGTGCATTCCAGGCGAAAGCGACCTTTTCGTTGCGCAAGACTGTCAGATGGCAGGTCCCGCCAAAACATTGGATGAACTGCAGCAACAAGGGATTATGTTTCCTGCAGCGCCATTATACGTAGCCAATCCCCCGGCCAGCCTTGGCGATGTTTCTTTTTCATATGCCAAAGTAGTAGAATATGAAGAAATACCCCTGTATGATTCGCTCGAAGCTATCAGTACAGAACAAACCAAGAGTAAATTACCCTCCAGCCGAACAAAATACGTTTCTTTATATGACAAAGCCGAAACGGAAATGGGTCTTTATTACAAGATCGCCAATGGCAAATGGATCAGCAGGGAATATATATCCAAGGTAGGCGTACAGTTCTTTCAAGGTTATGAATTTAAAGAAAATCCTACCGTTTCATTTGGCTGGGTCCTGGACGTAACCAAATCACGCAGCGGACCTTATTCCAATGCACCGGAGACTGGCAAAGAATACTTCCGCTACAACGTTGTAAACGTCTACGATTCAGAGATGGAAGGTGAGTTGGAGTGGTTAATGATCGGTCCAAATGAATGGATCAACCACCGATTCATTAGTCGGGTAATCCCCAACACTGAAAAACCTGCGGGGGTTGAAACAGATCGATGGATTGAGATCAATTTATACGAACAAGTCATGCTGGTTCATGAAGGGGATCGCATTGTATACGCCACCCTCGTAACCACAGGGAGTGAACCATTTTTTACCCAACCAGGTGTTTTCAAAATTTACAAAAAGATAGATCATGAATATATGCGCGGATCTTTTGAAGCAGACCGTTCAGATTATTACTATCTTGAAGACGTGCCCTATATTATGTATTACGATCAGGCACGCGCGCTCCACGGCGCTTACTGGCATACAAATTTTGGGTATAAGTCTTCTCACGGGTGTGTAAACCTTTCGATAGCCGACGCACACTGGCTGTTTGATTGGGCTAATATGGATGAGACCGTTTACGTTTGGGACCCTTCTGGAAATACACCAACCGATCCTGAGTATTACGGTGCCGGCGGCGCTTAATTTTTATGTGATTTGCTTATGCTTTTGCTTGAAAGAAATCAGCTTTGGTGTTTCATCTTATGACAGCTATCCAGTCAGAATCAATGTCAACTGGTTTGAAATCAGCGAGCTCCAAACTTGCTTAATTAGGAAAAAAGCTTCCAAAATCGGAAGCTCTTTTTCTATGCTGCGATGAACTTGCCGATCACACCAGCAGTAAAAAGCCCTGCCGAAAGCATTACCGCCCAGCGTAGTTCGTCACGGCCTATCATATCAACCAATTCAATACCATTTTCATTGTTGGCTTTAACCATAAATTTGGGACCAGCCACCCAGGCGAAGATCGCACCGCCAACCAACCCGCCAATATGGCCCCAATAGTCAATGCCTGAGTTGGCACTGAACCCCAACGAGAGATTGATAGCGAGCACCAATCCCAGGTTGATCAGCATGGATTGTGATTTGTTGCCAAATAATTTGCGATTTTTCAATATCAGAACCCCCTGAGCCGCGGCCAAACCAAATATTGCGGTTGACGCTCCCAGTGAGGGATTGGCAGAAAACAGGAAAGACAACACATTACCGGTATATCCTGCAATCAAGTACAAAACCAGATAGCGCCAGTGCCCATAAAAATGTTCAAGCCCTCGTCCAATAATGAACAGAGCATACATGTTGAACGCCAAATGGAGGAGGCCACCGTGGAGCAGCATTGGGGTAAGTAGACGCCAGATTTGTCCGCGCAGAATCATCTCATTAATTTTGCCACCCAAGACAAAAGGCAAATCCATGCCACTAAGGAAGGTCTGGGAGAGGTATTGAAGTGCGAACATCAAGATGGTAACCCCCAATATTATGTAAGTCACCAGGGGCTTTTTAGCTTTGGTTCGCAAAAAGACAGGAACGCGCCCCTCACCTGGTTGAACAGGAGGTGGCGTTTCAGAATTTGGAAGGGTCATATTAAATCAACTTTCTATGGTGGACTTTGTGATGTTCGACATTAATAATAGAGAGAATATCATTCACTGCCTTATCAAGACAGTTTTCAGCATTCACGACAACATAGTCGAAAATGTCTATTTTCTTGACTTCTTCTTTGGCGGTATCAATGCGCACTTTCATGTTTTCTGGAGATTCAGTATTACGCGTTTTCAACCTACCATACCACTCATCTATGGTATGTGGAATGAGGAAGATCAGGATGGCTTCAGGATAAAGTCTGCGATAAGTTTCAGCTCCTTGCACATCTACACGCAGCACTACATCTTTACCGCTATTTAGGGCATCTTCAACCTGAGAGCGCATACCACCCTTGTAGTCATCGTAAACCATTGCGTATTCAATGAACTCACCATTTTCGATCCGTCTGGCAAACTCTTCACGAGAGAAAAAGAAGTAGTCTCTGCCATCCACTTCATTAGGACGAGGCAGCCGGCTGGTGGCGGTGATTACAAAATGCAGTCCACAATTACGTTCTCTCAACCCTTGCAGTACGGCATCTTTGCCAATGCCTGAAGTGCCAGAAATGACAATCAATAATGGCTGGGGGCGGTATAGATCGAAACTTAACTCATCCAATTCCATCACGTTCCTTTTAAGATTTTCAGATACACGTTTTCAAAGATTATAATGGATATTGTCCAATTTCTGATTGAGGGTTTGCATGCCTACCTACGAATTTCGTTGTACCAACTGCCGTAAGAGATATGAAGTAGTTTTAAGCTTCGCGGATTATGACCATTACAAGGGTGAATGCCCGCATTGTGCATCAAACAATGTTGCCCGTTACATCCGCAAAGTGCGTTTCTCGCTTGGGGACCGTTCGCGTTTGGCAACACTGGCTGACCCAGAGAACCTAAGCGCGCTTGAGTCTGACCCGCAAGCCTTGGGCAAGATGATGCGTGAGATGAAAACCCAACTAGGCACCAATGATCTGCCCGGCGAGTTTGATGAAGTGGTTAACCGCCTTGAAAGAGGGCAATCTCCTGACGAAATTGAACGCGACCTGCCTGAATTATCGGATGATTCTGGCGGCGGCACGATGGATGTGGATTTGTAATTCTAAAAACATCTCTCGCAAAGGCGCAAAGCACGCAAAGAAGATCCAGTTTATTAAAAATCCATATAGAACCATCACTACGGTGTGTACATAATAGGTCGCCCCTACTTTAACATAATCTGCAGGTCATCAAAACTGTTCATCTTGCCGATGGTACGAAGAAAATCAGCCAGAGAAGCGCTTTGTTCGCGCAGCGTCCGCACCGCTGGCCCCACCGGATCTTGACCCGCGGCACCACCCGGTGTGGCAGCATATGCTCCATAAAAAGCAAAATAGGCCTGATTGAGTTTACGAATTTCATATCCTTGAGCCACAAAGCGGATACGCCGCTCTTCCATGTATTGTTCGGCTTCAGCGATTTTGCCCTCTGCAAGCAGCTCATCCACACGCACACGGGTGGAGTGCATTTCAGCTCTGAAGTCAAAAGTTGCATCAGGCCATCTTAACGATGTCAATCTTTGGTCTTCCTCAATTAATGACAAAAAATCTGGATAATAGCGTTCATATACCTTCTTACTGATTTCGTTACCAGCAATAGATGCGGCTGTTTCATTCATGGTACGCAATTCAGGCGAGGTGTCGTAATTCAATCCCAACGGCCTAAGCGTGAGATAATTATGAGTCCATTCATGTGCAATTGTGTCTAATATCCACAGAAAGTTAGACGAGCGCATGACCATGGTTGGATAGATACCAATGCCGCCCACATCCACAATCAGAACAGATTCGCCGGTGGCTTTTTCGACTTGACCTTCTAACTGGTTGATCTGCTCCAATGTCAGGTCAGCCAACAATGAAATATTCACCTCTTGCTGTATGCTATCTCGCGGCGAGGCGATCAACGCTTTGGGAAGCGGAGTGGTATGAAACAAAAGGGGTGGGACAGCACTGCCGAGCCTGGCGATACCTTCTTCAACGAGGATTTCGGTCACCTGCCCCTGCAAGATGGATTCAACCAACGGCGTTAGTGAAACAATACTGGTTTGCAGTGCCTTTTGCTGTGCAAGATCATCCCGGGCAGCAGCATCCGGGTCAATAACAGAGGGATCAGCATAAACTTGCTGGATTTTGATCTGGAGAACTTCCAATTGTTTGGTCAGGTCAATGTAGTGCATTACAAGCTGATGTTGTTGAACATCACTTAATATCCGCCAGGAATTCATGCCAGATTGGCCTATTTTCGTTATGAATGCATTGATATCCCATGAAATGTAATCGAACTCTAAAGGACGGGTGAATTGCCTGGCTTTATCGGTTGATGTGGAAAGAGAAGGCGTGGAAAGAGTAAAAAACACTGCCAGAAAGAAGAATAAGAACAAAAATCGACTAAGAGACCTTGATTTCATGTTTGAGATTATACCGTGTTCGCTATGAGATGAAAAACAAGAGCAACTTTGTTCTGCCACACTCGTATATTAGTGTTGTATAAGATTTGCTTCAAATCCTCTAGACTTTAATAATACGAAGTAGTATAGTTCCATCTCGAACTAAATTTTTTGGAGCAATTCGTGTTACTTTTTACACTTTTTTCACATTTTATACGTCGATATACAAGTAATATTTACTTATTATGGAATATAAAAAAAGAATGAGAAAAAATAGATTATTAAGCACAATACTTCTTTGATTTTTTGGAAAGAAAACATACCAACGCTAATCAGAGTATTGATAAGAAACTAACCGGAAAAAATCAAAATAGATAGAATCTGAATTATCAGACAGGAAAGGTACTATGAAAAAATCAACAAAATCCAAAGTAATAACCTGGTCAGTAATTGGTGTTGTCATTTTAGGCATTATCGCCGTGATTGTGGTCAACAATATCAATGCCAGCAAAGCCGCTGCTGCCACGATGCAAACTCAGGTTCTAGAAAAAGGTGACTTGACCGCCATTGTTGGTGCCACCGGCACCGTGCGCGCCAACCAATCTGCTTCGTTAGTCTGGCAAACCAATGGACGCATCGAATCTATCAATGTTGTTATCGGCGATAAAGTAAAGACTGATGAAGAATTGGCAACACTTGCCCAATCTTCATTGTCGCAATCCATTATCCTGGCGCAGTCAGACCTGGTTACTGCACAACGTAACCTTGATGAATTAATCAATTCAGACACAGCCCGCGCCCAGGCACAGTTAAACCTGGCAAATGCTCAGCAGAACTATGACAAAGTACGCTGGAATGCTGTCTATGCTGATAAACCTCGTGAAACCAGTCAAAACACACTGGATTCTGCCAGTGCAGCCGTAGTGATTGCCCAAGATCGGGTTGATAGAGCACAAAAAGAGTATGACAAGTACGGAGAATCATCAGAAACGGATCTGCTTAAAGCAAATGCACTCAGTAATCTGGCAGCCGCCAAAAAAGCATTAGCAGAAGCAAAACTAAGCCTGAATTTTTATATTAACACTCCTGATACTAAAGAAGTATCCATCTCTTCTGGTGAAATTGCGGTTGCCAAAGCTAAATTAGATGATGCCCTACGCGAATGGGATCGCTTGAAGGATGGACCTGATCCTGCCGATATTGAAGCTGCAAAAGCCCGTGTGGCAGCCATTGAAGCTACCCTAAATTTGGCAAAAATTTCTTCTCCCTTTGCAGGAGTGATCACTGACGCTGCTGGCATGGTTGGCAATATTGTCAATCCCAACGCTTTCGCCTTCCGCGTGGACGACCTCTCACAGATGTTTATTGACGTCGAAATTCCTGAAGTAGATATCAACCGCATCAAAGTTGGACAGGTCGTCGCCATGACTTTTGATGCAATTAACGCTGCTGAATACCAGGGCAAAATTGTAGAAGTTGCCCGTATCGGTGCAATCTCAGCTGGTGCCGTCAACTTTAAAGTCACCATCGAAGTGCTTAACCCCGACGAACAGGTTATGCCTGGCATGACGGCTGCGGTAAATATAGTCGTCAGCGATCTTAAAAATGTTTTGACCATTCCCAACCGAGCTGTGCGTCTTGTTGAAGGTAAACGTGTCGTCTATGTTTTGAAAAATGGCGTTGCAACCAAAGTTGAAATTGAAATTGGATCTTCTTCAGACACCTTAAGTGAAGTCATTTCTGGCGATCTCAAAGCTGGTGATGTGTTGATCTTGAACCCATCCACTGACTTTTCCAGCATGATGAGCGGTGGACGTCCCTTCTAGGATCAAAATGACAGATAATGTGATTCATGTTAATGAACTAAGAAAAATCTACAAGATTGGTGAGATTGAAGTACACGCGTTGGATGGCGTTTCTTTCAGCATTGAACGCGGCGAGGTTATCTCAATTATGGGACCTTCAGGTTCTGGTAAATCAACCTTGATGAACCTGCTCGGTTGTCTCGACCATCCCACCGATGGCAGCTATATCCTTGACGGTGAAGAAGTCTCCGAACTTGATGACGACCAACTGGCCGGCATCCGTAACCGAAAGGTAGGGTTTGTATTTCAAAGTTTCAACTTATTGCCAAGAGCTACTGCGTTGGCAAATGTGGAACTACCCATGCGCTATGCCGGACAAGTGCCCGATCGAAGAAAACGTGCTTCAGAAGCACTAGAATCCGTGGGGTTGGCAGATCGGGTCCACCACCGACCAACTGAACTATCAGGCGGTCAACAGCAGCGTGTGGCCATTGCCCGAGCCCTGGTTAATAATCCTTCAATCCTGATGGCAGATGAACCGACCGGCAACCTCGACAGCAAATCTGGCAAAGAGATCATGGAACTGCTCTTGAACCTCAATAAAGAAATGGGCACCACCCTGATCATCGTGACCCATGATCCCAGGATTTCTGAACAGACCCAGCGGGTAATTCGACTGGTGGATGGAAAGATTGCGGAGGCTGTAGCATGAACCTCGGACAAGCAATTATCGAAGCGCTTGAAAGCGTTAGTTCTAATAAATTGCGTTCTGCCCTTACCATTTTAGGTATCGTTATAGGTGTAGGCGCTGTCATTGCCATGTTAGCGGTGGGCAACGGCGCACAAGAAACCATTACCGGCTCAATCAGCGGCATCGGCAGTAATCTATTGTTTGTGTTCAGGGGCAACCAAACTGAAGAACTCAGCCACGTAGAGCCTTTGACACTTCAAGATGCCAACGCCCTGCTGGATCAATTCCAGGCGCCATCAGTAGATAAAGTTGCGCCTATTTTAACCCAGGGTCTTCAAGTCACATACGGCGGCGAAAAAACCAATCCAACCGTCTACGGCGTTACCTCCAGTTATAAAGACGTACGTAATTACAGCATGTCTGAAGGCGAGTTCATCACTGACGAACAAAACCTCGGCCGGGCATCCGTTGCGCTGATTGGCGTGGATGTGGCTGACAAGCTGTTTGGCCGGCGTGATGGCCTGGTGGGTGAAACCATCCGTATCGAGGGACAGCCCTTCCGCATTACCGGTGTGCTGGTCTCAAAAGGCGGCGGTTCGTTTGGGTCTGAAGACAATACCATCATGGTGCCTTTTTCAACCGCACAAGCCAGGTTGATGCGTCGCAATCGCGATTCAGTTGATACCATCTTTGTCAGTGTGTTAGAACCTGAATTGATGAAACAAGCCAGCGATGAAATCTCACAAATTTTGCGTGAACGCCACCGCACCAGCATTGGCGCAGATGACTTCACTGTCTTCTCACAGGATGACTTTGTGGCCACAGCCAAAACGATTACTGGCGTGTTGACCATCTTCCTGGGCGGCATCGCAGGCATCTCACTGCTGGTAGGCGGTATCGGTATTATGAATATCATGCTGGTATCCGTCACCGAACGTACCCGCGAGATTGGTCTGCGCAAAGCATTGGGTGCTCGCAAAAAAGATATCCTGATCCAGTTTCTGACTGAATCTTCGCTGCTCAGTTTGCTCGGAGGAATTATCGGTATCGGGCTGGGTTGGTTGATCGCCTTCATTGTTGGCAAGATTGCCATTGCCAGCGGCACACCCTTCAACCCCGTGGTTGGCGTGGATGCTATTATTCTGGCAACCGTCTTTTCTACTGCAGTAGGTCTGTTCTTCGGTATTTATCCGGCTAACAGAGCTGCCAATCTGCAGCCTGTTGAAGCACTGAGATACGAGTAAACGATTTGATATATGTTTCAACCTCCCCAAGCGGAACATCCGCTTGGGGAGGTTTTTTATTGGATTCATCCTCGGTAATCGCTCGATTGATAAATGAGGCATATGGTTTCTTTCGCACTGGCCAAAATTGGGGATCGCTTCGCATTGACGGTGTGAATGGTCAATTGATCTCAGGCTTGCGCCAAGTGTTGGCCGTTGAAAGTGAGTATGGCAATGCTCGCGATGACAGTGGGGAGTGGATTGGGGTTCGCTTCGCATTGACGGTGTGAATGGTCAATTGATCTCAGGCTTGCGCCAAGTTTTTTCCGTTGAAAGCGAGTGTGGCAATGCTCGCGATGACAGAGAAGAATTGGTACTTGACAAAAGGATAATTTTTATTTATAATGATTATAAGTTAGGAATCATTATAAAATGGAAAAAGAACAAGTCATTGAAGCACTTCGCAAAGCAGGTTTAAGGGCAACCCCACAACGGATTGCCATTTGTGAACTGCTGACTGAATCTGATGCCCACCCCACTGCGAATGATATATATATAGAGCTTAAGCAGCAATTTCCATCCTTGTCGTTGGCGACCATCTACAACACGCTGGATGTGCTGGTGGGGATAGGCCTGGTCAACGCATTGGGCAGCATTGGAGATGACAAAGTCCATTTTGATGCGGATGTCTCACCGCACATCAACCTGGCATGTGTAAAATGCCACAAAATTGTGGATGCCACATCCAATTTCATCAATCAACTTAATGACGAAATCAATAAAAAATCAGGGTTTGAGTTATTTGGCTCAAGGATTTTGTATTACGGCCATTGCCCTGAATGTCAAAACAAAATAAGTCAAAATAGCGTTATTCAACCAATTTAGTTCAAATATATGGAGGAAAAAATGGAAACAACAGAATCAATCGTAACCACATTGCCACGTATCGGTGAAAAAGCACCCGAATTCACTGCTATCACCACCCAGGGCAACATCAACTTCCCGGCTGATTATAAAGGGAGTTGGGTGATCCTTTTCAGCCATCCGGCTGATTTCACACCGGTGTGCACCTCAGAATTCATGACCTTCGCTGCGATGGAAGATCAATTTGCCAAAGCCAACACCAAACTGGTCGGTTTATCCGTTGATGGTCTCTACAGTCACATAGCCTGGCTGCGTACCATTAAAGACAAAATCGAATACAAGGGTATGAAGAATGTCGAAGTCAAGTTCCCGCTGATCGAAGACATTACCATGGATGTCGCCCATAAGTACGGCATGATCCAACCTGGTGAAAGCAACACCAAAGCCGTGCGCGCAGTATTCATTATTGATCCAAAAGGCATCATTCGCGCCATGATTTACTATCCCTTGAGCATGGGCCGCAATTTTGAAGAGCTCTATCGTGCAATTCTTGCGCTACAAACCGCAGATGCTTTTTCAATTGCCACACCTGCAGACTGGCAGCCCGGCGATGATGTGATTGTTCCCACCGCCGGATCTTGTGGTGTAGCGAAAGACCGCATGGAAGGCAAAGAAGGCGAAATGACCTGCTATGACTGGTTCTTCTGCACCAAGAAATTGGATAAAGAAACAGTCTTGAATACGATACTAAAAAAATAAACACGATTACAATTTAGAAATATTACAGAGGAGAAAATATGTTATCCGCAGTCTTACAAAAAGCACTCAACGAACAAATTAACAAAGAGTTTTATTCCGCTTACCTTTATCTTGCCATGTCAGCTCATTTTGAAGATGCCAATCTGTCTGGCTTTGCCAAATGGATGAAACTTCAAGCTGATGAAGAACAAGAGCACGGGATGAAATTCTATTCCTATTTACTCGAACGTGGCGCAAAGGTAGACCTCACGCCGATAGCCGGCCCCGTGATCGAAGGAAAATCCAATCTCGAGATCTTCAAACAAGTACAAGCGCATGAAGCAGTGGTTACCGCATCAATCAATGCGCTATATGAACTGGCATTGAAAGAAAACGATTATCCCACCCAGATCATGCTTCAGTGGTTCATCACTGAACAGGTAGAAGAAGAAAAGAATGCCGCCGATATTGTCGCCAAATTGGATATGATTCAAGACAAAGGAACAGCAGTTTTGATCCTTGATCAACAACTGGGATATCGCGGTAGCGACTAATCTCTGATCAATTATAAAAAAACCTCCCGAATTGAAGAATCATTCGGGAGGTTTTTCATTTATTCAACTTTGTTTTGATTTGGGTTGACTACACCACCTCTGAAAACGCTAACCTTATACAAATCTTATTGAATTCGCTTGCTTTTATAGTACAACGTTGTATAATATTTATATCGTACAAGATATAATCTCGCAAGACATAAGAGGAAAAATGAAACCTATATATGAAACCACAGTGACTGCATCAGGCGGACGTGACGGAAAAGTCGTAAGTCAGGACGGCGTGATTAATTTGGAAGTTCGAACACCTAAAGAAATGCGCGGACCAGGCGGCGCATATACCAACCCCGAGCAGCTTTTTGCTGCCGGTTATGCCGCCTGCTTTGACAGCGCGTTAAATTTTGTGGCACGCACTGAACGCAAAAAAATCAATTCGCAAGTGTCTGCCACCGTGGGTCTGAAACTGGCCGGTCTGTCTGGTTTTGAATTAGTCGTTACCCTGGATGTAACCGTCGAAGGTGTAGATAGTGAAACCGCGCAAAAATTGTTGGAAAAAGCGCATAAGACCTGTCCCTATTCCAAGGCGCTGCGCAATAACGTGGACGTGAAAATCAATCTCGTATAAATAATAAGAAAACAAAGCCAATTCAAATACATAAAGGCATAAAGTCAATGAAAAACGAAACCGCAACAAACATTTATTCATTTTCAGCCAAAACACTTCAAGGCAAAGAAGTTAAGCTTGGTGAGTATGCAGGTAAAACCCTTTTGATCGTGAATACCGCCAGCAAATGCGGTTTGACACCGCAATACGAAGGGCTTGAGAAGTTGTACCGCAAGTATCAAGATAAAGGGTTGGTGATTTTGGGGTTTCCGTGTAATCAATTTGCCAACCAGGAATCCGGCGACGATCAATCCATCTCGGAAGGGTGTCTGATCAATTATGGTGTGACGTTTCCGATGTTTTCGAAGATAGAAGTCAACGGCAAAAACGCGCATCCGCTTTACAAGTACCTCAAACAGAAATTGAAGGGCTTCATCACCAATGAAATCAAATGGAATTTCACCAAATTTTTGGTGGACGCCAATGGAAAACCGGTGAAACGCTTCTCGCCCAATACTGAACCTGAAAAGATAGACCTATACCTGGCCAGCTTTATTGCTTAAGCACAATGATATACAATCAGGCAAAGAACTTGTTTAATATCGGTCTTTAGCCTGAAGAAAGTCAAGGTTGCCTTATGGGTTATGAACAACTTAAATTAGAAAACCAATTGTGCTTTCCGGTTTACGCGGCTTCACGCCTGATCATCCGCGAGTACCAACCCCATCTGGATGCACTGGGCATCACCTATCCCCAATATTTGGTGCTGATGGTGTTGTGGGAAACCGACAGTGTTTCTGTGAATGAAATCACCGCGAGGTTGATCTTGAATACCAACACCATCACCCCCATCTTAAAGCGTATGGAGGCACAGGGTATCATCACCCGCGAACGCTCCAAAGAGGATGAGCGTAAAGTCATTGTGACCCTGAGTGAAAAAGGCAAGCAGCTTCAAGAACAGGCAGCCTTGATCCCTGAAAAACTGACTGCCGGCCTGGTCTCTGAACGCGTGAATGTTGAAGGGTTGTTGAAGATGAAAGAGCAGCTTAACACCATCATTAACTATTTGAATAAGTAAAAACAAAGAATTTGTCGTTTCATGTAAGATAGTAGACAAAAAATGTCTATTATCCTACATGAAAAAAACATCAGTTATTGTTCATAATTCCATACATAATTGCAACTGATCCTTTACCCTTCTGACACATTTCAATGGAGGTCACCACGCTTGCCATTGTCCATGATTCATTTTTAGCGCTGTTTAGCCAGGCTCGCGATGACAGCAATCAATATTAACAATTTCTTCATTTTTTGCCCCTTGACATATCCCCACCGTCGGGTAAACTAGACAACATTATGACTCAATCGTATCTGTTCGATAAGCAGCTCAAGAAACTTTCCCCACTCACCGCCAGGGTGTGCGGGCTTGCTGCCGTTTAGACAGGTTATTCAAACCAGTTGATTCGAAAAGTAAAAGCTCCCCTCCTGGGGAGCTTTTTTTTATCTTGTACCGGAGGAAGCAATTATGGCAGAAATTTTGGACAGTACCCTGCGCGAAGGGGAACAAACCCCGCTGGTCAACCTGATGGTGGATGAAAAAATCGAGATCGCCCGACGGCTCGACCAGGTCGGCGTGGAAATGATCGAAGCCGGCGACCCCAGTGTTTCGCCAAACGTATTTCAGGCAGTCAAACGCATCGCCAACCTTGGCTTGAAAGCCGAGATCGTGGCCCATTCACTGGCTACGCGCAGCGGAATTGCCAAAGCCAAAGAATGCAACGCAGATCGGGTTGTGGTTTTCTACCCGACCTCCAAGATTCATCTGGACGCCAAGATGAACAAGAATCAGGAAGAAGCCATCACCTGGATTGTGGATCATGTGCGCTATGCCCGCGAACTGGGCTTGAAAGTGCGCTACACCCCTGAAGACGCCACCCGCACAGACTTTGATTTTCTCGTGCGCGTGTGCAACGCTGCCATTGAAGCCGGAGCAGACCGCATCAGCTTTGCTGACACGCTGGGCATCATGACCCCCAACCGTATGTTTGAACAGGTCACCGAATTGCGTGCCCGTCTTGCGCCCTGCAAAATTGACCTGCACTGCCATGATGACTACGGCCTGGCCCTGGCCAACGCGCTTGAAGGCATCCGCGCCGGTGCGGATTGTATTCACACCACGGTCAACGGTATGGGCGAACGCACAGGCATCCCCGATTTGAGCGAGACCATCCTCGCCATGCGCAATTTGATGGGCATGGATCAATATCAACTTCATCCGCTGATGGAGCTTTCAGCCTATGTAGAAAAAGTGACCGGCTTCTTCGTCGCCCCCAACAAACCTATAACCGGGGTGAACGCCTTCAGCCACAAAAGCGGTGTGCATACCAACGGTGTGCTCAAAGACCCGCACACTTACGAAAACTTTGACCCCTCCCTGCTGGGACGCGAACGCCACATCGTGATTGACAAATACACCGGCAAACGCGCCGTGGAAGCCCGCCTGGCTGAGTTTAACGTCACGGTCACGCCTGACGAACTGACCTTGATCGTGGATGAGATCAAAAAAATCGGCGACGAACGCAAATTTTTGCACGACGCGGATATCATCGACGTAGCTGAACGCATCACCGGTCAATTGCTCGACATCTTCCCCAAGGAGATCAACGCCATTGTGATGATCGCTGTGGAATCCCACGTTTACACCACCTCGGTTGTGCGCCGCTTGAAAAACCTCAAACAGGTTTCCAACGTGTATGAACTGACCGGCGATTACGACATTACCGCTTATGTAAAAGTGGCCACCACTCTCGATTTGAACAACTTCATCGAAGAAATGCGGGCCATGCCGGGTGTCAAAAATACGGATACGCGAGTGGTTTTAAAAAAATATACCGAGATGGTTAAATCCTGACCGGTTCGGATACAAAGGAGAAAACAATGGGAACCCTGGTAGAAGAAATATTCAGCCGCAGGCTGGGACGAACCGTGAGCGCTGGTGAGATCGTAATGGTGGATGTGGACGCGATCATGTCGCACGACAACACCACACCTCTGGCGATCAAAGCGTTCAGCGAGATTGGCAAACCCATCCGCGACACCTCGAAGATCGTGATCCATTTTGACCACGCCTACCCCGCTCCCAACCATTTGGCTGCCGAGAACCAGCAGAAGATTGTGCGCTTTATTCAACAGCAGGGCATCGACAATTTCTATCACCGCGGCGTCTGCCACCAGGTGATGATCGAAGAAGGCTTTGTGCGCCCGGGCGGCATCATCATTGGCGGGGATTCACACACCGTGACCTACGGCGCATTGGGATGTTTTTCAACAGGACTGGGCTCCAGTGAGATCGGCGCCGCCTGGGTCACCGGCAAATGCTGGTTCAAAATCCCTGAAGCCATTTTGGTGCGTCTGGAAGGTACTGCCCCTGCGGGTGTGTATTCCAAAGATGTGATGCTGGCGCTGGCCGGTCAACTCGGCATGGACGGCGCGACCTACAAATCACTTGAGTTCGCCGGTTCCTATATCGACACCCTGCCTGCACACGCACGCATCGTCTTTTCGAATATGTCCGTAGAGTTGGGTGCCAAATGCGGCTTGATCGCACCGGATCAGACCACACTGGATTATCTGGCTGCCGAAACCAAAGCCCGCGGACCCTTTGAACACTTCACTGCGGTCAATCCGCGTTATGAACGTACGATCACCATTGATGTCTCGACCTTACAGCCGATGGTGGCCTGCCACCCCGATGTGGATCAGGTAAAACCGCTTACAGAAATCGCAGGTTTGACCATTGATCAGGTTTACCTGGGCACTTGCACGAATGCCCGCTATGAAGATCTCGAGATCTCAGCCGGCATTCTCAAAGGACGTCAGGTCAGCCGTTTCACACGCACACTGGTAACCCCTGCCAGCCAAACCATCTATGAAAAAGCCATGGCTGCCGGTTTGATTCAAATCTTTTTGGATGCCGGCTGCACGGTGAACGCCCCCGGCTGCGGCGCCTGCATCGGCCGCCACGGCGGCATTCTGGCCCCCGGTGAACGTGCCTTCACCACCATGAACCGCAACTTCATCGGACGCATGGGTAGTGCGGAAGCAGAAATTTACCTGGGCAGCCCGGCTGCGGCAGCCGCCACAGCCATTGAAGGCCGCATCGCCGATCCCCGCCCCTATCTGGCATAAGGAGAGATAAAATGTCTCGAGCTTGGAAATTTGGAGAAAGTCTGAACACCGATGAGATCATTCCGGCACGCTTCAATCTAACCATTGTGCCGCAGGAACTTGCCCAAAAAGTATTTTGCGAAGTGCGACCTGATTTTGCCCCAGGTGTACAGCCAGGGGATGTAGTGGTGGCTGACGCCAACTTCGGCTGCGGATCGTCACGCGAACACGCACCCATCGCCATCCGCGGCGCGGGAGTCAAAGTAGTCATCGCTGCCTCATTTGCGCGCATCTTCTTCCGCAACGCGATTAATATTGGCCTGCCGATTATGGAATGCCCGGCTGCTGCTGAAGGCATTGAAGACGGCGACGAAGTGGATGTAGACCTGACCCAGGGCAAAATTTACAACAGAACACGCGGCACAGAATTCCAGGCTGCACCCCTGCCGCCCTTCGTGTTGAAAATCTCGGAGGCTGGCGGCATTGTCAATTTTCTCAAAACGCATGACGTTGAGGAGCTGACTGCATGAGCGCATACCGCATCTGTCTACTGCCCGGTGACGGCATCGGCCCTGAAGTGGTCAGCGCTGCCCGTCGCGTGCTGGCGTCGCTGCCGCTGGAACTCGAGTGGAGTGAAGCAGGCATCGGCCTGGCAGAATGGCAGCGCAGCGGCAATCCGCTGCCGGATGAAACATTACAGACGATCAAATCTGCGGATGCGACGCTGTTCGGCTCAGTGACCACCCCGCCTGACATCGCCAACTACCGTTCACCGGTGCTGCGCATGCGCCAGGAGTTAGACCTTTTCGCCAACCTGAGACCCTGCCGATCCATCCCGCACGCCATTTCACGCCCTGATATTAATCTGCTGGTGGTGCGCGAAAACACCGAGGATCTGTATATCGGCCGCGAACGGCTAGAAGATAACGGTGATACTGCCATCGGCGAAATGCAAATCACACGCCGCGCCAGCACTCGCATTGCCCAAGCTGCTTTTGAGCAAGCCCGCCTGCGCGATCTCAAAAAAGTAACCGTGGTGCATAAAGCCAATGTGCTGCGCCAGACCAGCGGACTTTTCAGACGCGTTGCGCTTGAAGTCGCGCAGCAATACCCAGACATCCCCGTTGAAGAGATGCTGGTGGATACCTGCGCCATGGAACTGATCCGTGCGCCGGAGCAGTTCGGGGTAATTGTCACCACCAATCTTTTTGGTGACATTTTATCTGACGAAGCCTCCATGCTGGTGGGCGGGCTTGGGCTTGCTTGTTCTGGTAACATCGGCGCCGAAACCGCGGTGTTCGAACCGGTACACGGCAGCGCCCCGAAAATGGCCGGGCTCGATCAGGCCAATCCGCTGGCAACCATCCTCAGCACCGCGATGATGCTGGATTATTTGGGAGAAGGCGGACAGGCGCGTCGGATTGAAGCAGCGGTGCTAACCACCATTCAACAAAACCGGGTCACCTCAGATCTGGGCGGAACTCTGGGCACCCAGGCCGCTGCGGATGCCATCATCAACCTGTTGGGAGAGAATTAATGAAACGTATTGGATTTTTATATACCCGTTTGCGGGTCGAAGAAAAACTGCTGCTCGATGAACTCAAAAGCCGCGCGGATGTGGAAGTTGTGACCATCAGCGATGATGACAATTTCTTTGAACTCAACAAGGTGCCCGAACAGGTGGATGTGCTCTTTGAACGCTCTGTTTCCTATTCACGCGGGTTGTATATCTCACGCATTTTTGCCGCCAACGGCGTGCCCGTGGTTAACGATCCGCAGGTGGCAGAGCGCTGCGGCGATAAATATATCACCAGTCAACTGCTGGTCAATGCCAACATTGCCACCCCGCGGGTGCTGATGGCTTTTTCTGAAGAATCCGCGCTGGCAGCCTGTGACGCCATGGGCTATCCGTGTGTGCTCAAACCGGTGGTGGGGTCATGGGGACGTCTGCTTGCCAAAGTGGATAACCGCGCCAATGCCGAAGCCATTATTGAACACAAAGCCGTACTGGGCGGGGTGAACCACTCGATCTTCTACATCCAGGAGTTTATTGACAAACCCGGCCGCGACATCCGCGCCTTCGTGGTGGGCGATGAACCCATCGCGGCGATTTACCGCACCTCTGAGAACTGGATCACAAATACGGCGCGCGGCGGGGTGGCGACCAACTGTCCATTGACAGACGAGATCAAAGACCTGTGTCAGCGTACGGCTAAAGCGGTGGGCGGCGGGCTGCTGGCGATTGATTTGTTTGAATCAGCAAATGGCATGTCGGTCAATGAAGTCAACCACACCATGGAATTCCGCAACAGCATCACCACCACGGGGGTCAACATCCCCGCAAAGATGGTGGATTATGTTCTAAGCAAGGCAAGTTAAACATCTTCTCCTCCGAACCCCGCCCTGCTCCCACTTGATGTGGGAGCAGGAACCGGGAACAGGATGAGCTTACAGCTCGTATCAGTTTTGATTAGTCCTTGAAATCTATCTGCAGTTGTATTGGTTGTGGCAAGTTTCCATTGATTGCCATTAGTGTTGTCTTTATTCAAATGCTGATCTGCAAAATCGAACGCTGGCAGAATACTTATCACCATTCGCTGGTAATAATAGTAGAAAAATTTTCATATTAATTAAAGTAAAAGAGGAGAATAACACTTTTCCTCTTTTTGGTTACCAATGGCTTTCTTTTTGGGTGGCTTTTGTAATCATAGCCATAAGTTAACCATTTGTTAAACTGATATTAAACAATAAAGAGTAATCTATTAATTGATAAGAAATGACTCCAAATCAGGCACCATTTTTAGAACCAATGGACGATTTTTTACCACGCTTTGAGGATGAAACGAGGTTTACCATGGATTATTCAGAATTTGTCTTTTTTCTTCCGCCACAAAACAGCGAGAAACTCGAATCACCTCAAGAAATATCAACTTTAAAAGGGTATGAAAATCGCTTAATGGTTAAAACGAATCTATCAAAAAAACAATTGGGGTTCAATATTCTTCTTCTTGCTCTTCTCTCAATCGCAGCAGGTTGGTTTGGCATTTTATTAAATTTATTGACGGGCCAAACCAACCTCGCTTTATCGGTTTTTCTTGCGCTGCCGCCGATGGGAGTATTGATTTTGAACCTTGTCTATAAAAACACAGATATTTACCCCGGCTTGAAAATTCAACTTAAAAACAATACCATGGGTTATATCCTTGCATTTCTTCTATTCCCCGTTCTTGTTACCATCACAGTCATCGTTGGCTATTTAGCCGGATTTATCTCTGTCGACGGATTGGTCAATCAGGGGGTAGGGTCATTAATTGGCGCAGTCGTGCTGCTTTTCTTAACTGATTTGATTAAGAATTGTCTTGAAGAATTTACCTGGCGCGGTTTCTTTACTCAACATTTTAAAAACCTTGGAACGCACGACCTGCTTAATCACCTCTTTACTGGAATTATCTGGGTCTTCTGGCACATCCCCTTCTGGCTTTTTCTGTTGGATAAAGCCTCGATTTCTGCGTTTTCTTCTCTCAATACAGCAACCTTTATTCTCATGGGAAGCCTTTTACTATTGGCGTCTTCCCTGGTCTTTGGAGAAATTCGGTTGCTCACAGGTTCAGTTTGGCCAGCAGTGATTTTACATACCTCATTAAATGCTGTCACTATTGGTTTGCTGCTTAACAGTTTTGTCTCAGTATCGCCTTCGGCTGAACTGTGGATTTCTCCTGGAGGCAATAGCATTTTGATGATACTTATGGTGGTAATGGTGGGGCTTGGGTTGTATTTCTTTAGAACCAGAAAAAAAGCATTGCCCCTTAATTTGCAATAGAAAAAGCACCTTCGCGGTATTCTCGCGGAGTCACCCCCGACCACTTCTTAAATGCTTTGCGAAACACACTAGGTTCTGAAAAACCCAGCAGATAAGTGATCTGCTCAACAGTGTAATCTTCACGCAAGTATTTCTTGGCAAGTTTCTCGCGGATTTCTTTCAAAAGATCACTAAAAACCACCCCTTCGTCTTCAAGGCGTTTCTGCAAAGTACGTACGCTAAGCGCCATTTCGCGGGCAACCTTCTGAATGGTCAGTGATTCGTCATCCAGATGCACGAGGATGATTTTTGTGACGGCCTTGGTGGATTCCTTTTGGCGGTCGATATTGGTGATAAAATCCTGGGCAAATTTTTCAAAATAGGCCAGCAATTCAGGGTTGGCCATAAGAATGGGTGTCTTACCCAGAGCCATGTCTATTGTCATGGAATTCTCTTTTTGACCAAACAACACCGGACAGCAAAATACGCGTTCGTATTCGCTAATCGATTCAGGTTTGGGATAGATAAAAGTCACCTCGGCAGGGTGAATGTGTTTGCCTGTGAGGGTGCGTACCATGCGCACCAGGCTGGAGAAAGTGGATTCAAAACAGTGGCGCGACATCTTGGGTGCATGCGGTGGTGTATTAAACACCAATTTGAGTTTGGTGAAACGCAGGTGCGCGGTAGATTCTATCAGGTTGCCAATGATGCGTGAGTAACGGCCGGATTTTTCCATGGCTTCACCGAGGGTGGCACAGTTCATCATCAGATACCCTAAAATGGACCAACTGCCCGCTTCAGCGTATTCTCCCATATGCAAACCAAAAGAAGGATCATGTGTATACTCTGCTGCAGATTCCTGGATAAATAAATATTTATCAATGGGGATTCGGCTGTCTGGTGCTTTGACTGATTCAGGTTCCACGCCGATGGTGCGCAGAAAATTATCAACATCTACATTGAGAGATTTGAGGTAGAGAAACATTTGCGCAAGCACAGTTACGCAGACAGTGATTGGTTCAGTTGAGAGTGTTTTATCCATGCTCATATATTAATCCAAAAAGCATCAAATGACATAATCTATACGTAAAAAATCATTTTCTGTTGCGGTAAATTTGGTTATGCTTATTCTTGGTAATACTTTGCGTATTCAAAATCAACAAACAAGGAAATTCAAATGACCACCTCGAAACTTGTTCTGCCTCTCGTTTTATTCGTCTTGACCATTGCTGTGGGTTTCTGGGTCTCAAAAACCGGAAAACCCTATAACACTGGTATCTTCACCCTGCATAAAATGCTGGCATTAGCACACGTTGTTATTTCGGCCATCACAATAACCGGTTTACTCAAAACGACCCACTCGCAAACTTTCCTCATTGTTCTGATTATTTTGGCGGTCTTGAGTGTTCTCACCTTGTTTGGCAGCGGAGCCATAATGAGCATTCAGAAAACGGTTAGCAGTGCCTGGCTTTTGATCCATCGCGTTGCTCCAATAATATTTGCCGGGACTGTAATCACGGTTATCTGGTTAATCACAAAGACACAACAATAATTTTTTTTATTAGGACAAAAATGAAAACTTCTTCTTCGCAAAATCCGTTTTTTAATAGAAGTCTTAAGTTGTTGAACACATTATCCATCGTTGCAGCAATCCTATTGCTAGTTTCATCTATTTTAGGAATTTGGCTGCGCATTATGATCTATCCAACCCCTGAATTGTTAAAAACCTTTGTGTCTAATGATGTAGCGAATTTATTGATCGGTCTGCCTATTTTAATCATCTCCATGGCTGCTGCACAACGAGGAAGTCTGGTAGGCTTGCTGTGCTGGCCTGGCGCTCTGCTTTACATATTCTACAACACCCTTGTTTACAGCCTGGCAATGCCTTTCAGCCCATTTTTTCTGATTTATCCATTACAAGCAATAATCAGTGCGGCAGGAATTATCCTCTTCATAAAGCATACGGCAGGGGAAAAAATAAAGGGTCGCCTTGAAGGTCACCTAAAAGAAAAATTTTCCGGCATTGTTTTAATAGGCATGGGAGCTCTGTTCTTTGTACGGGCATTAGGGGTCCTGATCACCTCGATCATAAATCAAACGTCGCTGCCGGGTACAGAATTGGCATTACAAATTACGGATTTAATCATCACCCCTTTATGGATTGTCGGTGGAATCAGCCTGTGGCGGCATCAATCCTTTGGTTATCGATTTGGATTGGCTACACTTTTTCAAGCCAACTCGTTGTTCCTTGGATTGATCCTCTTTATGCTCTTGCAGCCCTGGCTTGCTTCTACACCAATAATCATGACTGACCTGGTCGTCATTTTAGGGATGGCTGTAGTCGCATTAATCCCGTTGGTACTCGTTTTAACTGGAGCTTCCAAAGCTAAACATGGATAAGTTGCTTTTTTGTCTCTTGATGCAACTCATAAGAAATTTAGACGTATATATTCTCAGAATTCAATAACAAACCACGGATCAAAAAATGCTGAGCCAAGAGCAAATACTTCAAGTCAATCCAAACCTGGCTTCGTCGATTACTTACGCCTCAAGCCGGCAGTCGTTCTACACCGTGCTCTTTTTAGTGGATCGCGGTCTGAAAGAGGACGCCTTCAAGGCCTACGCTTACTTCCGCTGGCTGGATGATCAACTGGACAAGGAATCGTTGAAAAAGTCAGAACGCATGGCCATTGTGAAGCGAGAAAATGCCCTGATTGACCAGTGCTATGGTGTTGAAGGCAGCGCGCCGCCACACAACTTATGTGAAGAGGAATACCTACTGGTGGACCTGTTACGCGGAGATCAGCGCAAGGCCGACGGATTGCGGCTTTACATCCGCAACCTGATGGCTGTGATGGTGTTTGACGCTGAACGCCGCGGAGAGGTCATCTCTCAGCAACAATTGATCAATTACGAAAAGTGGCTGGCTACTGCTGTCACCGAGGCGCTGCATTTCTACATCGGACACAACGGGTCTTCTCCGCAGGATGAGACGCGCTATCTGGCTGCTACAGGCGCGCATATCACACACATGCTGCGCGACACACATGAAGACATTGCAGCCGGTTATTATAATATTCCCAAAGAAGCGCTTGAAAAGTATTGCATTGACCCGCAGGATATTAATTCTGATGGCTACCGCCAATATGTCAAAAGCCGGGTAAATTTAGCTCGTGAATATTTTGCCATTGGCCGCCACTATCTTTCGAAAGTGCAGAACTTGCGCTGCCGCCTGGCCGGATACAGCTACATTGCTTGCTTCGCACCCATCCTCAACACCATTGAACGGGATGGTTGGCTGCTCAGACCCTCCTATTAATTATTCTGATACCGCAAAGCTGACCGCTGAAGGGTTGACCTTCTGCGCCACAAACTATTGAGAAAAAGGCAAAGTATGAACACGAAAACTGCACTTATCATCGGCGCCGGCCTCGGCGGCATCACCTCCGCCATTCATTTGGCAAGGCATGGCATTCACGCTACGGTGCTTGAAAAGAACAACAAAGCAGGCGGACGCTGCGACCGTTACAGCCGCGACGGCCACGAATTTGACACCGGCCCAACCCTGCTGGTGATGCCGCTGTTGATTGAGTCCGAGTTTAATACATTCGACGCTTCGATGCGCGAGATGCTTGACTTGCGCCGCGTTGACCCCACCTACGACCTGATCTTTGATGACGGCAGCGTTTTTGCGCCGACTTCCGATATGATGAAGATGCGCGAACAGTTGGAAGCTTTTGAACCCGGCAGTTTTGACGGTTTTCTGCGTTACATGCAAGAAGGCAACCGCCATTACAACGTATCCATTGAACGGCTGCTCAGTAAAGATTTTCGCAGGATGACTGATTTCTTCACCCCGGCCAACATTCCACTGCTCAGCCTGGTCAAGCCGCTGCTGAAACATTACCAGCACATGTCTGCCTTCTTCAGGGATCCTCGTCTGAAAGCTGCCTTTACATTTGAAGACATGTACATGGGGTTGAGTCCTTTCGATGCCCCTGCGACGTTTTCACTGATGCCATTTTCAGAACTGACCCACGGGGTATGGTATCCCTCTGGCGGCATGTATACGATTGTTGAAGCGCTAATGGAAGTAGCGCTGAAAGCCGGAGTGGAGTTTGAATACAACACAACCGTTGAACACATCGAAGTGGATGCTCACTCAGCGCGTAGTGTTGTATTGGAAGACGGCCGCTCTTTGACCGCAGATGTGATCTTTGCCAATGCGGATCTGCCCTATGTTTATAAGGAACTGCTGCCCAACGATCCGCTGGTGAGATCGCTTGAAAAGAAGAAGTATTCATGCTCTACAATCAACTTCTTTTGGGGTATGGACAAAGTCTATTCAGAATTGCCCGGTCACACTCTCTTTTTGGGTGGTGATGACTATGAAAAAAATTTTGATCAGATCATTAACCATTACGGCATCCCCGAGAACCCCAACCTATACGTGCATGCCCCCTCCCGATTGGATGCTTCCATGGCGCCTGCGGAGAACGACAGCTTGATCGCCATTGTGCCGGTTGGTCATATACAAGATGGTGTGAATCAAAACTGGGTTGAAACTGAGAAACTTGCCCGTCAAAGCGCGCTTGATCACTTGGCCAAACTGGGAGTTACAGATATTGATACCCACCTTAAGTTTGAGGCTGTTTACACCCCCGCTTCATGGAAGAAACACTACAACCTGACGAACGGTTCAACCCACGGGTTGTGCCACGACCTGATGCAACTGGCCTGGTTCCGTCCGCATAATAGACATGCCAAATACCGTAACCTGTTCTTTGTGGGTGCAAGCACCCACCCAGGCACGGGCATCCCAAATGCGCTGATTTCTGCACGATTTGCCGTCCAGCGCGTGCTGGATGAGTTGGGGTAAACGTTTAGTGGAAAAGCGATGGAAGCGCTAATAATAAGCGGCAGGTGACTGTAAAAGGGTTTACAACCTGCCTCTTGTTAGCTCCACTACTCTATAAACAATCAATAAAATATCGTTGGTTATTTAAATCCAGATTTTTTTACAATTTATTAACAATTCCTTTGTGATTGGTTAATCAAAATGGTTTATGGTTATAATGTGGATCATAGCCACAAAAATTATTTGTAAAAGAGTTAAAAATGAACATACTCGTCACCAACGATGATGGAATCACCGCCCCAGGTCTCTTGGCTTTAGCACAATCCATGATGAAATTTGGCGAGGTTACCGTGCTCGCCCCTGACCGCAACTGGTCTGCTTCGGGGCATGTAAAAACCATTGACCGCCCGGTAAGGGTTAGAGAACTGCATCTGGCAGATAATCTTACAGCTTATGCAAGCGACGGCGCGCCCTCAGATTGTGTCGCTCTGGCATTGTGCGGATTTTTAAAAGACAAAATCGATATCGTGGTCAGCGGCATCAATCCGTATGCCAACCTGGGCCATGACGTAACCTATTCAGGTACGGTCACGGCCGCCATGGAAGCTGCCATTTGGGGTATCCCTTCTATTGCAGTCTCGCTGGATTCTCCAAACCATCATCCTGGTCCAATCGATTATTCCACCGCAGCAGACATTGCTGGTTCAGTGCTCGAAGCCTTTACGAGATATAAATTGCCATCTAACACCCTGTTGAATGTCAATGTGCCATTTTTACCCATTGCAAAGATTAAAGGGCTGCGCAGTACCCGGCTGGGTCTTCGTGTATACCACGATAAAGTGGATGCGCGTGTTGACCCGCGCGGTCAGGCTTATTACTGGATCATTGGAGACTCTCCAACCGGTGTGAGCGAATTGGGTACAGATGTAGGCGCATTGTCAGATGGATTCGTGTCAATTACTCCCCTTCAATTGGATTTGACTGATTATCATCTTCTATCTGAAATCAACGGTTGGGAATGGAAAAAACCAGAAACCAACTAAAGAGCAAGCCAATCATTTACCGACTGTTAACACAAGGTTTTTGGGCTCTTAACAAAAAAGTTGTAATTTTAAAGTAATTCACAAGAACATTTTTTCAGGATCAATCGTGATAATAAACACACAGGATTATTCAAAACAGACAGTATTTCCGCTGCCCATTGGAATACCCATCAAACAGGCTATTGCTATGAAAATTATGGATTTAACATTGATCGATTGCAGCGTGGATGCCTATTTAACTGTCCGTGAAGTGGCAAAACTATTTGAAATGCACCAAGAGTGGCCAGGTGTGATCTTAAAATCCGGAATGTTGTATATGGGAATGCTCTCCAGAAATCGATGTTTTGAAGTGTTAGGAAAACCCTATGGTCTGGAAGTTTATTCTCGAAAAACCATCCTTGAGTTTTATGATGCGATGAACCATAAATGTATTGTTATTGACGGTGAATCCTCCATACAGGATGCAGTAGTAACAGCTCTCACGAGAGAAAAGAGCCAGATTTTTGAACCAGTGGTTGTACAACTTGAGAATGATCTTTTTAGATTGGTTAACATTCATGATTTATTACTGGCCCAGTGCGATGTGCTTGAAAACTTATATGAAGAAGTACACCAGCTTTCGATCATAGACCCACTTACTCAGCTCAATAACCGGCGAGGTTTTTTTGAGTGTGCCCAGCCGGAAGTCATTCATTCGCATAACACTGAAAATGATCTGTCAGCGTTAATGATTGATATCGATAACTTCAAAAAAACCAATGATGTGCACGGGCATTTTGTTGGCGATCAAGTGTTGTGCGCTGTGGCTGATGAAATTCAAAAAACACTCCGGCAAACAGATCTAATTGGCAGATATGGAGGTGAAGAATTCGTAGGTCTACTGCCAAGCACTTCGATTGAAGCAGCGCAGACCATTGCAGAACGTCTGCTGAAAGCCATAGAAAATAGAGTGATCCAAGTAAATGAAACTGAAGTGTCAGTAACCGTAAGTATTGGAATTTGCCACATCGCTGACGCCAACGGTTCACTTGACATGCTTTTAACACAGGCTGACCAAGCCATGTATTATGCAAAAGCAACGGGCAAAAACCGGGTATGTCAATGGACACCAGAAATTTCAAATTCCGCAGCCCTGGATGTGATTAAACATGGATTGAAAATTAAATCCATCCAAAAGAACAACACCAAAAAATCCGATCTGATTTCCAAGATTTATGATGAGACGATTGAAGGGTGGTCAAAAGCCATCGAAATGCGTGACAAAGAGATGGAAGGCCATTCAAAAAGAGTCATCGAATTAACCCTCGAATTAGCTAGAAAATGTGATGTTCAAGAAAAAGATTTGGATGACATTCGCAGAGGGGCCTTACTGCACGATATCGGCAAGATTGCCATCCCAGACCCGATATTATTCAAACCGGGTAAGTTGAATGAAGAAGAATGGCAGATAATGCGCAAACATCCGGTTTATGCCTTCGAGTTTCTCGCGCCGATCACCTTTTTGAAGAAAAGCATCGATATTCCCTACTGTCATCATGAACACTGGGACGGAACCGGTTATCCGCGCGGTTTGAAAGGTGATGAAATTCCCCTGGCCGCGAGAATCTTTACCCTCATTGATGTTTGGGATGCACTTTGCTCAGATCGCTGCTATAGATCAGCCTGGCCAATAAATGAAGTAAAAGATTACATCATCTCACAATCTGGTAAATTGTTTGACCCGAGAATAACAGATATTTTCATTCAGTTGATTGAAGAAAAATTGATCATTGAATCAAATAATGACGCTCAAATTTTAGAATTCTCATAGCAATTATCCCCCCTCCTATAAGCAACAAAAACTCCTGACAGGTGAATAAAATAAACCTGTCAGGAGTGGATAAAGGCAAATCGAATTATTCAAACGCTGAAGGCAGCCAATTGGGAGCCCAGTTGCGTCTGATTACAGGTTTAGGCTGACGCAATTCATTCAATGATAATTGCAAGATGTTGCGGCACTCATCAGCAATGCGGCTTGCAGAAGTTCCTCCGTTTTGGATTGGAGACAAGTTGCGTAGCATTCCGAGGTCAAAGTTAGAATAAACTTGCTTTCCCAGTGCGATGCCGGTAAAAACAACTGATGAAACTTGTGTGATCAAGACAGTGCAATTTGCGATCATCTGATTGGTATTTCCATCTTTAAGAATAACGGCATCAGGCAAAATTAGTTTAATTTCACGTTCAGCCCTGCGCATGTTCTCATTAGGATGCAACCTGAATAATACTGTTCTTCCAGCCGCCAGGTGTTTCACCCGGTTCAGAAAGGCCATTCGATTGTCAAATTTTCCTGTTTCTCTAATGCTCGACGTAGCCACAAGAACATAATCATGAAACGGAAAATCATTACTAACCTCATTACGTGCATTGTCAAAATTAGGAATGCCAGTCACCACAATCTTGGAGGGTTTTACACCTTTTCGCACAAACAACTCTTTATACCCTTGCGAAGCCACAAAAAAACGATCATAAGCGTCAGAAAGCCCTGTGGCAGCCGTGTTTGCCAGATAGCGTGGAAGACCCAGGTTTTTTACCACATGGTAGGTGATATCTTCTGGTTCAGTGATGCCTTCTTGTACCAATACCAGACGATTAAGACGAATATTGGATTGCACGATCAAATCAGTTGCAGTCAACGTCAGATCATATTGGTGCTTACGTCCACCATAATCCACGGGTAAATGATTGCTTTTGAGATATTTCTCCGTGTTTGCATGATGACTGCCCGCCAAAATAGTGTGATTCAATAGCCCCGATGAAGCCATTTTGGCGAGCACGCCTTCAGCATAAAAAGGAGAGAAGAAAACATTGTATTCAGGCAAAGATTGCGCAATCTTGTGCATCATGGTGGTTTGATTGAGAGAACCACACAACAAAAGCAGGTTGGCAGTCATCGCCGCGAATCCTATGGTTGAACGAATTGAGTCATCGAATTCATCGACTGGATTTTCGCCAGGTTTTCAAATCTGATGGACGCTTCGGGAGCAGCGTTCCAACTCACCCATCCCAACTTGCGCAGTAAAAAGTTAGGAATGTAAGATGTCAACACTGCCGCACCAGTCAAGCCAGTTCCACGTCTGGGAGTGGTATTGCGATTTATGATTGCAGTCTTGAGCTCTTGTGCAGTCGTACCTTCGAACCAGGAGGAACCGGTGCCGATCATACGCAAGATATGAGCATCACTATCGCCCAACTGCGCAAGAGGCAGCGACCGGGATTCTTCCTCCACCATTTTATTGCTGCGAGTGTAGACTAAACCACCATTGAAAGCCTCAACCCCAACCAAAGTTTTTACTGCCTCTGGGTGACTCAAGGTTTCACGGATTGTGTCAAATTTCAAACTGTTCACAGCTTTGGCCATGGGGTGGGCGGCAATACACAGCCCACCCTGGTCAGCAACACGCAAAACAGTTTCTAGCAAACTAAGTCCTGCAGGAATAAGCCGATTAATAAACAAGCACAAGACATGGCCATCTTTGGATGATACTTCCACGCCAGGAACCACTTCGAGATTATATTTTGGAGCTAAAGCCATCGCCTCTGAAACACCAGCCATTGTGTCGTGATCGGTTATGGCTAACACGTTTAAATCTGTTTTACTGGATGCATACTTCAAGATCGCTGAAACGGATGCAGTTCCATCATGGCTATGAATACTGTGAATGTGTAAATCTGAATAACCCATTTTTTACTCCTTGTACCAATATTTACATATATAGAGTACCCAGCGAAGATTAAGGAATTGGGTCAATCAGATTAACAAAAGGTAAAAGTTTGGTAAGCAAATATTAAAAATCAAATCCCACCTGCAATTCGTCGCAGGCGGGATCAATCCGGATTTTTATGCTTTCAACCTATAAACGATCAGGCTTTGCCCGGTAATTTTACAAAGGTTCCTCGGGGATGACAATCATCATGATGATATATGCCCAAAAGGTACCGCCAACCAGCAGCAAGCCGAGGACGAACAATAGCCGCACCAATGTGGGATCAATTTTGAAATAGGCGGCAAGGCCTCCGCATATGCCTGAGATTTTGCGATCAGTGCGGGAACGATAAAGACGTCTGTTTTCTTCCATTATTATTCTCCTGTTAAAAAATTAGATTCTGGAACTACAAGCCACATGATCAAATAAATCCAAAAGGTCAAACTGCCCGTAAAAAAGAAACCAGCTATAAAAATGAGTCGCATGATGGTTGGGTCAATATTTAGGTGTTCACCCAGGCCGGCGCAGACTCCGCCAATTTGGCGCTGTGAAATTGAACGGTATAATTTTCTTGGTTCGTTATTCATTATAGTCTCCTATGTTGCTCTCTAGATATATTTACGCACGAGAAAGCAGAAAGTTGCGTCAGATTGATGACTTTTTGAAAAAACAGACTAAAATAAAAGCATGGTTAATGGTAACGGACTTGATCGGAGGAAAAATGTCTGCCAACAAATATCCAGAAGCGCACAAATTGATCCTTTTTGTTGAAAAAGTACCTTTTTCAGCAGAAGAAAAAAGCCGGCTGATTCAATTGCTGCAAACTGACGGGATGACCGATGAAAACACAAGTGCAGTCCACCAGGCACTTGCCGCTCTGCCAAAAGAAACCTTCAAAGACGATTGGCAGCACGCCAAATTTATGATGGATTTGGCTACTATATTGAAGCAATGGCAGCTTGTCGCCGGTAGTAAGAATTTTAAACATTCCAGGTAAAGAATGACCGACCACCCGCCCGGCATTCAACCGGGCGGTTTTTTTATCACAATAGAAAGCGGAACTGATCCACATGCACTCGTTGAAATCCATTTTTACAGACCGGTTGAAATCTGATTTGATATTGTTGTTGGCCGCCATTGTCTGGGGTGGCGGTTTCGTTGCACAGCGCAGCGCATCAGCCCACCTTGGTTTTTTTGCATTTAATGGCGTGAGGTTTCTACTGGGCGGACTAGTAATGCTGCCTTTTATTATTAAGCGCCTGCGTAATAAACCCGGCCAACTCTTTTGGATCTTGCCTGCCGGAGCAATTTTGTTTGCAGGCAGTTCGCTGCAACAAGCAGGCATCACGACCACTTCGGCAGGTACCGCAGGTTTCATCACCGGTGTCTATGTGGTGCTTGTGCCGCTGCTATTGTCTCTTTTTTGGAAGCACAAGACCAAGCCTGTCATCTGGTTTGCTGCAATTGCTGCACTGGGTGGCACTTACCTCTTAAGCACCGGCGGCGCGGACTTGACACCTTCCAAAGGCAATCTGATCGTTCTGATCGGCGCACTGGTTTGGGCTTTTCATGTGATTGTGGTCGGTTTTGCGGTCAGAAAAGTAGATGTCTTCGTCTTTTCGGTGGGACAGTTTCTTTTTTGCGGTATGTTACACATGGTTTCTTCAATCTTCGTTAGCCCACCCACCTGGTCAGCCATTCAGGTATCGTGGCTATCTATTCTGTATGCCGGGCTTGGCTCAGTGGTGATTGGTTTCACATTGCAGGCAATTGGTCAGCGCAAAGCGCCAGCCTCAGATGCTGCCCTGATTCTCAGCCTTGAATCCGTTTTTGCTGCGGTATTCGGTGCGTTGATCCTGGCTGAAACAATGAATTTCATTCAGATTGTTGGCTGTGTCATCATTTTGACCGCCATCGTTGTGGCGCAACTGCCGGCTTTTCAACCAAAATCTAACGAAAGCGAAACACCAGAAAAATCACAAGCCAGCATACTTTCTTGACACTGCTACAGGCCTATGATAGAGTTGCCTTCAGATCATAAATCCGTCCTCCAAAAGAGGTAATCGTTTTGACTCACCTACACCAGCAGGCCCTCGTTGACCGCATGCGCGTGTTACAACGCTCTTCACCTGAGGTGGAGGCAGCCGCACTAATTAGCCCTGATGGACTGATTATCGCGTCAGCCTTAAAGCCTGAAATAAACGCGGATCGCATTTCAGCCATGTCGGCATCAATCCTTTCATTGGGTGAAGGCATAAGCAAAGAAACCGGCCTGGGCACATTGGAACAGGTGCACATACAAGGAAGTGACGGCCATATTGTATTGATGGCTGCCGGTGAGAAGGCTGTTCTCACAACACTGATCACAGCACAAGCAAAAATGGGTGTTCTACTCATGGATATGCGTCACGCTGCGGAAGATCTATTAAGAATTATGTCACAAGACGAACAAATCCAGACCGAGTGAACGGTCTGTGGTTTTAGGAGCGTGGATGAAAATTGCAGTCGTAATACCCACCTACAACGAAAGAGAAAACCTGCCCAAAATCACCGCCCAATTAATGGCGCTGCCGCTTGATTTACGTTTATTGGTCATTGAAGATAACAGCCCTGATGGAACAGGCAAGGTTGCAGATGAATTAACTCAGCAATATCCAGGCCGCGTCAGTGTGATGCACCGCACTGGCAAGCTTGGTCTTGGCACCGCTTATATTTCAGGGTTTAAACAACTTCTTGCCACGGATGCGGATGCTATCGGTCAGATGGACGCTGATTTTTCTCATCCACCTGAGAAATTATTGGAAATGATTACTGCTTTACAAGACGTCGATATTGCTGCAGGCTCACGTTATATTCCAGGCGGAAGCCTGGATGAAAAATGGCCGTTTTGGCGTAAAGCACTCTCAGGTTTTGGAAACATCTATGCACGCACCATTTTGGGTATGTCACTCAAAGATGTCACTGGCGGGTTCCGTCTGTGGAAGCGACAAACGTTGGAGGCTTTTCCGCTGGATGAAATCAAAGCCAATGGCTATGTCTTTCAGGTTGAAATGGCTTATGTGGCACAAAAACTCGGTTTCCGGTTCAAAGAAATTCCGATCCACTTCAACGAACGGATTTACGGTCAATCCAAGATGAATTTCAGAATCCAGATTGAAGCTGCTCTAAGGGTTTGGGAACTGCCCGGACGTTATCGGCATTTGAAGAAAATCAAATAAAGAACATACATTGCAAGGGCGGTTCATTACATGAACCGCCCTTACTTTACTGATGTCTAAAACGGTCCGTAATTGATTACCGTGCCCAACCACAAGAAGAAGATGGTCACCGGCAGAATCACCAGCCATAGTTTGGCCGTCCACTTGATCCATTTACCATAGCTGACCGCCGCCAGCCCAAGCGTTATCAACAACACCGGGTTGGTAGGATAAGCCAGGTTTGAAAAACCATCGCCAAAACAGTAGGCAGTGACGGTAAGCTGACGAGTCACACCCACCAGATCCCCCAATGGAACTAAAATCGGCATCATCAGAACAGCTTTTGCACCTGCCGAACCAATGAATAATTCCATTACCAGCGCCAGCACATAGATGACAATAATTGCAACCAGCGAAGATGTGGTCTGCAGCATGCCAGCCGCGCTGTTGAGAATGGTATCCATCACACCGCCAGATGTGACAATAAATTTGATGCTGGCCGCCATAAGGATAAGAGGGATGCCAGGCGCCAAGCCGCTGATGCCCTCAAGCATGGCTTTGCCAATCAGTTTGCCCTTGGCACCAGAAATAATACCTGAAAGCAGCCCGCCGACAAAGAAAAGTACACCCACCAACGGCAAAGCATAGTCTGCCAAAAATTGAATTTTTGAACTGCCAAACAAGGTCAGGATGATCAATAAAACGAAAAAGCCAAAAGTAAGACCTGCCAGACCCAGTCTTCCGCCGCCAGCCGCCATGCCATCGAGGTCAAGTTTTGCATACCGTTTGCGCTCAGCTTGATCTTCTTTAAAGATATAAGAAGCCTCAGGGTTGCGGTCAATTTTCTTGGCATAAGAGACTAAAAACCAGATCAAAACAAGATAGACTACGATAAAAATGGGGATGCGAAATTCCCAGCCAGAAAAAGCAGGCAAGCCTGCCAGTTTTTGCGCCACCCCAATAGTGAAGGGGTTGGTAATAGCGGCTGAGAAACCCATATTGGTTGCCAAAATACTCATGCCCAACCCAACCAACGCATCCCAACCCAATGAATAAGACAACGCAATCATCAGCGGAACGAGCGGCACTATTTCTTCAAACAACCCCAGAAAAGAACCGAGCGACATGAAGAAAAAGCAAATCACGACAAGCAGCAGATACTTCTGCTTGCCAAAAGTCTTCACAATGCGCGCGAGAACAGATTTTAATATGCCGCATTTATCCAATACAGCAAAAGCAGCGCTGACCAAGAGAATAAAAACAATAATTGTGATGATCACCAAGGCGTCCGGTCCACCCAGCACCTCAATGGGGGCTGTCAGCCAACGCCAGATGGGATAATCCACACCGGTGGTAACCTGGTAGGAATCCGGGATGATCACCTCTCGCCCGTCGACCAAGGTACGATCGTAACTGCCGGTGGGAAGCACGCGGGTGAGTACCCCCGCAACGAGCATCAACAAAAGAATGATGAGTGCAGATTGAATAAAAGCTTTCTTACTGATCTGTGCGCCAGCTTTTTCGTCCATGGGTGACCTCTTTATGATGATTGGATTTGAAATAGTGTATAAGCGTATGGCGTGATTGTCAACTTATTCTTGAAGGTTGAATAAAAGATACGTCTGATTCTGTATGAGCATAATGTTCAATTTTAGATACCAAATTGACACAATATTCAAAAGCCTTAGCTTTATTAACAATTTTTTCTGAAAATCTCAAAGTGAATTGTTGATCTTTAGAAAAGTAACACAACACCTAAAGCCAATTTCAAATAAAATACTCCAAACACTGGTAAGATAATTCAGTTTTAATATCTCATTTTTAGAATGAATTACACTGCATGCCCGAAACTGCACACTCCATATCCATCGCTGGTAAAACCATCCCCTACAAGATCAGGGTATCCACACGCGCCACCAGACTGCGGATCACCGTCTCGGCTAATGGGGTGACGGTTACGCTGCCCAAGGGTGTGCCGCAGCGTGAAGCCGAAACCTTTTTAAAACAAAATGCAGTCTGGCTGAATACACAATTAGAACGTACCACCAGGCTGACCAAATCCCCCGCCCTGCCCGCGGATGTGATGCTCTGGCACGGCGAAGCCGTGCAGCTTCAACGCATTGAAGAGGCTGATCGAAAATCGCGGGTCAAGGTGGAGGCTGCAAAAGGAAGATTAAGAGTTTACATGCCTGCTGGATCCAAGGCATCCACCCGATTGGCAGCCGAAGCCTGGATGCGTGCCAACGCGCGCGCCGAGATTGAGCAAATGGTTGTGGAACAGGCCCGCCGCATGAATGCCAAACCAAAAGCCGTCAGTATCCGCGATCAGCGCACCCGTTGGGGAAGCTGTTCAAGTCGGGGCAACCTGGCTTTCAATTGGCGTTTGGTGATGACCCCGCCCAGTGTGTTGGAATATGTGGTGGTACACGAACTTGCTCACATGTTTGAGCTCAACCATTCAAAAAATTTTTGGGATATCGTGGCCAGGTATTTCCCCGATTATCAGAAGGCGCGCTCATGGCTGCGAAAAAATGCATCCGCATTAAGAGTTGAGTAACGCTGGAAACTGAAACCTGCACAAGGTATAATTCTCACCATGGAATTCACTTACTATAAAACCTTCCCATTAGAATTAAAAGAAGAATGGAACCAACTGCTTGCCAAAAGCGCAAATAACGTGCCCTTTCTGCGTTTTGAATACCTTGCAGATTGGTGGCAGACGCGCGGTGGCGGCGAATGGCCGTCAGAGGCAGAGCTGGCAATTTTGGTTGCGTATGAAGGCTCCGAACTGGTGGGCATTGCCCCATTGTTCCTCACTGATCATGAAGGCCGCAAAAAACTGATGCTGCTCGGCTGCATTGAAATCAGCGACTTTCTCGACCTGATCGTTTCTATGGATCGCTCGCGCGTGTTTATTGAAGCTTTAATAAACTACATCTCAGACCAACTAATGCCACAAGGGATTCAGTCCATTGATCTGTATAACCTGCTAGAAGATTCACCGACGGTGCAGCAATTAATAGAAGACGGAAAAGCAGCCGGTTTTGAAGTAAACAAAACGGTTTTGCAGCAAGCCCCTTTCATCAGTCTGCCAGGTGATTGGGAGCTTTACCTTGAATCCATCGACAAGAAGCAGCGGCATGAGATCAGACGCAAGATGCGCCGTGCAGCCGAAGCGGATGCAAGCGTGGAGGTTTATTTCACGGCTGATCAATCCAATGTTGAAGAAGACACAGAGGCATTTTTGGGCTTGATGGCACAGGACCCCGAAAAAGCGGTTTTTTTGACGCCTGCCATGCGCGAACAATTCAAGATTAGCATTCAGCGCGCCTTTGAGAACGGCTGGCTGCAATTGGCATTCCTCCAGGTTGATGGTGAGAATGCTGCCGCTTATCTTAATATGGATTATCAAAACCGCATTTGGGTCTACAACTCAGGTCTTGACCGCCGTTTCATGGAATATTCACCCGGGTGGGTGCTGCTCGGCCATCTGCTGATGTGGGCCAATGAAAACAAGCGCAGCGCGTTTGATTTCTTGCGCGGCAATGAAGACTATAAATACAAGTTTGGCGCCGTGGATCGGTTTGTCTGCCGAGTTACATTAACCAAATAGTTAATGGTAAAAATCTTTCGTAACCACGAAAAACACGAAAGACACTAAAAGTAAATTCAAAAAACTAAACTCAAATTGATTTTTTAAAACGACAAGAATTTGATATCATCAAAAAGTGCCTATACAGGTGATTTTTTGATAATTTAATTTATTACCTAAATATTTGTATGTAGTTCATGGGTAAATTCATTATTCACCACGAAACACCACCTCTCGTTTCGCTCGCCCTGGATGAACAGGGGACATGTGGTGCACACAGACCGCACCGAAAGACACTAAATTATTAAATGCTATAAACAAAAGTATATAAAAAATCGCCTTTAATTGGGCGATTTTTTGTTTGAATTTTCTTTTAGTGTAGTTCGTGTTTTTCGTGGTTAAAAATGATTTACAACTCTTTTTGAGACCAGCGCACCATGACGCGATAGAGGGTATCTGCCATCTGATGAAACTCATCGATACCAATGCGTTCATTCACACCATGGATACGGTCTAAATCGTCTTCATTGACCACCATGGGGATGAAGCGGTAAACACAATCGCTGATCTCGCAGAAGTTGCGTGAATCCGTGCCGCCCAGCATAATATAAGGCGCAACAGCAGACCCAGGCCAAATCTCGCCAATCACAGAGGCGATATGACGGTAAGCGTTGCCATCCACGGGTGAAAGCGGTGAGGCTTCCCAAGCTTTTTGATCCATGGGTTCAAAGGTGACTCGTTTATCTTTGATCACGAAGCGAATATACTCGCAAACATCTGCGATGGATTGTCCGGGCAGGATGCGGAAGTTGACCACAGCTTCAGCAACTGACGGCAGCATATTATCTTTCACACCACTGTGAAAGAGGGTGGGCGCAGTGGTAGTGCGGATGGTGGCATCCGTTTCACCCTTGGCAGACAATATCTTTGCGATGATACCGCCAAACAACCAGAGATTGGCAAAAGCCATTTGCATCATTGGAGAGGCTGCACCGCCCAACCCCTGGAACATGGGTTTGACCATGCGCACATCCGTTGGAAAACGATTATTTTCTAGCCGGGTGATAGCGCGAGATAGAATTCCAATAGCGGTTTCTTTAGGAGGAGTGGAGGAATGTGCACCCGTGGCCTGAACGGTGAATTTGAGGGATAGGTAACCTTTTTCCGAAATACCAATCGTGGCGACATAACCCTTAACACCTGGAATGATGCCATCATAAACAGCACCGCCTTCATCAATTACTGCCTCAACACGAACACCCTTTTCTTTCAGATGTTTGACCACGGCCATTGCGCCAGTGCCCAATACTTCTTCGTTATGGCTGAAAGTGAGAATGATGGTGCGATCGGGTTTAAATTTTGCTGCCAACAAAGCTTCAACAGATTCAAAAACCGAGATCATCTGGCACTTAATATCCATAGTGCCGCGGCCCCAGATGAACCCGTCAGCAATCTTGCCTGAAAATGGCGGATAGGTCCATTGATCGAGAGTATGTTCATCCGCGGGCACCACGTCTTGATGAGCCATAAAAACCACAGGGTTCAGCGATGGTTCTTTGCCTTCCCATGTAAAGATCATGGTGTGTCCGTCCACAAGTTCTTTCTGAAGATTTTTATGGGTGAGTGGATAAGTCTTGGCCAACAAGGCCTGCATCGTTACGAAATTTTCTACTACATCTTCTTTTGCATCTTCGTGAGAGATGGTTTGGATCTTGATCACAGACGATAGATGCTCCGCTAACACTTGTGGATCTTGAGCAAACCTGGGTACACCGTATTTAAATGGAATGAAAATGGAATCGGACTTTCTTGCAAATAACAGGGTTTTGATCAGAATAAATGCCAAAACAAAAAAAATAAGAGCGATAATGATCACAATAATATTGGTTGGAGACATGTTTCACCTCGGATTAAAAATGAAGTCACTTGAAATAATATATCAAGCGATCGCGTTAACACTTACATTAGGATTATAGCATCAGGAAATAGAAACAGCCATGCGTCTGCTTTATATGCGAATGATGAAAAAAATCAGACGCATGGCTTTTGGTGTTATGACATCAATTCCATGCCCATTCTAAAGTTTTCCATACCAGCGATCAATGCTTCCTTATCGCTCACAACAGTTTTTATTACATCAATGATGGATATGACCCCAACCACTTTACCGTCTTTGACCACAGGCAAATGGCGAAAATGTTTATCTATCATTTGAGCCATACAAGCTTCAGCAGATTGATCCGGACTGACAAAATAGACCTGGCGAGTCATCACATCTTGTAATGCTGTCGTCTCAGAATTACCCTTCAAGGTGCCTTTTCTGGCATAATCTCGTTCAGTAAAAATACCAAGAAGTTTTTCACCTTCCATAATCAAAACCGCCCCAACATCTTTATCCGCCATCAATTTAAGAGCATCTTGAATGGTTTTATCAGGAGATAATGAAAATATCACTTTGCCTTTATCATCTAAAATAGATTCTACAGTTGCCATGCTTCCTCCAATATGATTATATATAATTATCATATTGCATTTGGTATAAATAATCAATCTATTTTTTGGACATAATTGCCATATATATCAAAAAACGAGGAATTATTCATGAATTATCCAGACGCTGAATCACTGATTCAAAAATACAAATTAACTGCTTATATCATTCAACACCAAACAGAAGGCATCACTAACGAAGAGAGTATCATCCAACCGCCTGTTAGGGGCAACTGTATGAACTGGATTCTTGGTCACATCCTCAATGACCGAAATCTCGTCTTGTCTCTGCTAGGAGAAGAATCAGTTTTTGATAAAGCGGAAGCCGAACGTTATCAACGCGATTCTGATCCGGTAAGCAGATTTGAAGAAGGTCTTCTGTTTGAAAAATTGCTTGAAAAATTTGATCTCTCACAAAAGCGGATTGTTTCAGGCTTGCGATCTATAACACCAGAAAGACTGGCTGAAATTGACCAGGTCGGAACCCGAAAAGAAGAAGTCGGCGCTCTCATTTCATTTATCCACTGGCACGAAACCTATCACACCGGGCAATTTGAGTTGTTAAGACAGTTGGCTGGTAAAAACGATAAGGTCATCTAACCCTCAAGTACGTGTAAAGTAGAAAGCTTTTTCGTTAGTGTTGAGCTTCCAGTTAACGGTTGTGCTTATTCGCGCCGGGCAGAATAGTGCGAACCGCTCCACATTTACCGCCTCAAAAGCGGTGATTGATGCTTGTGTTGGAAGAAGCTTCATCTCCTCAAAGGGTTATATCTGAGAAAAATTCTTGTAATGAGTTCGCCAATCAGAATTGTGCAAACCTGGCGGACCACCAAGTTTTCAGGTGCCGACGCAGATTCCAAACTGCAAATTTTACTAGAACTAATTCCAAAGAAACACTGGTAACCATCAAGCACTCCAATATCCCTGATGGACGAGGGGATTTGTACCGAGACGACTGGGTGTACTATTATTTCAGACTCATGTTGGAACATTTAGGCTAAGAATTACTTTATCTCCTGATCAAGATCCGCATAGAACCTCAGAGGATCTTTTCATTTGAACATTTAAGGAAGGCGTAGAGTTATTATGAATAGATGTTTGTATAATCATAAATACGAATCATATTTATTATTGGGAGGTTGAAGTGAAAAGACCCTTAGTTTCGATTTCAGTTATGATGATTTTCGCAATACTGATGACCTCATGCGGATTTACAATCCAGGGCAATACACCCGCATTGGATGATAACGCTATTAATACTGCAGTTGCCCAAACACTGGCTGCCAGCGGAGGAAGTTCTGCAACCAGAACACCGCAAGCTGCAGCACCCACTGCGGCTCAACCCTCCATCACTCCTCAGCCGCTGGCTACGGTGGCACAATTACCCTCTCCAACACCAACATCTGACAATTGCAATCTGGCAAAATGGGAAAACGATGTCACCATTCCAGATGGCAGCGTGTTGGCTCCTGATACGGCTTTTATCAAAACCTGGCGCATCACCAACATTGGCACGTGCACCTGGAACACCAACTATGCCATTGTTTACGCTGGCGGCGACCAGATGAGCGCTCCGGCTGCCACCAACTTGCCTGCCAATGTGCCGCCCGGCGCCACCGTGGATGTTTCAGTGCAGATGAAAAGCCCTTCAGCAGACGGAAAGTATGCCGGCAATTTCATGCTGCGCAGTGATACCGGCCTTATCTTTGGCACTGGAGCCTCACATATGGCACCGATTTTCGTCTCCATTGAGGTGGTGAAACTGCAGATCGTGGTCACATTGGTTTTCGGTGGATTTATACCTGTGTTTCCGCTTGAACAATTAGTCTATGACTTTGGCTCTAACTACTGCCTGGCCAACTGGCGCAACGCCTCCGGGGTTGGTTTCCTGGCTTGTCCGGGTGCCAAGACGGATGCTGCCGGGTTCGTCGTCCAGGTGGATTCACCCAAGCTGCAAGACGGCAACACGGTCAACGGTGTCAGCTTATTTACCCATCCACAGTGGATTGATGGCGGATCAATCGCAGGAACTTATCCGACCCTGGCCGTTGAAAATGGTATGAAATTTAAAACCACACTCGGCTGCGGGTTTGGCGGTGCTGCCTGCGATGCACGCTTTATGCTGCGCTACCGCATTGATGGCGGTGCTTTGCAAGAGCTGGAGCGTTGGGATGTGAAATATGGTGATGCGCCGCTCAAACTGAATGTCGATCTCTCTTCACTGGCAGGCAAGAATGTTAATTTCGTGCTGCAAGTGGTCACTAACGGCAGTTCAGCTCAAGACTGGGCCTATTGGGTCAACCCGAGGATTGTTAAGTAACTTAAATCATCTCGCAAAGACCGCGAAGTGAAAGACACGCAAAGACCGCAAAGAAAACCAAAGAATCTTTATTAATTTTCCCCCTCAACCCCGCCCTTTTCCCGACATCGGGAGAAGGGCGCCTTAACAATTTACTTTGAACTAAACTCGTAACATTAATTTTAAGTTGGTTAATAAAATTCATCCCGGAAAATAAAAACACGAAACATCGAAATACACGAAAGGTACTACTTTCAATAAATGAATGGCTTTACTTTTTTTGTGCCTTTCGTGTTTACAAGGTTTTACTATTCACTATTCACGATTCACGATTCACCGCTTTAAATAGGTTAAAATCAATGTGTGACACGTAAAACGAAGTTAATTATTCTCATCTGTCTGCCCCTGATTGGCATCATCGCCGGGTATCTCTTGATGGGAAGACAACTCACCATCATTGTAGACGGAGAATCCAGCCAGGTGACGACGCACGCGCTGACAGTGCGCGGCGCGCTGCGGTCTGTTGGGGTGAACCTGACCCCTCTGGATCAGGTGTCTCCCCCCGCTTCTAGTTCACTCTCAAAGGTTACTGAAATTATTGTGCGCCTTTCACTCCCCATACAGGTGTGGAACGACAATACGAAAACCCTTACTGCCGTGGATACTGCCGCTACCACACCTGCCGAGATTCTGGTGACTGCCGGCATCCTTCCGAGCGCTGGAGACGTTATCCGCCTCAACGGGCTGGTGGTGCCCATGGATCGCCCTCTGAACGTCACCGGATCGTTCGTATTGCAATACACGCCCGCCGCCAGCCTTAATGTGAATATGGATGGCGTCGAATCCAGTTTTTATACCGCGGCTATTAGTGCTGGAAGCGCCTTGTGGGAAAAGGGCATTAAAATCCGCGGAGGGGATGCACTCAGTCAATCTTTCACCAGCGGTGTGGATCCACTATCACCATTGGTTGTCAACAAAGCCAGGGAGTTAATCATCACCGCGGATGGTAGAGATATGACGATTTATGCGACCGCGCCGACTGTTGGTGAAGTTTTGGCCAAGGTGGGCATTACGCTGCAAGACCTTGATTATAGCAAGCCCGCAGAAGCAGACCCCTTACCCGAAGATGGCCGCATTTTCGTGGTGCGTGTGAGAGAAGAAGTACTGCGTGAACAACAATCCATCCCGTTTACGACAACGACACAAACCGATAATACGCTTGAATCAGGTCAAACCCAGACGATCACAGCGGGTGAAAACGGTTTGCAGGTTGCAACCCTCCGCGTACGCTACGAAGACGGAATTGAAGTGTCTCGAGAGACCGAAGAAACTGTCGTGCTAAAAGACCCCATTAACGCCGTGGTTGTGGCTGGCTCCAAGCTGGTGGTTTCAACCATTGAAGCCTGCGATGTACCGGTAAATTATTACAAGGCAGTCACGGTGACGGCCACCTCGTATTCGCCATGCAATTCAGGCACTGGTACTTGCTACCCAAAAACAGCCTTAGGGACCACAGTTAAAAAAGGTGTTCTGGCGGTTGATTTAACCTGGTGGCCAATCTTAAAAAATACCAAAATTTGTGTACCAGGTTATGGCATTGGTATTGTTCAAGATACTGGTTCGTATCCTGGCACCCATCACTGGATTGACCTTGGATATACGGATGCCGAATTTGCCGCCGCGGGTCAAAAAACATTTTTCAACCTCACCGTTTATTTGTTGGGGCCATTTGCTGAAGGAACTAATTTGGAGCTGCCATAGACCTGCCACTGCCCACTTTTGATGTAAGAGCTATCATGCGCCGCCATCACCTTGATCCGCATAAGGGGTTGGGACAGAATTTTCTGGTCGATCATAAAGCCCTGCGCAAGATCGTGGATTATGCCGGGCTAAGCAAAGAGGATACCGTATTAGAGATTGGCGCCGGCCTGGGCAGTCTGACGCGCATGCTGGCAAAAGGCGCCGGCCGCGTGGTGGCGGTTGAGATTGACCATCATTTGGTGCCGATTCTTGAAGATGTCATGGCTCCCTTTAATAACGTCCAAATTATTGAGGGCGATATTTTGGAACTGAACCCGGTGGACCTGATGGGCGATAAGCCTTTTATGGTTGTGGCCAACATCCCTTATTTCATCACCTCAGCCATCATCCGCCATCTGCTGACCAGCGCAGTAAAACCCACGCGCATTGTGCTCACCATGCAGCAGGAAGTTGCTGAACGCATCTGCGCCCAGGCTGGCGACCTTTCGCTGTTGGCTTTGAGTGTGCAGGTATTTGGCACACCCAAAATCGGAGTCAGCATTCCGGCTTCAGCGTTCTTTCCGCCGCCCAAAGTGGATTCAGCCACTTTGAAGGTAGAGATCTACGAACAACCCTTAATCAGCGGCAAACAACTGGATATGTTCTTCACCCTGGCCAAGATCGGCTTTTCGCAGAAACGTAAAATGCTGCGCAACACCATGTCTGCCGGGCTGCACTGCACTGCCCCCGAGGCTGAAGTGTTGTTGAAGTCCGCGGGCATTGATCCCACCCGGCGAGCGCAAACGCTCGAATTGGTGGAGTGGAAGACACTGGTGGGTGAATATGAAAGCTGGTTGGAGAAGAGAAAGTAAATTCTGAGAAATATAAAGCATAATGACAAATTGTATACCGACTCAACCCTGACAAGGTTTGAAACCTTGTCAGGGTTGCTTTTTAATAACTTGACAAAGCCAGTTGCCGGTGTCATAATATTAGTAAATTTGTTCTATTATTAGGGGATGTGTGAATCTTGGTTTCAACTTTTTGGAGATAAGATGACTCGCCTGCTCTACCTGCCAGATGACGTTACGGTCATCCAACTTGAAGTCGATATGCCCGCCGCCCAACTGTGTGCTGCGGTCAATGCCGGCATTCGTCCGCTGCCCGTGCTGCGCAGTGCGCCGCCAGACAGACTAACCGCCAGCGAAATGGGCGGTACGGTGGTGGTGGCACCCGCAGCACAAAGGGCCACACCCCTCAAACGGACTCACGCCCCAGCATCTCTCTCGCGCCGTCAGACACAGGTGCACGAACTCTCCATCCGCGGATTGTCAAGCGGAGAAATTGCTTTATTGCTAAACCTTTCAAGGCGTACGGTGAACTATCATCTCAACCAGGTCAAAAACCGCATGCACATGGGCGAGATCCCCCAGGCAGCGATGTTCCCCATGTCATTTTCAAACACGGAAGATTAAGCTGTTTTCTGGCAGACCTGGTAAAGCCCCAGATTGCCAGTTTTACCGTCCGAGTCAAACTGCTCGAGAATGGTAAAACCTGTTGACACCGCCAATTCTTGAAATTCAGACTCAGTAAACAAATGCACATAGCGCAAGCCCGGTTCGTCGGTTTGCCCGGCGGTGTAGTGGCGCCAATCCAACAAAAAATCACCCGGTTCCACCTCATCCGCGGAGAGACCTGCCATAGACCAGGGCTGCACGCGCGCTGCCAACTTGGGATTGCGATCAAATTGCCATTCAGAATGGATAAAAATACCGCCTGGTTTGAGCAAGTTGTAAATTTGTGAAAGCAACCGCCTGCGTTTTTCTGCACCCGGCAGGTGGTGAAAGACGGCAAAAGCCAGAATGCCATCAAAAGTATTTGACTGCAAGCCATCTGACCAGTTTGGATGCATTAAATTGGATGGTCGATAGGTCAGTTCAAACCCGTCGTGCGCAGGCAGAGCTTCTGCACCCAGACGCGCTTCAGCCAGCAGAGGCTCACTGAAATCCAAACCAAGGTACGACCCCTGCAATCCGCTTTGCGCCAGGCGCTGACCCAAAACACCACTGCCGCAGCCAATATCCAGCCAGGTGCCGGGTTTAATCCACTCTTCCACGATTCGCTGAACACCAGGTTGGATGCGATGACGTGTCTCGGCAAACGCAGCACCGAAACTCTGGTAAAATTTGTCGTTAATGTCTAATAATTTTTTACTTACTGATTCATCCATATTCCCAATTATACCGATCAATGCATAATCAGGAGTACATCGAAAACTGGCACAAAGCCAGGCAGTACACCCCTGAAGACCTGCAAATGGCGAAGGTTGTGTTGGAGGAAATGCGCGAAGGACGCAAGCTTGACCGCGCTCTGCGCTCACACCCCTTGCGAGACGGTCGTTTAATCGCCAAACATGTTCTGGTAGCTGCCTATCGCGAATTGGTGGCCAGCGGCGCATGGAAGGAAGATGCAGAATTCCTCAGTCGCATCCGCATGAAACCCGTACGAACGCTCTCAGGGGTCACTACAGTCACTGTGCTAACCAAAGAGTATCCGTGCCCAGGCAAATGCATTTTCTGCCCGACAGAAAACTACATGCCCAAAAGCTACCTGGCCGACGAACCGGGTGCAGCGCGAGCCTTCCAGAATAAATTTGACCCTTACAACCAGGTGCAATCACGCATCAAAGAATACCAAACCGTGGGGCACCCCAACGACAAGATTGAGCTGCTGATCCTCGGCGGCACCTGGAGCTCTTATAAACGCAACTACCAGGAGTGGTTCGTGCGGCGCTGTTTTAACGCCATGAACATGGATGCAAACAATTCCAGTGAAGAAATCCAGCAGCCAGAACAACCTGATGAACATCGCTCTTTAGATTTTATCGACTTGTCGCTGCTCAAAATAGTTCATGAAAACAACGAAACCGCTAACCATCGCAACGTGGGTCTGGTGATTGAAACCCGACCGAATGAGATAAACGCGGATGAACTAAAATGGCTGCGCCACCTGGGTGTCACAAAGGTGCAGATGGGCGCGCAAAGCCTGGATGACCGCGTGCTGGCCATGAATCTACGCGGACACACAGCCGCTGACACACTGCAAGCCACCTCCCTGTTGAGGGCTGCAGGGTTCAAGATCGTGCTGCATTGGATGCCCAACCTGCATGGGGCAACGCTGGAATCTGACCGCCGCGATTTTGAAAAACTATGGCAAGATGGCTATGCGCCAGACGAACTTAAAATTTATCCCACCCAACTGCTTGAATCTGCCGAACTCTATCATTATTGGCGGCGCGGAGAATACCACCCGTATACCCAGGAAGAATTGATTCAACTGATTGCGGATATTAAACCGAGCATTCCGGAGTATTGCCGCGTCAATCGCATCATTCGCGATATTCCGTCTACGCATGTGGTAGAAGGCAACAAGCGCACCAGCCTGAGGCAAGACGTGAGCGCCGAACTCAAAAAACGCGGGCAAGTCTGCCGCTGCATCCGCTGCCGTGAAGTAAAAACCCAACAGGTGGATGTTGCAACCCTGACCCTCAAAGACCTGGTTTACACCCCTTCTGTAGCCGAAGAACATTTCATCTCTTTCAACACACCAGAAGATAAACTGGCGGGTTATCTGCGGCTTTCGCTGCCTACGTCTGAATCTCCGCAATTGGGATGGTCTGATTTGAATGGGGCAGCTTTGATCCGTGAAGTGCATGTCTACGGTCAGTCTTTGGCGGTTGGTGCAGAAAAAACAGGTGCAGCACAGCACATTGGCCTGGGTACAGCCCTGCTGCTCGAAGCGGAAAGAATTGCCCGCTCGAAAGGTTTCTCGAAAATGGCAGTCATCGCAGCCATCGGAACCCGGCTTTATTATGAAGGCCGCGGATTCAATCGCGGAGAAATTTACATGATCAAAGATTTGTAATACTTGTTAGTCATGAATATTAATTATCAGTAAAACCTGAGTCAGAGTACCCCAACACACAATACTGATCTCCCTTGGCAAAAACAGCCAGGTTCTTACCGTGAGCTTTACCATAATATAAGGCTCGATCAGCGATTTTTATACAATCATCCCAGTGAGCTTCGCGCTCACACACCACCCCGCCAATAGACAGGGTAATTTGAATATCATGTCCTTGATATGGCACACTGCTATGAGCGATCAAATCCCTCACTTTTTCTGCGGCAATTTGAACACCTTCGAAATCCGTTTCTGGCAGCAAGATCAAGAATTCTTCTCCGCCCCATCTGGCGATTAAATCCTGTGATCTCAGTGTGGCAGAGAGCAGCCCTGCTAGTTCGATTAATACCAGATCTCCTGCCGCATGGCCGTAGTTATCATTCACCCGCTTGAAATCATCCACATCCGCCATAATCAAACCAAAAGGTTTGACAGAGCGTTTTGAGCGTGTATATTCCATTTGAATATACTGGCTCATGGTTCTGCGGTTTAATAGATTGGTTAAGGAATCCCGGCTGGCATAATAGGCGAGTTTGTTGTTGACTTCAATCAAACGCACAGAAACCTTGTTTTTATTGCGGATTTCTATTAAAGAGATACCGGCAAGCACCACAAAAGTAACTATGACATTGATGCTATTCATGACCTGCATTTGGAAGAGGGTAAACCGCAAAATTGGAACGAGAAGAAAACTTAAAACAAGCGTTGAGGTGAATATTAGCCCAAAACCAATACTCAAAACCAATAAGTGACCCTTTCTAATCGATGGATTGTAAAGGATTATAGGAATGAGTATCAAAAGTAAAATGTAGATTCCACTGCGCCAGCCAATCGCTGTGTTGCCAATGAGACAATTTAGACTGGTCAAATAGATCAATCCATAAAAACCAGCCGTGTCATGACGCGTTCGGTACACTAAATAGAGAACAAAAAGAACAATGATCGTAGAAATTACATAAATAATAAGATCCATTCTGGCGCGCATAAACATCAAAACAAGAACCATGAGCGTAGATATTGCAGCCATAGCCAATAACAGCAATTGCATCAACCGAGAGTAGTTTTGTTTTTGAAAATCTATTTCTCGCTGATCAGGAACTGCTTCGTCTATTTCGACCATAAACTTCCTTATGATTATTAGTAACTAATTACCTGTCTGAATAATTCCCACCCTGTTTTTACCGGCTTGTTTGCCAGCATAAAGCGCCTGATCAGCCTTGCGGATGCAACTTCCAACACCATTGCCTGGTTCGCATGCGCTGACACCTAGCGTAATGGTTACCGGAATTTCTAATTCTCGATAAAGGAAGGGTGTTTCAACAATTCTGGAGCGAATCTTTTCAGCCACGATTACTGCGCCCTCAACATCTGTTTCGGGGAGCATGATCAAGAACTCATCGCCACCCCATCTGGCGACTTCATCCTGTTTGCGCAAGGTAAAACTGATAGCTTCGGCCAGGTTGACTAACACAGTGTCTCCGCCAGAATGGCCGTATTCATCATTAATGTGTTTAAAATTATCGACATCCACCATGATCAAGGTGAAAGGTTTACTACCTCTCTCCATGCGGTTTTTTTCCTGTTCAATGCGGCTCAATATAATACGTCGATTGACCAGGTTTGTCACCGGGTCTGTGGTCGCCAAACCGGCCAATTTTTTATTGGCCTGGATTAATGCTTTCTCAGCATCCGCAGCGGAAGTTTCAAAATAATGACCGGTGATTGCCAGTACTACCACGGTAATTGCCAGATTGATTGCTGACAGCGTTCTCAGTATTCTCTCATCCAGCGCCCAAAAAGAAGCATTTTGCCATGAGAGGATGCATAAGCCAATTATCACAGCCAGAATAGCGAAAGCAAGCGTAACTTTTACAATCTGACCCCAATAAGAATTATGAAAAATTATTGGAATGATAATCAAGGCCATCAAGAAAAACCCTGAAGACCAACCTAACAACCATGTCGTCAACAAAGCAAAAACTGTTGAGTTTATTGCACCGATGAGAAATGCGATCTGATAAAAGCCCTGCCGGTTGATGACAAGAATACCGACCCATAACAGGGCGCAAACACCACAAACCAGCACCATCTGCCAAACCGAAAGCACGGCAAACAAAACGGCATATAAGAATATGCAAATCAAACTGATCAGGGAGAAGTTTTTCATAACGACCGAAAAGCGATAGTTTTTCGTTCGAGGTAAATCCATCTTTTCAAGCAACAATTGCGACTTATCCATTAGGCCTTTGAAAAGTTAGATAATCCACCCCAGACTTCAATAACATCCTGAAACCATTTTTTTCGAATCTCTAGTCTGCAAACAAAGAAAAAGGTGGAAAAAATATTACAATTACTCGAATTATTATATACATTAACTTTACCAAAAGCAAGTTCCCCCGGCAATCTTGTTCTCAATTAGTAATAATCTTATTAATAACCCAACGTCCATCTACGATTTCAAGGCTAAATTGGACCTCGCTGCTCGTGTTTTGAAAAGCGATATTGGTCAGGATTTCACTCTTTTCAGACTCAGCACTGGTGTCGCCCTTGACGATAATAAAACCGGATATTTCACCAGAGGCAGGTAGCAATTTTGACGCTGATGCGGCATCAAGTTTGCTCACCAATGTAGGAGAGAGGTATTGAACCGCATAAACTGGATCGGAAGGATAGACAATCAAAAATGCACGAATGACTTCTTCGGGTGTTGAGGGGTAATGATTGGCAATCATTGTCGATGTCGCGGTTTGAATTTCGGGAGTGTTGGTCACCACACTCTCCTGTGGGGTGGTATTTTGCTGACAGGCGGTCAGCGCAACCAACCCCAACAGGAGAATTAATGTATTAATGAAATTGCGTTGATAAAAGTTTTTCAAGATGACTAATTGTTCCAGAACCAGTTATAGGCGTAATAGTAACCAGTTTCGAGGCGAATGGCTAACTGGGCGCTGCCAGCAATTGCAGCAGGGATGGGGTAAGTGGCGGTAAAGCTGCCTCCATTACCTGAATTAAAAGTGGTAATGGTTGTTCCACCGATTCCCATGGTGCCAAAGGCTCCCATACGCACGGTAAAGGTCTGTCCGGGTGGGAAGTTTACAGCAGAGATGGTCACGCTCTGATCTTTTACGACTGATGAGATCGAGAAGGTAGGGATGCCAACATAACCTGCAACAGGCCCAGTTGTGGTTGGTCCAGCCGTAGGCGTGGCTGAAGGAGTCACGGTGGGGCCGCCAGGTGTGGCAGTTGGAGCCGGTGTAGCAGTCATGGCGGGTGTGGTTGCACTGGTTCCGAAAGATGCATTGTTGTTGAACCAGTCATAGCTGTAGTAGCCAAGTGGACTGTCGAGACGAATTGAGAGTTTCTCGCGGCCAGCCAAGGCAGCCGGGATGTTAAATATCTGGGCAACTGAACCGCCGGCCCCTGAGTTCAAGGTGCCGACAACAGTTCCGCCAATGCCAAGGGTTCCATATTCGCCAATGCGAACAGTGAAGGTTTGGCCAGCCGGGTAATCTTTGGTCACGACAGAAACACTGACGCCCTGCTGTACACCAACAATGTTAATAGTAGGGATGACACCCTTATATGTTGAAGTCGGTTTGGGGGTGGGGCTGGGGCCTGGGGTATTGGTTGGACCAGGTGTTTTTGTTGGGCCGGCTGTTGCAACAGCAGCCGATGCGTCATTGATAAAGAAGTCATATGCATAATAACCTTGCGGGCTATCAAAACGGATGGCGATTTTTGAAGCGCCTGCCAATGAAGCCGGAATATTATAAGTCGCGGTAAATGAGGTGCTGGAAGAAGGTTCTTTGGTACCGACAACCGTTCCACCTACTCCAAGGGTTCCGAAAGGTCCCATGCGCACTGTGAAAGTCATGTCAGTAGGGAAATTAGTTCCTGAGATCGTGACGCTGACATCTTTAACAACAGCAACGATGGTCGTGTTTGGGTTACCAGCAGCAGCGCCAGGGGTAAAGCCTGCCAGGAGCATGACCAAAACCATAAATACTATCATAAGGGTTCTGATCGCTTTTTTTTGAAAAATATAATTCTTAATGTAAGTAAGTGCCATTTTTCCACTCCTGTTCGTCTTTTAAAAGACCATTGCAAAATACTAGTGAAATTCTAGTATAGCGCGAAATTCTTAATTATGCGCATTAAATTTGTTATCAATCCAGCAAGGTTATGGATGGGTGATACGCGCAGCCATCCACTGGGCAAAGTCATCTGTTGAGTCAGATTTGCTTGAAACCTTCAAGAAGAAGATGACACTCTGCCCATCCAATGCTGAAAGATCAACATCAACCGGGATGAAGGTGTTATCAGAAACCTTATCCCATGACCCTAATGACGTTACAGTATTCGTGCCATTTATCCTGTATAGAAGCTCAAAGGTAACGGAACATTTGGGCTTATTTACCGTGCATAATAGAGTGGCTTTGAAGTGATCACCAGAATGAACCAGAAATTGAGGGAATTGTCCCTGAATAAACCCATCTCCGCCAATGGCTGGGATGGTAATTAACGCGCCTTCATCATCCATGACACCATTTTCAAGAATGGGTGCGAAACTACGTGTAATAGTGCCGTTTTTATAATCATACCCAGCGGTTGGACATGTAATAAACGAAGCATTGGTGCGCCACTGTGCGTCACAATAATTCGCCACAAAATCGTAGACAGTGTTAGGGTCGCGGTTGGGTGGAATACTGGTCACTTTTATTTTCACAGATAAAGCAGTGCCTGGTGCAGTTCCGACGCCAAATATGCTGGAATTTGGTCCGGAAATCATCCAGTTGGAGGTAAAATCTCCGGTGGTGCTTGGCGAGATCATATTGACAGTTAGGTCAACAGTATCTCCAGGTTTTACAGTATTTGTAAAAGGCACTGAGGCAGGAGCGCTGAATGTGTTGCCGCTTTGGAAACCAAGTGAATAAGCAGTGGTCCAGTTGCATGACCCAGTGTTCTTAATCCGCCAAGTTTTAATAAAGCTTTGGCCAGCATAAACAGTAGAGTTGTCAGGCATGGTTACATCGGCCACAAAAGCTGCCTGGTTGCATGGGATTGGATTAGGTGTGTTTGTTTTGGTTACGGTAGGCGTTACTGGCGTTGAAGTATAAAGAGGTGTAAATGTCGCTGTCGGTACTAAAGTTAAAGTTGATGTCGGAGTTGCAGTAACTGTGGGCGTCATTGTTATGGTGGGCGTCTCAGTAATTGTAGGTGTTGCGGTGTATAATGCAATCTTTGTGGCTTCAGCAATTAGTGTACCAACAGCAATTTGCGTCAGTCGTGTTGAAACCGTTGCCCACATGATCGTCGCCACTTGTTCAGGTTTGACTTCTTCAGTCGATGTCATCGAAACATTGCAGGCTGTCAGGAAGAGACTTGACACCAACACCAGAGTAAATAATTTTGATAATGCTGCCTTCATGAAATACTCCTCATCGTCCATCCCAAGACGAAATTATCTACAAAAATGTTCCTGCCAATTACAGTAAAATGCATTATCTATTTTAAAGGATTTATATCACTATTATGACAGATTTAGTCAAGAGTATCAGCGATTTCCAGGGAGAATTGTTTGCCCTGGGTGCAGCCTTTTTATGGGCACTTTCTTCCATTCTATTTAAAACACTTGGAAAAACCATCCGTCCACTTGAATTAAACCTGATCAAAGGCATTTCAGGTTTCATTCTTTTTGCGATTACCAGTTTGGTGATCGGTGAAGTCTTTACAACAATCCCGCCGGCAGCAGTTTTAGCCCTGGCGGTCAGCGGGGCTGTAGGCATTGGCTTTGGCGACACCATGTTCTTTGAAGCTATCAACAGATTGGGAGCCAGGCGCGCTCTCTTGATTACCATCCTTGCACCGCCTATGACGGTCATCTTTGCCTGGATCTTTTTAGGTGAATCATTGAGCCTGGCTGCCTGGATCGGAATTTTGATCACCATTTTGGGCGTGGCCTGGGTTATCACCGAAAAGAACAAAAACGAGCAAGTAGAAAACAAATTTACCTGGTTGGGCGTTTTCTTTGGTTTTTTAGCAGCCCTCACTCAGGCGGGCGGAGCTGTGCTGTCACGTTGGGCATTAACAGAAAGTTCGGTCAGTGCGCTGCAAAGTGCTTTGATTCGCTTGTTGGCGGGTACAGTGGTTCTATTGCTCTGGATCATAATCCGCCGCGAGAAGATTGGCCTTTGGCTGAAGCCAGTTCCTAAAAAACAAATTTGGGGAGTTCTGGCTACTGTGATCCTGTTTGGTACATACATCGCCATCTGGCTGCAGCAGCTTGCCTTTAAGTTTACAAATGTTGGTATTGCCCAAACACTTCTGGCTACCAGCCCCCTCTTTATATTGCCGGTATCTGCACTGCAAAAAGAAAAACTCAGTCTGCGTTCAATACTTGGCGTTCTGATTTCAATTGCAGGTGTGGCCTTGATCTTTTTGGCCGGTTAATCCAATTTTATTTCACCAGTGAAAAGACGCTATCAACACCATCCACGGTGAGGATGAGTTTATTTTCTTCAACCCGATATACAATGGTTTGATCAGGGATGGTGCCATCTGTACTGGCTTTGACCAGGATGGTATTTGGCTCTTGTGTCGTAAATGGCAAAGTGATGGATGTCTTGTCGTTGCTCATGACCACATTACCATCATCCTTAAACTGCATGGTAATGCCTGAATCAGGTTCCTGCCAGGTGCCAATCAAAGGATCATCTTCGCTGCAGGCTGTCAGAAAAACGAAACAAAACAGCACCAGCAGGGTTCTAGTTAAAGTAGATTTTATTACAGTCATTTTTTCCTCACACTTCTCAACAAGTTTACTCATTGATGGCAAAGATGACAAGCCTTGAATAAGCCGGAAAAATATGACCAAATTCCTATTTGTTTAGGTTGGCAAATTGATATACTTTATAATTAATATCCCATTAGGAGTGGATCAATGAAAAAAGTCGCTATCGTAACCGATTCAACTGCATATCTCCCACAAGAGTATATAGACAGTCTGCCCATCAATGTTATTCCTTTAACTGTTAATTGGGATGGAAAAACATATCGTGATGGCATCGATATAAAACCGAATGAGTTTTACACACGACTTTCAAAGAGTTCCACCATGCCGACCACGAGCCAGGCTACCGTAAAAGATTTCAGTGATATCTATGAAAAACTAGTGGCTGAAGATTACGACATCCTAACCCTGCCAATAAGCTCGGGCATTTCAGGCACCATAAATTCTGCTTATCAAGCCCAAAAAATGTTCCCTAAGGCATCCATCGAAATTATTGATACAAAATTGGTATCGATGGCGCTTGGATTTCAGGTTTTAGCTGCTGCACGTGCAGCCAAAGACGGTGCCAGCCTTCAAGAGGTAAAAGCAATAGCCACAAAGGCGTATGATCATATTGGTGTTTATTTTGTGGTTGACACCTTGAAATACCTGCACGCTGGCGGACGTATCGGCGGGGCAAAACGCTGGGTTGGAACTGCACTTAAGATTAAACCCGTACTTGAAATTCGCGACGGCAAAATTGAAGCGGTTAAGAGTGTTTACACCTTTAGTAAAGCGCTGGATGAAATGATCAGACTTGTCGAGCAGGATGTGAATGGCCGCACTCCCGTTCGCATTTCGGTTTTTCACGCGCTGGCTGATGAAGCCGCACAAACACTGCTTGATCGAACGGTCAAACACTTCAACGCTGAAGAAGGCATTTTGAGTTATGTCAGCCCTGTGGTTGGCAGCCACGTTGGCCCTGGCACCATCAGTATTGCCTACATGGCTGGGATGTAATAAAAAATAACAATCTTGAGAGGTTTTGGATGACTCCAAAACCTCTTTTTTTTATTCAGCGTATAATTATTCTACGCATTTTTACAGAGGAGAGACACTATGCCAGAAGGCACCTTTCATTTTCCGCGCGGATTTTTATGGGGTTCAGCTACCGCCGCTCATCAAGTAGAAGGCAACAACACCAACAACAACTGGTACCGTTGGGAAATGACCCCCGGCAAGATCCACAAAAATGAAAGATCCGGCCTGGCCTGCGATTGGTGGGGCGGACGCTGGAAAGAAGATTTAACCCGCGCCAAAGAAAGCGGTCAAAATGCCCACCGCCTTTCCATCGAGTGGAGCCGCATCCAACCCACTGAGGATAGTTGGGATGACAGCGCGCTGCAAAAATATGTTGAGATTGCGCGGTGGATGGTCAATCATGAGATGACCCCCATGGTGACCCTGCATCACTTCAGCGACCCGCTTTGGCTGGTGGATCAGGAGGGTTGGGAAAACCCTAGCACTCCCGTCCATTTTGCACGCTTTTGCCGCAAAACTGTGAATGCACTCAAAGACTATGTGAATTTATGGATCACCATCAATGAACCCAATGTTTATGTGATGTGTGGCTGGCTCTTGGGGGTATTTCCACCAGGCAAGAACAAACTTGGGTTAGCCGCCAAGGTATATGAGAACCTTGTCAGGGGACATGCTGCCGCTTATAAGATCATTCATGAGCTGCAGCCCAACGCCCAGGTAGGCGTAGCCATCAATTACCGCAGTCTGAAACCTGCCCACAGTTGGAGCCTATTAGACAGACTGCCTGCTTCGATTCAAAATCAAATTTTCAATAACGCCTTCCTTGAATGTCTGAAAAATGGTGAATTAGACATGGTACTGAAAAAGGTAAAAATTCCTGAAGCAGCCAACACTCAGGATTTCATCGGTTTGAATTACTATTCTCGTGATATCGTGCATTTTGACATTACCAAACCAGGAAATATGTTCGGCAGGCTGGAATATCCAAAAGATGCTGATTTGAGTAGCACTGGCTTTATCGCTAATATTCCTGAAGGAATGTGGGATGGCTTAAAGTGGGCGCACCGCTTTGAGCTGCCCATCATCATCACCGAAAATGGTGTCGAAGATAAAGAAGACTCCATGCGTCCGCGCTATTTGATTGAACACCTGCACCAGGTGTGGAAGGCAGCCAACTACAACTGGCGCATCAAGGGCTACTTCCACTGGTCGCTGGTGGATAATTTTGAATGGGAACGCGGCTGGAGCCAGCGCTTTGGTCTGTGGGGTCTTGATTTGAAGACTCAAGAACGAATCCGCCGCAAAAGTGTGGATCTTTATGAGGAGATTTGCAAAGAAAACGGCATCTCAAGCCAGATGGTAGAAAAATACGCGCCAGAAATATTCAACAAGCTATTTCCTTCATGATAGAAAAACACTAGAGGCCTTAATCAGCCTCTAGTGTTCAAATTAAGAATATTTTCAGATTTTCCGTTACCGCTCACGCTTACAATGTTTCTTACATTGCTTTCTGGTATAATTTTTTTAATAATCCCCTTGCTGCTCAATAGAATTCAAAATATCCCAGGCAAGGATGAAAATTGTTGCCATACATCAACTTTTGACATTGTGAGTAAATATGACCAAAATTATTAGAGAATATCCAAATTCCTTCAACCTGCCTAAACGCATTGAAGGGCTGGCCAGATTGGCACACAACCTGTGGTGGGCATGGAATCCGGATGGACAAAGGATTTACAGCCATATTGATCCGCTGTTGTGGAACGCTGTCAATCATAATCCGATTGCCTTTTTACGCCGGGTAGACCGCACCCGCATCAACGCCGCACTCAATCAACCCACATTCCTAACAAGGTATGACAAGGTCATTGCAGATCTGGATGCCTACGTGGCACGTAAAGATACCTGGTTTACCGCCCAGTATCCCAAACAAAAAGACAAACATATTGCATATTTCTCTTTTGAATTTGGTCTTCACGAATCTCTACCGGTGTATGCCGGTGGTCTGGGCATCTTATCTGGAGATCATCTCAAAGAAGCCTCAGATCTTGGGCTGCCTTTAACGGCGGTCGGTTTTGTGTATAACCAGGGTTATTTCGTTCAGCATCTCACCGAAGACGGCTGGCAAGAAACCCGCAGCGCCTTGATCGATTACAACGAACTACCCCTGATTTCATTATTGGATGAAAACAGGCAGCCATTAACCATTTGTGTGGATCTTCCTGGTCGGGATGTCACTGCCCGTATCTGGGAGTTGGAAGTAGGGCGCGTCCATCTCTATATGCTGGATACTAACCTGGAGCAAAACAGCCCGGCTGACCGACAATTGACTGAAAGACTCTACAATAGTGATCCTGAAATCAGAATATCACAAGAGATTTTATTAGGCATTGGCGGCGTACGCGTGCTGCAACTGCTTGGAATCAACCCGGATGTCTGGCATATGAACGAAGGCCACTCAGCGTTCCTATCAGTAGAAAGACTACGCGGCATGGTTAAAAGCGGAATGTCTATGGATGATGCCATTGCCAAAGTTAGAATTGGTGATGTTTTCACCACCCATACCCCCGTCCCGGCCGGCAATGACCAATTTCCACTGTGGTTGATTGACAAGTATTTCGCCCAAATCTGGACTGAACTAGGCATGACCCGTGACCAATTTATTGACCTCGGCCGACAGGCACAGCCTTGGGGAGAAACCTTTGTGATGCCCGTGCTGGCGCTCAAGCTTTCAGAACGCGCGAATGCCGTTTCTGAATTACATGGTCAGGTCTCAAGAAAAATGTGGAGCTTCCTTTGGCCAAATGAAAAAGTGGAAAACGTGCCCATCGGATACGTAACCAACGGCGTTCACACCGGAACCTGGTTGGCCCGACGCATGGGATTGCTCTTTTCAAAATACCTTGGCAGCGATTGGGTAGATCGTCTCGATGACCCCGCGATGTGGGAAAACGTGGTTAACATCCCCGATCACGAATTGTGGGATGTCCGCCGTCATTTAAAAAACAAACTGGTCAATTTCGCCAACGAACGCACCCGCATGCAATGGCGTAATGGCACGCTGACTGCATCACAAGTGGTGGCCGGCGGCGTTTTTCTCGAACCCTATTCACTGACCATCGGTTTTGCCAGAAGGTTTGCTACTTATAAACGTGCTAATTTGATGTTCCGTGATTTTGATCGTTTGATGAAGCTAATCAACCATCCGCACATGCCCGTGCAAATTATCTTCGCAGGCAAGGCGCACCCCGCTGATGAACCCGGAAAACTGATCATCCAGCAAGTTTACCGCGCGGTCAAAGAATCCCGCTCGGGTGGACGGCTGATCTTTTTAGAAGATTATGATATCAACCTGGCACGCTATCTTGTGCAGGGTGTAGATGTGTGGATGAATACGCCGCGCCGCCCCAATGAAGCCTCAGGCACCTCGGGCATGAAAGCAGCGCTTAACGGCGGACTCAATTTCTCGATCTTGGATGGCTGGTGGCGTGAAGGTTTTAACAACAGCAATGGCTGGTCAATAGGCTCAGATAATGAGTACACCAATCCTGAAGAACAAGACGCGGCTGACGCCCAGAGTGTTTATGAAACACTTGAAAACCAGATCATTCCTTTATACTATGAGCGCAATGCCGAAAGCATTCCCGCTGAATGGCTGAAAATGGTCAAAGAAAACATGCGTACGCTTACGCCGCAATTCAGTCTGAGACGAATGTTAAAAGAATATGTCACCGATTATTATTTACCTTCCATTGAAGGAAAAAAACGTAATCAGTAAAAAGTTGAGGTTCGATGGAATATTTTAGTGATCCACACGCCTGGTTATTTGCCTTACTGATCTTTGTGTTGCGTGTCGGTGATATGGCTCTTGATACCATACGCGTGCTGTTTGTGGTGCGTGGAAAGAGATTGTTGGTCTGGATCCTTGGTCTTTTCCAATCGCTGATCTTTGTGGTCGCCATCAGCTCAGTGCTCTCGCAGTTGGATAACATTCTAAATATCATCGGATATGCTACGGGTTTTGCCACTGGCAATTTGATTGGTATGGTAATTGAAAACAGACTGGCTATTGGTCATGTGCTGGTTACCGTCATCAGCTCCAACCGCGGAACCTTTATTGCTGAAAGATTGCGCGCCAGCGGATATGCTGTAACCGAAATCGCCGGTCGCGGCATGAACGGCACTGTGTTTGTGCTGCATGCCAGTGTACTTAGAAAAGATGTCAGCCAGGTTGAAACAATCGTGCTTGAATCTGATCCTCATGCTTTCGTAACGGCTGAAGACGTCAGACCTGTCAGACGCGGTTTTTGGCGAGCATAAGTCACTTGTATTTAATATTGAACAATCCCGCCAAATTGAAAACGGGATTGTTTTTATTTTGATATTAGTGTCATAAATTATTCAGTTTAAAAGTATAGATCTTTGGTTTCACGATAATTCAATAAACCGGTGAAGTTGATAAAGAGTTCATCCAGAATCTCGCGCTTGCGCTCAGTAAGATAGTGTGCAACAATGGCCCGGTCTTTATTGCCCATGGTGATATTCAAGCCAAGACGCAGTAGATTGTTGCCAATTTGTCTGCACTGCACAACATGACCAGTGATTTTGCATGCAGATTTACAATTAGGAAGTGTCAACAAGATTTGTTGTTTTGAATCGAGCAATTTTTCGGGGTCTTCAACATTCTTCTTGTCAAATAAGATACAAATGCCGGTAATTGAAATATCAAACAAATTTGCTTTGATTGTCTGTTTTCCATTTACAACAGACACAAAAATTGGCAGCCGGGGTTGCACCCGGTCTGATTGACGGTCAATCCAGGTTTGATCCATTAATCGAAAATCATTTAAGATTAGCTTGCCTGAATAAACCAATAAGTCGCTCAACCGGCAAGAAAGCGCCTGATTGGAGCGGTTCAGTTTGATAAACAAGGGGTAATTAAAGTTACCCGTGCAGAAATGACTAATATTTGAACTTTGCGCTTCTACTTGATCTGAAGAACAATCGCACACCACCACACTTTCTCTCAGCATCAGCCCTTTTATTGGAATCTCAACATCCACAACCCGTTCTTTTTGGATGATGGATGTGAGTTCGTCTGAGGCTCTATCAAGTGCGATCGTTGTGACACAATCGCTGGTAAACATTTTATCCTCCTTGCCTAAATTCCTTTCAACTTATAAGCGTTGTCTAGACCAATCAACTTTGATCTTTGGGATTTAATTATAACTATGCATTTTTATCTTACATTAAAATTTCTAACATCGCATAATTTTGCACTAGAGTTGAAATTTCGGGTGCTTTTTCTACAATAAATGGTCGTAACGGAAATAAAAACACAAAATCTGGGAAACCAGACTTTGTGTTTTAGGTTATTGCAAACAAAAATTTCTTAGTCTTGGTCGCGTTCGCGCAAATGCGGAAAGAGCAGTACTTCGCGGATGGTGCGACGGTCGGTCAGCAACATGCACAAACGATCGATGCCCATACCAAAACCGCCTTGAGGCGGCATGCCATAAGACATGGCGCGCAGATAATCTTCATCCATCGGGTGGCGTTCTTCGTCTTCAGCTTTATATTCACGGCCCATCTCTAGGAAACGGGCTTCTTGTTCAAGGGGATCGTTCAATTCAGTGAAAGCATTGCACAATTCCATGCCGCCCACAAAACCTTCAAAGCGCTCTACAGTTGATGGGTCACCTGGTCGGTTTTTAGCCAGTGGTGAAATGTCACGCGGATAGTCATAAAGGAAGGTGGGCTGAATAAAGGTGGGTTCAAGATATTCGCCCAACAAAAAGTCAATCAACTTGCCGCGAGCTTCGCCAGGTTTAAATTTCATCCCTTTTTGCTGCATGATTTCTGCCATGGCTTCTGCGGTGGGGTATTGGTTGATGTCAATGCCGCAAGCGTCTATCAACCCCTGGCGCAGGTCAACACGCTTCCAGGGAGGATTAAAATCAATTTCGTGCCCATCATAGATCACCTTGCGAGTGCCCAAGACCTGGTCACAAACATGCGCAATAAATTGTTCAGTAAGCTCCATTACTTGTAAATAATCGGCATAAGCCCAGTAGAATTCCAATTGAGTGAATTCAGGGTTGTGTTTGTAAGAGACACCCTCATTGCGAAAGTCTCGTCCAATTTCGTAAACGCGGTCCAATCCACCAACAACAAGTCGTTTGAGATAAAGTTCAAACGAAATACGCAAAAAGAGGTCTTGTTTTAATTGATTATGGTGTGTAACGAAGGGTTTTGCTGCTGCACCGCCATAGATGGGTTGCAAAATGGGTGTTTCAACTTCAATAAAATCATGATCATCGAAGAAATTGCGGATGGCTTTTACGATGCTGGCGCGTGTGCGGAAAACTTTGCGGACCTCTTCATTGACTGCCAGGTCAGCATATCGCTGCCGAAATCGGGTTTCAGGGTCTACCAGAGTGGCGTGTCTGACGAGCACGCCATCCACAAGTTCATCTTTGGCGGCAGGCAAAGGCGTGATGGCTTTCGCCAACATTTTGAATTCTAAAACCTGCAAACTGATCTCACCGGTGCGAGTGCGAACAACATCTCCGCTGGCCTGGATGTAATCACCGAGATCAAAGTAATCTTTAAATTGAGCCAGGGCTGCTTCACCCAGTTCATTAATTCTAAAAAAGAGTTGAATACGTCCGCTGCGGTCTTCAATGTGCGCAAAGGCAAGTTTCCCCATGATGCGAGAAGCGCGCAAACGTCCGCCAAGGACCACACCAGACACAGCGGTTTTTCCATCTGCTTCGGCTTTTTCAAAGCTGGCAATAGCTTCACCGATGGATTGGTTTACTTCAGTACGGGTTGGAAACGGTTCAAGCCCATTAGCTCGCATCTCGGCGATTTTATCAAAGCGGATTTTTTCAAGATCAGTTAATTCCATATCATCCTTCTTTCAGTAAAAAGCCTGCCCCGATTGCAGAGGGGAGCAGGCTTTCAGATTTTCGTATAGTGCGTCTTACCGGCACTCACGGTCAAGCGTTCCCCGAACTATGGATTAGCTCACCTTGAGAATCTTAACATTAAAGGGACCAGCGGGCGCATCAACTTGCACCTTATCACCTTCCTCATGATTCATAATGGCTTTTCCGAGAGGAGATTCATTAGAAATTTTGCCGTTGGCAGGATCAGCTTCAGCCGCGCCAACCACAGTATAGTCTTCTTTTTCTTTGCTGCCTTCTTCTTGAATGGTCACGCGCGAACCAACCTGAACACAACCAGGTTCAATGGCGTTATCGTCAATAACTCGCGCTGTTGCCAGCAAGATTTCTAATTCTTTGATCCGGCCTTCTACAAAGGCTTGTTCGTTTTTCGCTGCCTCAAGTTCAGCATTGTCAAGCAGTTCACCGCCTTCGATCGCTTCATGCAGACGAACGGCTATTTGTTCTCGCTTGTCAGAGCGCAAGAAATCTAACTCTTCTTGCAATTTGTCGAACCCTTCTCGAGTTAAAAATGAGGTAGGCATTGTGTTATTTTCCTTATATGAAAAAAGTGATCAGTGTTTCCCCGACCAATAAATAAAAACCACTCCTCGGGGAGCGATTTAAATTAAGTTGAGAGTGAAAACAAGTTCTCTCTCAATAGTTTGAATACTATAACATAAAAAAAATCCGATTGCAAGTACCTGATTTATCAAAATTATAGGAAGAAAAGCATTTTTCATTATTTATTAACCTGCAATCAATAAAACTATTGGTACAATGAGGAGTGCTTTTGAGGAATTCCAAAAGAGACTCAATTCAGAATTTAGAGGATGGCGCATGGATCAAGCTCCAAGGTTTCCCTATGATTTCATAGATCAAATAATCGTCTCTGAAGAAGAGATTAAAACCAGAGTTGTTGAGCTGGGGAACCAAATCGGTTCAGATTACAAAGACTCAAAAAACCTGCTGCTATTAGGATTACTGCGCGGCAGCGTGGTTTTTATGACTGACCTTATGCGCAATGTGCACCTTCCGATGACTTTGGATTTTATGTCGGTTTCTTCATACAACGGATCTTCTTCAAGCGGATTTGTCAGGATCGACTCAGACCATAAAACCAACATCGAAGGCTGGGATGTTATTCTTGTTGATGACATTGTTGACTCTGGATATACCATTTCAACGGTTAAGAAATTACTGCTGGATCGCAAACCCAACAGTTTAAAAGTTTGCGCCTTATTGGATAAAGAAGAAAGCCACAAGGTAGGGTTAGAGATTGATTATTACGGATTCAAGATCCCTGATTATTTTGTGGTGGGGTACGGCTTGGATATTGATGAAAAAGGCCGCAATTTGCCCTACATCGCTTCAGTTGATCTAAAAAGATACCAGAAATAGGAGAATAACCATGCCGATCAGTGTGGCTGTTGGAATGCAATGGGGAGATGAAGGCAAGGGTCGCGCGGTTGACCTGCTTTCAGAGAATGTTGAAATTGTGGCCCGCTTTAATGGCGGCGATAACGCCGGTCATACGGTTACTGTTGGAGACAGAATTTTCAAGCTCCACGTCATTCCCTCAGGCATCATCCATGCTCACACCATCGGTGTGTTAGGCAACGGGTTGGTGCTTTATCCCGGCACGTTGCTGCAAGAAATCAAAACGCTGCAAGAAGCAGGCATTGAGATCACGCCAAAGCGGCTGTGGATTTCGGATGCCGCTCACCTGATCACCCCGGCCCATCGACTGTTAGATCAAGCCCAGGAAGCTGCACTCGGAAAATCCTCCATCGGCACCACCGGCCGCGGTATCGGTCCAGCTTATATGGATAAATCATCGAGGCGAGGGCTGCGCACCGGTGAATTACTGCAGCCTGAAGAATTCAAGAAAAAAGTCAGGCAGCATTTTATAGACGCCAATGAGATGCTTACTGTATATTACCATCAACCTGCCATTGATATTCAAACCATGACCGAAGAATTCACTGCACTCGCGAACCAGCTTACAGCCTACATCAAACCCGTTGGCACGCTCGTCAGAGCCGCTTTGAAGTCAGACAAGAATATTTTAGCAGAAGCAGCCCAGGGTACTCTGCTTGATCTTGACCAGGGAACCTACCCCTTTGTTACCAGTTCATGCACCACGGCTGCCGGTATATTTAGCGGCCTGGGAATCGGTATTCAACCCGTGGAGCGTGTGATCGGTATTACGAAGGCATTTCAAACCCGCGTGGGTTCAGGTCCCTTCCCAACCGAATTGTTTGACGCCACCGCCACTTTTCTGCGCGGTAGCGGCTCAAATCCGTGGGATGAATTTGGAACCACCACTGGCCGTCCACGCCGCGTGGGATGGATGGATCTGGTATTGCTCAAATACGCCATTGAAGTAAACGGCGTGACGGAATTATTTCTGACCAAGATGGATATTCTTTCAGGGTTGGAAACGATCAAGTATTGCTCAGCCTATCAGAAAGATGGCAAAACCATCCGTGAGTTGAATTTCAGCGGCAGTGCAACCGAAATGGAACGCTGTCAGCCGGTTTATCAATCCACGCCAGGTTGGAAAGACGATCTGCGATTGATCCGCAAGTGGAGCGACCTGCCAAGTGTTGTGCTCGACTACATCAAAATTATTGAAGATTTCTGCGGCGTGCCTGTCACCCAGGTTTCTGTGGGTTCAGAAAGAAACGCGGTAATCAAGCGTTAAGCAAAACTGCTGACATGTTTTAAACAATTTAACCCCTCTTCGAGGGGTTTTTAATTTCCTGCTTTTTTAATCAGAGAATTACATTTTTGCGACTTGGCTTTTTTCTTCTGTGGTGAGCACTTTCACCAAATCAAGCAAAATGACCAATCGTTTATCAATTTTGGCGACACCCACAATGAATTCAGAATTTACGTTACTAATCATGGGAGGCGGAGGTTCAATCACACTGTCGTCAATGGTTAAAACTTCTGATACAGCAGAGACGATCATACCAATCTTAAGCGCACCAACATTTGCAACCACGATACGTGTTTCGTTTGTTTGTTCCTGTCCGGTAATGCCGAATCGCTTGTGAAGGTCTATCACGGGCAAAACACTGCCACGATGGTTTGTAATTCCTTCCATATATGAAGGCGCTTGCGGGATTTTTGTTATTTCCTGAAGCTTAACAATACCTTCTACTGAAGCAATATCAATACCAAAATTTTCACTGCCGAGCTCAAAAATGACTAATTGTTTTTCCATATTCGTCTCCTGTATGTGTATTATTTATACTCAATATTAACTAAATCTCACGTAAAACGAATATAAATTTATACTCAATATTTAATAAAGATAATAAAACCCTCAAAAAATGAGGGTTTTATTATTTGCTAACTTACCAATAAAGGGTACCAATAATCGGGTTAGACTACTTTAACTGCTAGCCGCATTAGCAATTTGAATCTTTTCTTCAAAAGAAAGTACTTTTGAAAGATCCAATAAAATTACCAGGCGTTTATCAATTTTTGCCACACCGGTGATAAATTCTGAGTTTATGTTACTCACCATCGGAGGAGGAGGTTCAATAACACTATCGTCAATGGTCAACACCTCGGATACAGCCGAAACAACCATGCCCACTTTGACCCCGTCCAAATTGGCAACAACGATGCGGGTTTCATTAGTGAGTTCTTCGGCCTTTAGGCCAAATCGTTTTTGCAAACAAATAACCGGCAAAACACTACCGCGCAAGTTTGTAATCCCCAATAAATATTCAGAGGCCTGAGGAATCTTGGTAATATCCAGCATTTTGTTGATTCCTTCAACTGAAGCAATGTCAATCCCGAAAAATTCTGAACCTAGTTCAAAGATCACCAGTTGTTTTTCCATTTTTATCTCCTTGAGAATAACTCCCACTTAACTAAATAATCTTTTTTAGTTGATCAAGGCTGTTGGCAACATTGTGCGAAACAACTTGCAACTGGTTTAAGACTTCTTGTGATTTTGCTGCGCCGTAAGATGAGTAAGTTTCGACAAATTCGCTCAAAAGATGATGGAATTTTTCGTGCTGAGCTTCAATGGCGAGAAATTCCTTGTTATCACCAAACTCTTGCTTGCCAATGCCATAATACCACCGGCCCAACGAACAAGTCAGATGAGTGGGAATCTCCTGCAATCGAATTGTGCCACCACCACTTTGCATGGCTTCAATTTTTAGGACCCAATTGGTATGCGCTTGTTTGAACGTGTCAATTTCAACAAGGATGTCTTCTCTGGATGTCTCTTTGAGCTTAAAAACGCTGCACACTTCTTTAAGGAATTGCGCCATCTCGGCCAGAGATTGAGCTGAGGCGGTCACTTCTTCAACCTGTGCGCTCATTTCTTCTGTGCTGGCACTGACTTCTTCAATGGCAGCGCTATTCTCTTCACTGACGCTGGCAATACTTTCAATCGCCTGAGAGACCTCGCTGGAGTTAGCAGCCATCTGTTCTGTAGAGGCTGTGTTTTCTTCAACAATGGCAGAAACAGAATCCACCGCTGAGATCAACTCTTCTGACGCCGATTTCATTCTATTACTCGCCTCACCAGCCATGACAGCCTGTGTATTCACTGCTTCGGCTGCAGTAAGGATCTCATTCAATGCTTCGCCCGCCTGACTGGCTGTAACCACACCCAATTCAACTTCCTTCGAGCCCTCTTCCATGGCTTTAACGGCTTCGTTGACAGTGGTCAATATTCCGCTGATCAAACTGCCGATTTCTTTAGTTGCCAGGGATGATCTCTCGGCAAGTTTTCGTACTTCATCAGCCACAACAGCAAAACCTTTGCCATGTTCACCAGCCCTTGCGGCTTCAATGGCTGCATTTAGGGCTAGTAAATTGGTTTGTGAAGCTATATCTTCAATCGTTTCAACAATCTTGCCTATTTCTTCAGAACGCCGTCCCATCTCTTCTACTTTATCAGCGGATGCGCCAACTTTAGACTTAATATTTTGCATGCCGTTTAAGGTTTGCTCAACCGTTATGGTGCCTTTTCTGGCGGCTTCAGCAGCCGTTGCTGAATCAGCGGTTACTGCAGCAGCGTTGCCTGCGACTTGCTGGATGGCGGCATTTATCTGTTCGGTTGCATTCGACACCTTGAGGACGGAATTGCTTTGCTCCTGGGCGCCTTTTGCCACACCTTCAATGGCCATTGACATCTGTTCAACCGAAGAAGCTGTTTTTGTGACCGCGCCAGCCTGATCAGCGGTGCCTTTGGCAACCTGCTGCACGGTCAGTGCAATTTGTGTTGTCGCTTGCCCTGCCTGAGTAGCTGCCACAGCCAATTGAGCAGAGGCGGCTCCAAGACTGGCAATGTTCTCTTTAACTTTATTGACCGTATCTAACAGGTTTTCTGTCATCCGTTTGAAAGATATTCCCATTTCATCTTTATCAGAGATTGGCGTCACTATAATTGTTAGATCGTTATTGGCAATGGTATCAGCCACCTTTGCCCCTTCTTGCAAGTATTCAATAACGCCATCAAACGATTTGGCAATATCGCCTACTTCATCTTTGCGACTGGTTAATGCCAGTTTGGTTTTTTGATCAAGATCACGCACCAGGTCGCCTTGCGAAACGCGGTTGGCAATTTTCACTAAAACGCTTAATGGTTGTGACATCGAATTACTGATAATTATTCCAAGACCAATAGCCAAAATAAAACTAACAACAATAATAATGATCATGATTGTTGAGGCGTTGTTTGCAATATCTGTGTTATCAATTGCAATTTGGTGCGCCAGATCAACCTTCATCTCCATCATGGCATCCAGGTTGTCTTGAATCGCCCTCGCACTCGCATAGGCATCGCCATTTAATATGGCAAGGGCTTGTTCTTTTTCACCATTTTTTACCAAAATAATCATTTGATCCATAAAAGGATAAAATGCATCATATCCCGCACTATACAAAGCAAATAAATCTCGCATCCCATCGGTTTCAATCAGGGCTTCGTATTCAGCGCTCACAGTCTCCATGGTTGTACGAAGTTCAGCGATTGTTTCAAATTTTGTGGTTTGGGTGGCTTTATCTTCGGTAAGAATAGCATCACGAATATTGACTCTCATTCGCTGAAAAGCGATGCCCATTTCTTCCAATTGCGAGATCGGTACGGTGTAGTTTTCATAAAGTCTGGTATCTGCTGCGTCTATCTGCCGAATGAAAATAATCCCCATTACGCCTACAACACCGGCAATTAATGCCACAAGTACAAAAGCTGCAATCAATTTGACACTGGTCTTTACGTTGTTTAGTGCTTTCATGTTTCCTCCTAAAAAATAATCTCAAACCAAACGAAAATAATCTAATTTGATTTAAGTTGCACGTTCCTTAATAGATGCTTTAACATTTCAATGCTGATTTCATCGTAGATCAGCTCACAACTTGAATAATGGGTGAAGTGAGCACTGGGTCCATTTCGAGAAACTAACAAAACAATGTAATGAATGGCATGATTCATAATTAGGCTGCTGATATCCTTATCAATGCATTTTTCAGGTTCGCGATAGTCAATAAACACAATGGCTGGATTGGCCGGGTTTGCCAGCTTTTCAACATCGCCACACAATTCAACCATTTTGATGGATGATGGCGGTACGATTGATTCAAGCATTGAAATCAGATTATCGCGCCGACGACTTTCTGGACTGACAATCACAATTTCCATATTTCCACCTTTACAAATAGAAAAAACAAGTTGCTTTTCACCAATACAGGATAAAGGAATTAGGAATGAATGTCCCCCCCATTGAATAGGTACTTTTTCAACAAAAAAAGACTGGTTTTACCCAATCTTTTATCAACTTAATAGTATTTTTGGTAATTTATTCGGTCAATCCAGCTTCACCAAGCCTTCACGCAGGGCGTATAAGGTGGCCTGTGTGCGATTATCAACTTCCAACTTATCTAAAATTGCGGTCACATAGGTGCGGACGGTCCACACACTTAAAAACAATTGATCTGCAATTTCCTGGTTAGACATTCCATTGGCGATCAATTTAAGAATCGCTGTTTCGCGTTCTGTGAGTGTTGTGCATTTTGAAACCGGTTTTGAAGGCTTATTCAATTCTTTAACCATGATATTGGTAATGCGCGATGGAAAAGCAGTCTCACCCCGATTTACTTTTTTAATGGCTTCTTCAATTTCAAGCGGCGAAGAGTCTTTCAATAGATAACCGGCTGCACCGGCTTTTATGGATGCTATCACTTGTGATTCTTCAAGTGAACTGGTAACGATGATAATTTTTACATCAGGCATTTTCTGTTTAATGCTTTTGGCCGCTTCAATTCCATCCATTTTTGACATGACTAAATCAAGCAAGATGACATCAGGTCTCGTTTTAATTGCGTTTTCAACCGCCTCAAGACCATCTTCCGCCTCTGCAACGACTTCAAAATCATCTGTTGGTGCAAAGAAAGCTTTTAAGCCCTCTCTCACCATTTTATGATCATCTGCCAGTAACAACCTAATTTTTTTCATGCCATGCCCTCTTTGTCATTGTTTTAACAAAAACTTAATTTCAATTTTGGTTCCTTCCCCAATGGATGAATAAATCTCGTATGTACCATTTATTCGTTCAGCACGCTCACGCATGGTGGCCAGACCTACACCGCCATTATGCAAGCCCTCCTCAATTGAAAAGCCGACCCCATTATCCTGGATATTAAACAACACAACACCATTATCACTTTTCATTTCAACACTAATTTTTGTTGCTTGAGCATATTTTAACGAATTGTTGAGTGCTTCAATTGCAATACGATATAAGTTTTCTTCAACAACTTCAGGTAGTCCTTCAATATTCTCAAAGTTAATTTTTGCTTCGATATTTGAGCGTCTTTCAACGGCATCAAGCCGATTTTGTAAGGACCCTAATAATCCGTTTTGCTTCAGTTCAGGTGATCTTAACTCAAAGACTAACAAGCGCATTTCTTTTAGTGCGTGTTGAGTTAAATCGCCTATATTTGTAAGGTAACTATCCACTTCAGAATATTTCTTGAGCCCAAAAAATCGTCGGGCTCCGGCAGAATATAAACTTGCACTATAAAGTGATTGTGTCACCGAGTCATGAAGCTCGCGGGCAAGTCTTGAACGTTCTTCAAGGACTGCCACTCTTTCTGCCCGTTTGTAAGAGCGAGAATTTTCGACCACCAAAGCTAAATGGTCTGCGATAAAGGATAGCAAAGTCATTTCTTCGAGAATGATTTGATCTCCATTTTTATGAATGACCATTAAAACACCAACCACCCGGTCTTGAGCCCTCATGGGTAACACTATCAATGAGCTGTCTGATGATGCGTAATTTTTATTCGCTTTGCTGTCAAAATAATTAATATTTGGAACCAATAATGATTTTTTTGTCTTAACTACTTTATCAAGGATTTTTTCAATTGCGGTATGTGAAAGGAAGTTTTCAGAAAGATTCTCATCAATTTGGCAAGAAACAGTGTTTAGCTTCGAGGAAAACTCATCAACAAGGAAAACCGCGCCACTGCTGGTATGAACTGCTTCAATGGTTAATTTGAGAGCCTGACAAAGTGCATGGTTTAAATCCAACGTTGCACTGGCGGAAGAAGTAACTTTGTATATACTCTCCAACTCGCGCTCACGCAAACGCACCATGGCTTCAAGATCGTGAGTGGCGGCCATTCGATTGAAGGCGTTGCCCGCCATTTCAGCAATGGTATTGACCAGAATCCGCTGCTCATTGGTAAAAACTTGCGGAGAATAAAAATCCATATAGAATAGACCCAAGATTTTATCTTTATTAATAATTGGATATGAAATCATGGAAGCCGGGAGCTGACCATTGCCATAGACCCAAGGTGGAATTTCTCGAAACGCATGAGGGTGAATCTTTTCAAAAAAGCCAACGCGTCTTTCTTCAAGGATATTTTTTAATTGTTTGCCAATTCTTGTTTTTGCGTTAACTTGTTCGAATTTTTGCCCGGTCATTATAAAGTCAGTTTCTAGAAAATCACCTTGCAGAAATGCGATGGCTGCATGATCAGCCTTAAACAACTTCGACATCTCCTCAAGTAATATCTGAACCAATTCTTGACGAGAATTAGCCTGCCGCATTCGGGATGAAATAAAGGTGATAATTTCGAGTTGCAAGGCGCGATTTTGACTTTCAATAATTTTTTCGCGTAAATTCAATTCTATCAATTTACGATCAGTAATATCATGCACAACACCTGAAGTTCGAATTACAGAACCGTTTTGATCAACTTCAGACTCACCTGAACGGATTAGAATATAACGAATTGATTTATCAGGTCGAACAATGCGGCATTCAATTTCGCCTACAAGAAGATTCTTATTTAGTTTTTGAGCATATTGATGAATCATTTCTTTATCATCCGGGTGAATAGAATTCTCCCAGACGTAGTCATAATTGATACTAACTTTGAGAGGGTCTACTGCAAAAATCCGATACATTTCGTCTGACCATGTTTCTTGATTTGTGATCAGGTCATTGACCCAATGACCGATATGAGCCACTTGCTGCGAATTTTTTAGGTTGCGTTCACTCTCCAAAAGCGCTTCATGGGATTGTTTTTGAGATTGTCGGATATTTACTTCCAGGAGTTCGCGTTCAACCACCGCTGGCAATTTTGAGAGATTGTCTTTCATCACATAATCGCGAGCGCCAGATTTCATTAAAGCCACTGCGGTTTCTTCACCAATCGCACCAGAAACAACAATGAATGGAATATCCTTACCTGAATCTTGAAGTACTTCTAATGCGCAGTTAGCACTAAACTGAGGGAGCTGAAAATCAGCGATAATAATTTGCCAGGAATCGTTTAATGCCTCAATTAATTCTGGTTCAGTTTCGATACGTACCATTTCAACCGCGTATCCACCCTTTTCGAGATAACGCAAAATCAAACTGGCGTCTGATTCAGAATCCTCAATGATAAGTACGCGTAAAGGTATCATAAAAAAAATTATACGGGTGGGATTTCATTTATAGACAACCAATAGTTGCCCAAACCCTGAATGACTAATGAGAATTGATGAAAATCGACTGGCTTGCGAATGTAGCTATTTGCCCCAAGATCATAAGCTTGCTTCATGTCTTTCTCTTCAGTGGATGATGTCAAAAAAACCACGGGCAGGTTGTGTGTAACAACATTACCCCTGATTGCTTTTAGAACCTCAAACCCATCCATTTTCGGAAGATTGACATCCATCAAAACCAGTGCTGGCAAGTCTCTTCCACAGTTTTGTTGCACGTTGCCCAAGAGTATATCCAGAGCTTGCTGGCCATCTTCAGCAACAATCAATTTAGCCTGAATATGCGCTCTTTCAAATGCTCTGAGGGTCAAATCAACGTCACTGGCGTTGTCTTCGACCAAAAGGATGGTTTTTGAACTCATTTATCCTCCCATAAAGTGAAAAAGAAGGTGGCACCTTCATCCACTTTTGCTTCAGCCCATACCCGGCCGTTATGCCTGTTTATAATCCGTTGAACTGTTGCCAGCCCAACCCCAGTGCCCGGGAAATCAGCCTGCTTATGCATGCGTTGAAATGCACCGAACAAATTTTTTGCATAATTCATGTCGAATCCAGCCCCATTGTCTTTAATGAAATAAGTTGGTTTTTCATCAATCGTTTTTCGTCCAAATTCTATTTCTGGTGAAGCAACTTTGCTTGAAAATTTAACTGCGTTTTCCAACAGATTATTGAATACGATCTGAAGTAAATCATTATCACCAATATCAAAGAGATCAGACTCAATTATGGTTTTAATTTTTTTGTGAGAGGGTTGTTCTGTAACACGCGAAACAATGGTCTTCACCATTTCAGTAAGGTCTATTGATGTTTGCCTGGTTTCCATTCGAGTTACGCGTGAAAGCAAGAGCAATCCATCAATCAATTGCCCCATGCGTTGAATTTCGCTGCGGACCCGGTTGATATACAGCTTTCCATTTTCATCAAGTTTGTCTTCATAATCTTCTTTGAGAGCAAGACTCCAACCATCTATACCTCGCAGCGGAGCCCTAAGGTCGTGAGAGACTGAATATGAAAAAGCTTCCAATTCTTTGTTCGCGGCAACAAGCTGAGCCGTCCTCTCTTCTACCCGTTTTTCAAGTTCAGCATTAAGCTGTCGAATTTTTTCTTCTGCAATTTTTTGGTCTTCAATCACACTTAACAAACTCACACGAGATCGTTTTGCCTCATCAAGTAATTTTTCTAATTCTATTTGAATAAGCTTGTTTTCAACTTCAACCTTTTTTCGATCAGTAATATCTTTAGCCATGGAAACAACCAATTTTCGACCGTCACTCAGTCTTCCCAAATAAGCAGAACTAAAATCCCAAATCAATTTCTGTCCGCTTTTAGTAGTAACTTCAAATTCTCCCTCATTGACAGTTGTTTCCATCGCAAATACGTTATTTATGGTTGACCTGATATGTTTGTTTTCAATGCCGTAAGCTTTATCGACCCACGCATCCATTGTTGAAATTTCTGCATGTTTGAAACCCGTTATTTTTTCCCATGCATTACTGATCATGAGGATTTCACCATCTTCGGCATGCAACATTATTGGCAGCGGTGAATTTACTATGGTGAGTTTAAAACGATTCTCGCTTTCTTGTAAGTCCTTCATAAATTGATTTCGAAGTGTAATGTCATTTAAAATACAGTGCGTTTGCTTGAATTTTCCATATTCATCGTATCCGATTTTTCCGTCAAATGATACTTCTACGATATGTCCATCCTTGTGAAGCATTTTAAACTGATTATGTACTTCACCGGTTTCTTTGAACTTCGGAAATCGTTCTTTAAATGCCGCAACCATTTCAGGCACCAGAAAATCACCAAACCAATGACTAATGACATTCTCTCTTTGATATCCCAAAATATCAAGCCAGGCCTGGTTAACTTCAAGAAAATTACCATCCTTATCCAAGGATTGATAACCTACAGGTGAGTTTTCAAAAAGTTTACGATACCGCTCTTCAGTAGTTTTTAACGAAGCGATCGCCTGATTACGTTCTTCAATATCTTGTAGAGATTGTTGATAAAGCTTGGCATTATTAGCAGCTACTGCTATTTGTGAGACCAGCAGCTCAGCCAGGCGCAGATCACTTTCAGTGTATGCGTTATATTCACTGGATTGGATTTGCACCACACCCTGCACCTGATTATTTATCAAAATTGGAATGACCAGCGCAGATTTTGTGTAAGGGGTGTCTTTTTCTATAACTTCTTCGGGGACTGGTTTTCCTTCTTCACTGATATAGTAACTCGTGTTTGTATTTTTCAATGCTGCAGGATAATCGCTAATGTTTAGGGCGATGCCTGATCGAATCACCGAACTTTGAATGCCCTTCCCTTCAGGTTCCAAAGGTATTTGTGGAAATTCAGAGACATCAAGGAAGGTGCCTTCATTAACAGCAAAAAGGGCTTTATTCATTTTCGTATCTGAATCATATTCAGAAATGTAAAGATTCTCGCATTTCATGATGCGTTTAATCTGAGAATAAAAGGTTTTATATATTTCTTGCAAGTCCAGCGTTTGACTTAATAACTTTCCCGCCTCAAAAACGATGCTTAGCTCCAGGTTTCGTTGGTCTTTTTGCTGCTCAAGAATTTTTCGTTCAGTAATATCCTGGCCGACTGCCTGATAAAGAACCGGATCACCATTATCATTGAAAAATGCCCGGTTAATCCATAGATGCCACCTGACCTCTCCATTTTGGGCAATGAATTTTTGGTCATGGGTTTCAACTGGATTTTGAAGAGATAACTGGTTGATATGATTTTTTACCAATTCACGATCGTCAGGTAGTAAAAAATCAAAAAACACCTTGCCAATCAGCTCTTCAGGTTTTTGGTGCACTAGATCTGCCAACAATTTATCAACATAAGTAATTGTGCCATCGGGCAAAAAAGTGGAAACAAAAAGGGGTAAATCTTTTGAAAGATTCTGATATTTATTTTCGATAGCTGATTCCCGGCTTCTGGCTTCATTCTCTCTTAGTCTCTTTAAACCGCTTTCAGAAATAACTTCAATCAACCCTTTGATAAAGAAAAGGTAATCATTAAGTTGTTTTTTTGACCAGACGGGCACCTTCTTCACTGCTTCAATGTAAGCTGATTCATCAAACCCAAATTCCTTAGCCTGCTGCCTAAAGACCTCAAGATTTGGTTTTTTTAGAAAGAATTGCCCGGTGAAGTAATTGCCATAGTGGATGCCATCAATAATGATCGGAGTGGCATTATCAATCAACCCACGCGGACATTCATAGCTCACTGCCGGGTTGGCTTCCGATAGATGGTCCAGAATGTAAAGGTCACTCTTCTTGCAGTCTCTTTCGCACTGCTTATTGGCGCGATGGAATTTGGTGCACACATCCTGCCAGGCAGTGGCCGTAAGAACATTACCTTCCAAATCAATGATCGCAGCAGGGAAGGAATAGATTTTATTTAATCTATCCTGCAGCTCTTGAAATTGCGCAATATCAATCAAGTCTTGCAATTTGTATTTCACTTTTTTTTCCATATATACACCGTGTAAATAACTGATTAAGTGAAAGCTCTACTTAACTAATTTGGCTTGGTATCATTGATCACGCTTGTATATCGAATTGTCTCTCCCTGTTTAGTTAAAAGTTGATTTACTTCAACTTTCAACTCACGAATTCTGTCTTCACGGCCAAGGGTGACATTATGCCAACGTTGAAGTTCGTTCATCTGTTCATTAATTTCTGTCTCTTTTTGTTTACGATCTGAAATATCTGAAATGATTACTGCAAACTGTTTTGGCTGAGGTGAATACGCCACAACACCGTAATATTTTCCCAATTCACTGTGTAAATCTTCAAATTCAATGGGCTCACCGGTTAGTGCCACGCGGCCATATTTTTCTATCCAGGATTTTTCTGTTCCTGGCAAAACCTCTAAAACTGTTTTACCAATAAGGTCGGCTGCCTTTAATCCCGTCAATCGCTCAAAACTTTCATTGACATCCAGGAAACGATAATCTACTGGCTTTCCGTTTTCATCCAGAATAATTTCATGCACAGCCAAACCCTGATGCATTTGTGAGATCAATAAGCGGTTCTTTTGTTCGCTTCTTAGAATCTCCTCTTCCAGGTGTTTGCGCTCGGTTATATCCTGGACGGTACCCTTTAAAAGAGAAGGGCGTCCATCTTCATCAAGAACCAGTTCTCCCGCTTCAGCCCACACAACATGAAGGGAACCATCAGGCCAAATAATGCGATATTCCACAGGAATTGGTTTGCTGTTTTTAATTACTGACTCATTGGATTCGTTTACTTTTGGCAAATCATCTGGATGGATAGCTCTTGAAATGACATCCTGAAGGCGCCCGGAGAAGGAACCCTTGTCGATTCCAAAAATTCGAAACATCTCATCCGTCCAATCCAATTGGTCTGTTTTCACATTCCATATCCAACTGCCAATGCGGGCATACTTTTGCGCATTTTTCAGATTTTCTTCTGAATCTCTAATAATCTGTGCAACTTTTTTCTCATCCGTAATATCTTGAACATAAGCAACCACGTATTTTAGATCGCCCTGGGCATCATGAACACTTGCATTAGAAATTCGAATCCAGATTATCTCTCCCGACTTGTGAATATAACGTTTTTCGAACCTCGCCTGGTTTGTTTCATTTGCCTGCATTTTTCTGTGAACATTTAAACCGATAGTTCTATCGTCAGGATGTGTAATGTCATTGAAGGTAAGTTGCAAAAGTTCACTGTGAGAATAACCAACAATTCTGCAATATTCATCATTAACATTGAGAAACTTACCATTTACATCAACCAGGCAAGCACCAATATTGGCATATTCAAAGGATGCCCTAAAATACTCACCGCTTTCACGCAATGATTCTTCGGCTTGCTTGCGACTTGTGATGTCATTGACAATAGTGAGTATGCATTTATTTCCATTAACAACCAGTTGTTCTGCGTTTAGAATTCCCCACATCAATGATCCATTTTTGGCATGAAAAGTCATTTCACAATCAATCACTCGTCCTTTTTCGTTGATTTCATTTATGATTTTTTCTCTTGCCCCTTTTTCAAAGAATCCTATTTCTTCTGCTGTATGACCAATAACTTCATCCCTGGTGAAACCTGTTGCTCTAAGTGCCTCTTCATTAACGTCTAAATACTTAGCCGTTTCAAAATCCGTGATCGAAATCCAGACTGGTGCTTCATGAAAAACCTTGGCAAATTTCTCTTCACTTTCTTTGAGCAATAATTCAGCCTGAAGACGCTCAGTAAGATCACGTGTAATAGACAAAATGCATGGTTCGCCTTCGACGTCGATGACTCTTGCCGACATCAAACAAGTCTTGATAGCGCCATTTTTAGTGCGAAATTGAGCTTCAAGGTTATTGACTATGCCGTTTTCTCGCAATCCTAATACTAATTTTTTTCGATCTTCTGGATTTACCCAAATATTTATTTCAAGCGAAGTTTTCCCAATTACATCGTCACGTGTATAACCGGTTAACTGGGTATACCCTTCGTTAATTTCGATATATAACCCATCAGAAAGTCGATTAATATTGATTGAGTCTGGAGAAGTTTTGAAAGCAGTTGAGAATTTTGCTTCAGATAAACGCAGTTCATTTTCAATTTTTCTTTTTTCACTTACATCTTGAATGTTAACCACCCGATATTTCACATCACCTTTTTCGTCTTTTACAGCCGTCACATCCATGACCGCTGGAAAAGTGTGTCCATCTTTATGAATGTGAAGGCATTCCCAAACGTGATGCCCTTTATGGTGGGCTAATTCTATGTTTTTAGCAATGTCAGGCTGACATTCTGGTGCAAATAGATCAGGAATCTTTAATCCTTTTAATTCTTCTGGTTCATAACCATGCATTCTTGTATAGGCAGGATTAAAAAGTTCAATAGATTTCCCATCGGCACTACCAATGGCAATGCCCCATTCGGCATGCTCAAAGATTTGACCCCATTTTTCAAGCTCTATTTCTTTGGCCTTGCGATCTGTAATATCCCGGTTGCTTTCGCGGCGACCGATGAATTCGCCGTTATCACCATACACTGGTGAGCACCAATGGCTAATCCAGTGAATATTTCCATGTATATCAAGCAATCGAAAATCAACATGACAGATTTCTTTATTATTGTGAATACTATAGTGCTCTTTAAGAATCGGTTTATCTTCAGGAATGACAATATTTAGAAGGAAATTTGGATTGTTTAAAAATTCTTCAGCTTTATAGCCAGAAATTCGTTCACAGGAAGGTGAAACATAACGATAATTTCCATTTGGCAAACGCCAGGCCTCCCAGTCATAGGTAAAGTCGGCGACTGTGCGATATTTTTCTTCACTTTTCCGCAGTTCTTCGGTATGATTTTGGATTGCGTGTTGCATATATTCAAAAGTTGAAGTTAATGTGGCAACCTCGGTATAGAGTGTTGGATGAGCGATTTTTGTAGTTTCTGCAAAATTCCCCTGCGAAATTGCCAATGCGATCCTGTCTAACTCGCTGATAGGATTAATCACCTGATTAATGATCACTTCACGTTCACGACGTACAATCACCCAATAAAGCAACGCTATAAGAATAAGACCAATTATTGCAGGATATACAATCACCCCATAAACAGACAGAATTGAAGTCTCAGTAATCGCCCACCAACCGGTCTGTGAGATTTCTGCGATTTCAGAAATATGCAATTTTCCATGTTCTCTAATTAATCGCACTTCTATTCCATCTTGACCATGTAAAAAAGAATCCAAATAAGCAATTTTTTGCTGCTGCTCAACCATCTCATAATTCGGATGAAACAAGAATACGCCAGATGAATCTGTTATAAAAAAATCAATCTCTTGACTCAAACTCATGACCGCAAGGTTTTCTTCCAAACCGTTTAAACTAAACTCTCCGATTACCATTCCTTCATCATTTGAAATCGGATAGCTGATGTAGACAGTAGGCTTGCCAGTGCGCTGAGAGATAAATGGTTTTGAAAGGAGAAAACCTTTCATCCCACTTGAAAAACTTGGATGCCCTGTCATATCCATGCCAACTTTTAACTGACTGCTTTTGGGAGCTATTGCAGATAACTGACCTTTTGCATTGATAACATAGAGAGAATCAAAAAACGTGTTCGATTGCTGAACTACTTCAAGATTCAATTGGTTTGTTGAACTTGCCGCTAACGCTTGCACTGCATTAGCTGCATTGTCAAAGTATTGGCCAGCACTGTTCGCTAATAACAGTGTAGATTGCTGCTGACTGCTTATTTGATTTTTTCCACTAAAATAGGATGCCAATATGATGATCAGGGTTACCGTAATTGAAACCAACAACCACTGATATTTTAATAATCTAGAAATGACTTTCTTTAATGGCTGTGGAGATGTTGTTGCCTTTTTCTTCATTGAGCAATCTCCAATTTCTTAATGGTTACAAATTCTCCGTCAATAACTTTTTGAATTGCCAAATTTCTTATAACATCGCCATAAGCGTCCAATTTGACTGGTCCAGATAAACCGATGAAATCTTGAATACCTACCAACTCTTCGCCCAAATTCTCTGCACTGCCATTGGTCTTTTGCAAAGCAACGGCAAGCATATGCATGGTTTCATAACCTTCCATGGCTGAGAAGATAGGATGAGTTTGATAGATTTGCTGATATTTTTGTTTAAATTCATCGAGTTCCGGGGTTTGATCGTTTACATCAAAACCAACTATGGTTTCCATACCTTCAAGGGTTTGCCCACCTGTTTGAAATAGCGTTTCACTTTGAGCCCACGCCGAGGTAAACAATTCAGGTGCCCAATTTTGCAAATGTATCGTTTGTGCAATCAAAGCTGTATCATGGGGTGAGGCAATAATAAGAACGGCATCAGCCAGAGAGTTTTTCATCTTTGCGACTGATTGAGAATAATCAGCGTCTTGCGATGAAGAAAATTTTTCTACATGAGTGATGATTCCACCTGATTTTCGATAAGTATCGGTAAATGAATTTGCTAATGGTTCAGAATAGGAGTTGTTGTCTTCATCGTAGATGATAGCGATGGTACTTATAGATCTGTCTTCAATGATATAAGTTGCCAACCCGCTTCCCAATGCGTCAGTCGAAGAGACTGTACGATAAAACAAATCCTCAATCCCCGACATTAGCGCTGTGGATGCAGTTGCACTAAACAACAGAACACCGCGCTTATGAGCCACCTCATAGCCAGCCAATGTTTGGTCACTGGTAAAATGACCAATGATTGCGACCACGCCTTTATCAATTAACTTGTTTTGTGCGTCTTTTGCCCCTTGCGGAATACCCAAATCATCTTCAAATATTAATTCCAGATTCCGGCCATTAATTCCCCCAGAGACGTTGATTTCGTCAACTGCCAATTGCACACCATTGCGCAGTTGAATCCCCAAGTCAGCTTGTTTACCGGTTAATTGAGCTGCTAGACCAATACGAATTGGGGGTTTTTCCATGCAACTTGAAAGGCAAACCAATAAAACCATTAAGCAAACAAATGCCAAGTGGAATTTCTGAGTCATTTTTGCCATCATCCCTCAACCCAATAAACCAATAAGAAGTCTTTTAAACAGTAAATGTGTAATATTACTTAATACTATATAACAAAAAATCAAAAAGAGGCAAATTATGGCAAAAATTGATGAGGGAGCATTGAATTCTACGATAAATCAATATATGTATATCAAATTTGTTACATAATTGCTGTAATAACTAAATAAAGATGGCCTTAAATTCAAGAATGTACTTATCGCGTAAAATTGAATTTGTAATAAATGATAAAATTGGACAATTCGTGCAAATAAAAGGCAGGTGACAGAATGGTGGAATTAGATAAAGTTTCATACAAGGGCTGGCCAAATTGCGTAAAAATAAGCAATGAGCGTATAGAACTAATAGTTCTCGCTGATGTCGGTCCCAGGGTTATCCACCTGGCATTCAAAGGCGGAGGAAACCTGCTCTATGAAAATGAAGAAGATGCAGGCCAAACCGGTGGTGACAAATGGCGTACATACGGAGGGCATCGGCTCTGGCATGCGCCAGAAGATATCGTACGCACTTATGTTCCTGATAACTATCCCGTTCAGGTAAAGTTACTGAAAGACGGCGCCAGGTTCTCAGCCCCCATTGAAGCCAACGGCATTCAAAAGATTGTCGAGGTTCATCTTTCAGAATCTGAAGCCAGGGTAAAAGTCAACCACACCATGATCAATCACAGCGTATGGCCTATTCCATTAGCCATGTGGGCGCTGACAGTGATGAAAGCCGGCGGCAAGGTGATCGTTCCTCATCCTCCCAAATTCAGTCACGACGATAATTTACTTCCAACGCACACCTTAACCTTATGGGGATTTACCAAGATGGATGATCCCCGCTGGATTTGGGGCGACAAGTATTATTCGCTCAAACAAGACAGTTCACTGGATTACTGCCAGAAAATTGGTTCAACCAATACCTATGGTTGGGCTGCCTACCAACTTGGCGATCAAGTTTTCATTAAGCGATTCGGCTATAATCCGTCATTGACCTATCCGGATATGAATTGTAATTTTGAAACCTACACTGATCAGAACATGCTCGAAGTTGAAACCCTCGGCCCAATGGTAGAGATACAACCTGGCAAGAAAACTGAGCACATTGAAGAATGGTCGCTGCACAAGGGTATAAAATCCGCTGTGACCGATGCAGAAATCGATCAATATATTCTGCCGCTGGTCTAATTGGGGTTCTAATCAATCGTCAATAAACAAAATGATGCCCTGACACTACGGGGCATCATTTATAATACAAATACTAACCCCTTACTTTGGAGGTAGCCATGTTCACAGACGCACGCAGTAAAAAAGTGATCTTGGTATCACACTGCATCTTAAACCAAAATGCCAAAATTGACCGCTGCGCTCACTACCCTGGCGCAATACGTGAAGTGACTCAAGCAATGTTAGACGCCGGTGTGGGTTTCATCCAAATACCTTGCCCGGAACTGCTTTTTCTTGGTCTGGATCGGCAAGTTGAGAAAGACAAAGAAACCACGGTTGAATCAGAAGATGACCGTGTTGGTGTATTGATGAACAAAACTGTACCCAGGGTGCTTTGTGGAAAAATCTCATACGATCTTATTTATCAGATCAAACAATATCAACTTAACGGTTTTACCGTGGTTGGCATGCTGGGAATCAATGGGTCACCTACCTGCGGTGTTGAAACCACCTGGGAAGACGGAAAAGAAACTGCCGACAGCGGAATCTTCATCAAGATATTTAAAGAAGAATGCACCGACCAGAGCGTCAAGATCCCCATCCGCGGAATCAAGGCGCAAGATCCCCAGGCAGCCCTGGACACATTGAAAGAATTGTTAAACTCGTGAACACGATGATTGGTTGATAATAGCATAAAAAGGAACCCGGTTTTTCGCCCGGGTTCCTTTTTTATCAACATTTGAATAGCTTACCCTTTTGCCAGCACCATGGCGCCAACCAGGCCAGCCTGGTCGCCGAGTTTGGCGTAGCAGAGCTGCAAATCAGCTAAATACGCCGGGGTCATGACGCTTTGTTCCATAGATCGTTTCACCGGAACCATTAGCAAATCACGAGCGTTCGTAACCCCTCCGCCCAAGACCACCACGGTTGGATTGAAAATGTGCAGTAAGTCAGTGATCGCGCGTCCGAGGAAGGTGCCTGCATATTCAAAAGCTTCAATTGCCAGCGCATCACCCAGTGCACCCGCTTCAGCAATCTGCCGGGATGTTGGTTTTTGAGGCTCAAGCGACAGCGATGATTTAGCGCCTTCTTTTAATCTTCGTTCGATATAATTGGCGATACCGGTGCCTGATGAAACAGATTCCAAATGTCCGCGATGTCCGCATCCGCAAATCGGGCCGTCTGGTAAGACGGTGATATGACCCACTTCGCCTGCAATTCCGTGCGGACCAACCAGCATGTGATCGTCAATAATAAATCCGCCGCCAATACCTGTGCTGATGGTGAGGTAAACCAGATCGTGATGTCCGACCCCTGCACCGTAACGCCATTCGCCTAATGCAGCCAGATTGGCATCATTGCCTAGAATGACGGGGGTTTTATGGCGTTTTTCAACCAATGGTCCGAGAGGGATATCAATCCAACCTCTCACGTTTGAGGCTTTATAGACGATACCAGTTTTGGGATCAGCCGGACCTGGAACAGCTATACCAATCCGTTCGACACCACCTTCATCGGGCCATATCTCGCCAATTAAATCGTTTAATCGGTCTTCAGGTTTTTCATCACCCTGATGGGTGGCAATTATTTTCTTTTTAATAGGTTCAATACCCTCGTCAGGGTAAAGGGCCGCACGCATTTGAGTGCCGCCAATATCAATTCCAATGTATTTCTTGCCGATCACCAAAGTAGCCTCAAATTCCACCGCGAAAACATCTGAACGGTATAAAAAAAATGATATCATGACTATACAATTGCGCATGAATTTTACCAATAAAAACGACTATTGTGGTTTTAGAAATTGATTAAGAAATTTTCCAATTTTTCAGAAACCTTGTGGTATAATTTTGCTTCGCGCCGTTAAAACGGCAGGAAAATAAAAGGTCAGGTGTAGAAAATGAGCGATTTATTAAAAGCCTATGATGCTCCCGTAAACCCGAACATTCCGGAACTCCGTACCGGAGACTCCGTTAGCGTTCATGTGAAAATCAAAGAAGGCGCCCGAGAACGTATTCAGGAATTCAAGGGTGTTGTTCTTTACATGCATAATTGTGGCAACAACTCCACTTTTACTGTGCGCCGCGTTGCCAGCAATGGCATCGGAGTAGAACGCACCTTCTTGCTTCGCTCACCCCGCATTGACAAAGTGGTGGTTGAACGTCACAGCAAGGTTCGTCGCGCACGTTTGTACTTTCTGCGCGAACGCTCTGGCAAGAGTGCACGCCTCAAACAGAAATTTAACTAGTTCTTTACCCATCGATTTTTTCAGGGTGCAACCAACGCCGAGGTTGCGCCCTTTATTCTTAAGAGGCTTACCTGGAGAATATTATGACCCCTCCCGTTATCGGCATTACAGTAAGTCGAAATTTTGAGAAGCACCAGCATTACAATCAAATTCCAACGTCTTATGCAAAAGCCATCATTGCTGCCGGTGGGTTGCCGATGCTAATTCCCGTTGAGTTTCCATTAAATTATATTCATACACTCCTCGCTCGGGTTGATGGATTGCTGTTAACAGGCGGAGATGATGTGGATAATCGTCTGTATGGGGGTGAAGCACATCCTGCCATCGAAGGCGTTTGTGAAGAACGCGATCAACTGGAAATGGAATTATTAAAAAAAGCTGTCCAGGCAAAGAAACCTGTGCTAGGCATCTGCCGCGGCATTCAACTGATCAATGTTGCGTTAGGGGGTACGCTTTACACTCATATTCCAGCACAATTTAAATCTGATTTAATTCATAGCACACCAAGAGAAAAAGGAGGGGAGTATCTGGCTCATGAAGTAGAATTAGACCTGAATTCCAAGCTCGGCAAGATTATTGGAATTAATCGATTTCAAGTGAACAGTTTTCACCATCAGGCAGTTCAAACGCTCTCATCCGATTTGGTGGTGACAGCACGGGCAACTGATGGTTTAATAGAAGCAGTAGAGATGCCAGACAACCCATTTGGAGTCATTGGCGTGCAGTGGCATCCTGAATGTTTGTTGGCTGTTCAACTGCAATTGAAGATTTTTAAGGCCTTTATCACAGCCTGTCAAAAATAAACCGGGAGCAGAAATGGCTACAACCATTGGAATGCTTGATTCAGGTGTCGGTGGTCTCACTATTCTCCGCGCTATACGCGAACAATTGCCAGGCCAACCAGTTGTCTATGTGGCCGACCAGGCGCATGTACCCTATGGCGTTCGGCAGGTTGATGAAGTGCGCGGCTTTACCAAAGAAATCACCCGATTTTTAATTGATCAGGGAGCGAAACTCATCGTGGTTGCATGCAACACTGCCTCGGTGGCTGCTCTCAGTTATTTACGCAATGAATTCCCTGAGACGCCGTTTGTTGGTATGGAGCCGGCAGTAAAACCAGCCGCTGAACTAACCAAAACCGGTGTAGTTGGTGTATTGGCAACCTATGCCACCTTTCAAACAGATGTTTATAACTCAGTCGTTGAACGCTTTGCCAAAAATGTCAATGTTATTCAAAACCATTGCCCCGGTCTCGTCAACCAGATTGAAAAGGGAGATCTGACTGGTTTTGAGACAAGAAGAATTCTTGAAAGTGCCTTACGCCCAATGATCGCCCAGGGGATAGATACTGTTGTGCTTGGTTGTACACATTATCCATTTGTGATTCCAATGATTCAAGAAATCGTCGGCCCTGCTGTGCGCGTTATCGATCCGGCACCAGCAATTGCCAAACAAACGCAGCGATTGCTGACAGAACATGGCTGGCTTGCCGACGGAAGGATCAGTTCAGAAATTCGACTAATCACCACAGGTAATGCACAAACCATTGAGAATAATTTGCCCATGTATCTTGGCTATCGCTTGCCCGTGGAATCAATCCAATGGCAGGATGGAAAACTATGAAGGAAGTTAGATTGGCATTGGTTGGATTTGGAAATGTTGGCAAAGCCCTGGTTCAGCTTTTGGATGCCAAACGCGAGATTCTAAACCAGGAGTTAGGTTTCAACCCAATAATAATCGGTATTGCTACTGGAAGTCACGGTATGGCGATCAACCCGTCAGGTCTGGAGACTCAAAAAGCCATCTCACTTTCTGAAGCAGGTAAGAACCTTCATTCTCTCTCAACTCTGGTTCAACCTAAATCCATTATTGAATTCATTGAAACCTGCCCGACTGATGTACTATTTGAAAACTCCCCGGTCAACCATCACACAGGTCAGCCCGCCACCGATCATATCAAGATTGCCTTACAATCGGGGATGCATGCCATCACGGCCAATAAAGGTCCTGTGGCGCACGCCTTTAAAGAGCTTGTGGCTTTGGCAGACAAAAACCAGAGACGCTTTCTTTTTGAATCCGCAGTCATGGATGGGGCGCCAATCTTTTCCTTATTCCGCGGTCCGCTGCCGGCTGTAGAATTGAAAGGCTTTCAAGGCATATTGAACTCATGCACCAACCTGCTGATCGAACTTATGGAACAAGGTAAGGATTTTGAGGAAGCCGTTGATTATGGACAATCCATTGGCATCACCGAAACCGACCCGGCCGCAGATATTGACGGCTGGGATGCAGCCATCAAAGTTGCCGCCCTGTGCAATGTGTTAATGGGAGGCTCCATCACACCTGAACAGGTTAAACGCACAGGCATCAGCGGTTTAACCCCCACCATGATCCAACAAGCGTTAATCGCCGGTGAACGCTGGAAGCTGGTATGCAGCGCCAAACGCACCGTAAACGGTCTTGAAACCTCGGTTGAGCCGCAGCGAGTTGCACCAAACAGTCCACTTTACAGTGTGAATGGCACCAGTTCTTTCGTCCAATTTGAGTTGGATACGCTGCCTGGGTTGGGTATTCTCGAAAGCAACCCCGGACCAAAAACCACGGCTTATGGGTTATTGGCTGATCTGATTAATGTCATGCGTGGTGCCTAATCGTGATACCTCCTGACCAAACACGAGTGATCCTGGCACTTGGCTCGAACCTTGGTGATCGATTTGAAAATCTGCAGCAAGCTCTGAAAGAAATTTCAATGCGTGTTTCAATCATAAAAACATCAAGTGTATATGAAACCCCACCCTGGGGATACAGCAACCAACCCGTGTTCTTTAATCAGGTGTTAAGTGGTAACACATCTCTGAATCCGGATGAATTATTGACCTTTGTCAAGAATATAGAAAATAGCATGGGCAGGGTTAAAAACTTTCAAAACGGCCCGAGGTTGATTGATATTGATATTCTTTTGTTCGGTGAGCAAATTATAAATTCAGAAAAATTGGTGATTCCGCATCCGCGGATGTTGGAACGCAGTTTTGTAATGCTGCCGCTAGCTGAAATCGAACCGGAACTGATTATTCCAGGAACTAACAAAAAGGTACTGGAATTGTTGCAAAATGTGGATAAAACTGGCATCCAAAAGCTTGAATTTGAGAAGAAAAAGTAAAATATGATTAATATTTTGGGTTTTCCCAATAAGACTCTGATCATGGGTATTCTGAATATCACCCCTGATTCCTTCTCAGGTGACGGGATGTTGAATGAACCTGACACTCTGACTTCGGTAACAATTCGCGCCGAGGCCATGCTTAAAGAAGGAGCAGATATCCTTGATATAGGCGGCGAAAGCACACGGCCGGGAGCGCAGCTCGTCAGCTTGCAAGAGGAACTGGATCGTGTGATTCCGGTGATCGAAGCGCTGCACAACCGCTTTGATGTTCCCATATCAATAGACACCTATAAAGCAAGTGTGGCTGATGCTGCAATGAGTGCCGGCGCAGCGTGGATTAATGATGTCTGGGGGCTGCGCGCCGATCCGCAGATGGCAGAAATAGCCGCAAAGTTTGATGCTCCACTTGTGCTGATGCATAATCGCAGCAAACCTTCACAAGCAGAACTGCAACAACTTCTAGGCGGCCGTTATATCGGCGTCCCTTATGAAAACCTGCTTGAAGATGTAAAAAACGAATTACTTGAAAGTGTAAAAATTGCTCATGCTTCAGGCATGAAGGATGAACGAATAATCCTCGATCCGGGTATCGGGTTTGGCAAAACGGTGGAACAAAACCTTGAACTGATCAACCGTCTGAATGAAATTAAGGAGCTCGGCTATCCAGTGTTGTTGGGGGTTTCTCGCAAATCATTTATTGGCTATACGCTAAACCTGCCTCCAGATGAAAGAATGGAAGGAACAGCAGCAGCGTGTACGATTGGGATCATGCGTGGTGCAAACATCCTGCGGGTTCATGATGTAAAATTCATATCGCGTATTGCAAGAATGACTGACGCAATCATCAACAGCGAGAGGGTTTAATGACAAAACAGCGTCCAGAAGTATTCTTCTCAATTCTTATTCTGATTGTAGGTATGATTTTAGTATTGATCACCCCGGCAGGAGCCAATTTTGATGAAGAAACGTATATGGCAAGAATTTGGGAGATGGCACTGGGGCATGTCATTCCAAATTCATACCTTGATGGCCCTGAGCGGCTGCCGAGCGGTTTTTATACCCTTTCTTATCGTCGCCACATCAATTTGCCAGCAATGGATATTGAGACGATTAATCAACAGTTAAATGTAAAGATTGATGATTATGATTTAATGACTTACCAAACCCGGGCAAAGTATTTTCCCACTTTGTTTATGGTTCAAGCTGCGGTCATGCGGTTTTTTGGCCCCCACCTGCGCTATCCCATCCTGATTTTATATTATTTGCTGCGATTTTCATATCTATTGATCTATTGTTTGTTAATTTTCCTCACCATTAAGGCGCTCCCCTTTGGAAAATGGGTTTTTGGTACATTGGCGGTTTTCCCAATGTGTTTGATTCAAGCAGCAGCGGTATCCGCTGACTCATTAATCATCGGCATTTCCTTCCTATTCATAGCAAGGGTCGTCAGGTTGGCAAGCACAGAAAAAGAGGCTTTCACAAAAAAAGAGCTTATTATTTTATGCCTTCTCATTCTAGCTTTAGGAACGCTTAAGCCTAATGCTATTTTTCTTCTACCTCTATTAATCATAATTCCGTTTAGATTTCTAAAGAATAATAAAGTATGGATCCCCATCCTGATCGCAACATTGACAAGTGTCTCCTTGCCTTTGATTTGGACCCAATTTACTCCCGAATTAATCGAAAATCCCGGAATCGAACCTGCAAAACAATTAGCGATTTTATTCACAAATCCGCAAATTTTCTTTAAAAGCTTATGGGTTATGCTCGCAAATAGTCTACCAATCTATTTGCACCAAGTTGTGGGTGTTGCAGGTTACGGTTATTGGAATATGCCCGGGATTATTTATTGGTTGATGCCAGCCGCTTTATTCTTGGCGTTATTTTCAGAACCTGTCAGAGTCACTTTGACCACCAGACAACGAATAATTGCCGGTCTGGTTGCTTTTTTTAATTTATTCATGGTGTTTTTGATTTTTTATGTGATCATAACGCCGGTTGGAGTTTCCAGAATAGATGGCATTCAAGGTCGGTATTTTTTACCTTTTCTTCCGCTGTTCATAATACCTTTCATGTTCACACCAATAAAACAATTTAACAAATTTATTATCGGCACAGTATTAACTGTAAGCTCGCTTATCTTTGCCGCAAGTCTCTATTTGAGCTACAACGTAGTGTGCGGATATGCCATGGCGACCAATCAATCCTGCATCCTGCCCTATTATAAGAACTGGGATCCTTCGACTTTTATGGGAATAAATCTAGATGATAGTACCGAGATCAAACAAAGCGTAGTGATTACCTGTAAAGAACTAACCGGTATTCAAGTGTGGGTTAATAAAAATAATTCTGCCAACGGGCAAAGAGAAGTTTTTACTTTAACAACGGTCTCAGGAAAAACCCTAAGAACCAGTTGGATTCAATCTGACACACTCCCACAAAGTGGCTGGGCAACAATTACGATAGATCCGCCTTTGAGTTCTTTGAATCATGAAATACAGTTTGAATTAACTCCAGAGAACGGAACTGGAATTCCAGGTCTTGAACTTGGACGATTTCCAACCAATGAATTTAGTCGCGGTTCGCTCTGGATAAATGGCGAAGAAACGGATAATGATTTAGTTTTTAGATATACCTGTTCAGATGATTTTTCGACAATTCTGAAATAGTAACTATCACATCACGTACAGGTTGAACTGATATTCACTTGACCTTGCTTCACAAGGTCTTGTATGTATTCACTCATTAGATCATCAGTAACCATTTTGCTGGCTTGCACTTTGGTTGGAATATCAGAAATATCCAGCGAAATAGCCTGGATCAAGAGTTGAAACCCAAGAATGATTGGTAAGACCGCAATCAAAACAGTACCAGTGGTGGCTGGAATTCCGACTTGAGCAGCCTCGTTCCATTTGATGAGGCCCCATATGCCGCCAAACAAGCATAGCATTGTGCCAATAATTATATATAATGACACCGCGGTGAAATCATAAAGAAAGTAACGCGTAATAATACGGTTAAAAATCCGGCCCAGCAGGTTTGTTGAAAAAATAAAAATTTCACGTGGTATTTTGACCGAACTGCGCTCGTTTTGATAGATCGCCGGCATGGAAATATCCATAACCACCGCATTCAACTTGCGTAACTCGCATAGCATGGATGTCTCGAAAAAATAGCTGCGAGCGATTTTTTTGGGATCAAGACTGGCAAGTTTGGATGCTGAAATTGCGGTGTAGCCGTTGGCAGGATCAAAAATATTCCAATAACCGCTGGCAATCTTGGAGAGGAAAGTTAACCCAAGGTTGCTAATCTTTCGTCCAATCGGCATTTTCTTCAATGCCACAGAGTGCAAAAAGCGGTTTCCTTTGGTGTAATCTGCCTGATTTGTTATGATAGGTTCAATCAAGGCGGGTAAAAACTTCACATCCATTTGGTCGTCGCCATCAAGTTTGACGACAATATCTGCCCCCAAACCAAGCGCATAAGAATAACCGCTCAACAAAGCGCCACCAACCCCCATGTTCTTCGTATGGTTGAGCAAGGTCACCCGGTGATCTTTTACGCTTTTCACCCTGGCGGCAGTATCATCCTTGCTGTCATCATTCACCACGATGATGTTTTTAACACTTTTCGGAATTCCCATAATCACCTTTACGATGGTATCCTCAACGTTATAAGCGGGGATGACCACCGCAATATTAGAATGGGAATTATCCATGCCAGCTCCAGAATTGATAGAATGATAAAAAAATCAGATAATGATATTTATAAATATGCATGTTAGATGTTTCTTGCTAAATTGTAATTCATTAATCAGAAACTTTTTTTTCATAAAGCACAGGAAAACCACAAAAACTTTTCCATTTCGAAGTTTGATTCGTTAGCAACTCATTTCTTTTGCTTAGCTTAGAGCATTGGTTGTGATGGTCTCGCTCTCTGTTTGGTAACACTTTTTCTGGCTGCGAAATATATTCACAGACATGAACACTTCTAATAATAGAATCCAAACATATTTATTGCGAATATACACCAGGTTCTCATCGATATGTGCTGCTGAACGGCTGAGCATCAACAGCACACCTGCCAGTAAAACAACCTGAATAAGATCAAACCACGTAAATTTTTGCACAAAATGTTTAACAATCAACCCCAACAGGATCACGATCGCTATTCCAAAAATCACCAATCTGTAATCAATGCTGTACGTTGGCAGTAAACACATTATCGGGAAACAAATCATAAAAAACAAGACCGCATTATGGGTTGAATATTTTTTTAAAAATATTGAAATCGCTGTAATTGCCCAGACCAAAAACGGAATCAGGAATGTAATTCCCCAAATGATGAAAAAGGTTTCTGAAAGAAATTGACCGCTGGTCGTGTCAATGCCTATGGAAAAAGAATAAGCAGCATGATTGCCCACACCAGCCCAGACATTGCCTATGCCAGCACCTTGCCCACCAGAGGTGACTCCCTGGATAAATTCCCATGCCATTTTTGGTCCAAGACAAAATAGAAAAGCAAGGTTTACCAACAAAGCTGGCAATAGAAGTTTTTTGCCATGTTTAAATAGCAGGATCGGAAACAACACAATCGGGTAAATTTTAAAATGTACCGCTACAGATAACAAAATCACCTGCAGCCATATATTGTTTGGTCTCTTGATCAACACCCACATGGCTAATAGGCAATAAAACATGAGGATACTATCTGTGTTACCCCGCTCTATACTGAAAAGAAAAAAATAGCTGGTGAATATATAAACAGCTGTCACGAAAAACAAGATGGTCGAAATAATGTTTATTGCAAAATTACTTAGCACAAGTTTTTCCAGCAGAATCTTTTTCACCATTAGCACGACCATTACTAGATTAGCCAAATTGGTAAGGATCAGAATCACCACATGAATGGCATAAGCTGTTGTGGCGTCAAATAATGCATAAGGAAGTCCGCTGAGTGCCACCAACGGCGGATAGTTGCTGGGGTAAGTACCGTTGGGGCCAATGGCGGTGAAATGACTTTCTATCAAGTTATGTGCTGGGTTGTAATAACCAACCCTGAAATCATTTCCTGCTGGTGGATAAACTGTAAATATTTGTACATCATAATAAAGCCAGGTACCCGGTTCAAAATGGGAAAACACATTGTTAATTAAATAAACCAGTAAAAAACAAAACATGATTAAAACCAACATCACGAATGTACGAGTGGTTTCTTCTTTTTTTAATTTATTTATCATGTCTAATCTGATCAAAATTGTTGATCTCCTAATGAATATAAAAGTTTACTTCAAAACCGTACCCAGTTCATCTAATTTGTAATAATAAAAACTATTTTTCTTGATTTTTTTCAAAAACGGTCCTTTAATAAAACAAAACTCAAACCGCAGCTTTTATATCATGGCCAATATTGCTTGGTTCTGATCCATAATAACTAAACCTTTTAATGTATCGGAAAATATTAAATGCCATAAAAACTTCAAGCAACAACACCCATACAAATTTATTTTTGATGAACACCAAGGAATTGGAAACAAATGCATAAGACCGGCTCATCATCAACAATGCACCAATCAACAATATCACTTGAATCAGATCTAACCATGTGAATTTTTGCAGAAATAGCTTTAAGATCACCCCCAACAGAATAGTGATCGCCGCACCATGAATCACCAATTTGTAATCCATGCTTACTGTAGGTAGCAAACTCATCAATGGAATACTAATCATAAATAATAGGACTGCGTTAGGTATGGAGTATTTTTTTAATACAATGGCTATGGCGGTGATTCCCCAGATCAACAGAGGAACCAGAAAGGTAACTGCCCAGATCATAAAAAATGTTGTGGTTAGGTATTCGCTTTTTGAGGGGTCAATACCAATTGAAAATGAATATGATGCATGATTGGCCACGTTTGACCAGGCATTGCCAATACCTACCCCTTCTCCACCTGAAGACATAGACTTTAAAAAAGCCCATGCCATATTTGGTCCAAGACAAAGAAGAAAAATTATGTTGACAAGAACAGCGGGCAGTAAGAGTTTTTTACCATGTTTAAATAACAACAAGGGGAACAATACAATCGGATAAATCTTGAAATGCACTGCCACAGATAATAGAATAATTTGTAGCCAGATATTTTTAGGGTTTTTTACTAATACCCACATAGCACACAAACAATAAAATATAGCAAAAATATCTGTGTTCCCGCGTTCCATACTATATACGAAGAAATAACTGCTGAATGTAAAAAAAGCCACTAGAAAAAACAAAATCATAGAGATGATATTTTTTGAAGAATTATCCAAACCAAGATTGTCTAGCAAGGTGTTTCTTACCAGCATCACTGCCATAAACAGGCATGCCAGGTTAACCGCTATAAGAAGGAACACATGGATGGCATAAGCTGTTGTCATATCAAATAATGCATAAGGTAAACTGCTTAATGCCACCAACGGCGGATAGTTGCTGGGATAAGTACCATTGGGGCCAATGGCGGTGAAATGGCTTTCAATGAGGTAATAGGCGGGGTGGTAATAGCCAACCCTGAAATCATTTCCCGCCGGTGGATAAGTCGGAAATATTCGTGCATCACGATAAAGCCAAGTTCCAGGTTCAAAATGAGTCATGACATTGTTCAATAAAAAAATCAACAAGAAACCCACCATGATTAGGGCAAGCATCACAAATGCCCGATAGTTCTGATCTGTTTTAAGTTTTTCCAGCATTTCAGTTTTTCTCATAAGTATGATAATCCTGACGAATGATCAATTTTATAATATTGATTTTCTCTCCAGCGAGTTTTAATTTACAAACACTGTCATTTGGGATTTTCCACGATTCGCCCACAACATATACGGGATAAAGGTTATGGGTTCCCCAGAAATATCCAATCCCCGAATCACCGAGGTGCCATCCAGCACATTTGGATCGAAAAATAGCTGTAGACTCTCCGAATTCACCTTGACCAACATGATATCCGTTGAATTATCGACGCTCTCGAGGCAATAAACGATAGGTCCGCGCGCCACGGCATATTTACCTCCGCATTTGGGGAGCCGTTTATCTTGTTTGATCAGCCGAATGGGCATATCAAAGATCAATTCAATTTCATCGTTAGGATTAAACTTCCGTGAAAGGCGCATCCAGCGTGCGGTGAAAAAATCCAACCCATTGGCTGAAGGCATTCCCGGCAGCGCGGATGATACATAAACCTTAACTTCCTCTCCATTAAGCAAAACGCTGCATCCATCAGCCCAGGCAGGCAGACGCATAACAAGGTCATATTGAGCAGTTATCTCCATATCAAAGCGAAGTTTTACCTGGTTTCCCCAGGGCAATTCTGAATCGACATGCAAGAAAATGTGTCGCTGAGAATCAATGTTGATCTTACTACTCAAATATTGATTGATACGGATTTCACTATGGTCAAAACTACATACATGTTTGCCAAGTGAAGCCCACACGCGCGATAAGTTGGAGGGGCAGCATGGAACGTCATACCATTCGGCGCGGTTGATTGTGCCATGGCTGGTGAGCGGGTTGTTATAAAAATAGGAACACCCATCCCGTGCAATGCCGACTGAAGCAGCATTATATAGCTGCCACTCAAAAAGGTCTTCAAAGGGTGCTTCACCGGTCAGATTTGCCATTTCATGGCTCCAAAACATGCTGCCAAGCGCCGCACAAGTTTCAGCATATGCCACTTCTGGATCCAACTCATAGTCACGGCCAAACCCTTCAGAAAGCGGCAATGAACCAATGCCACCTGTGACATACATGCGCCGGGTAACCATTTGCGTCCAGATTTCGCGCAGTGGTTTAATTCGGTTTTCCTGCCCAGGGATTTGCGCCAGCATGGCCTCTGATGTTTTCAAGTAACAAAACCGGACTGAATGACCTTCTGCCTTTTTTTGATCAGCCACCGGTTTATGCTGCTGGTTATATTTGCCACTCAAAGCATTAACTACAAATCGAGGTACAGCCCAAAATGGAACTACATTTTTGTTACGTTCCGGCAGTTTGAAGGTCTTATGGTCTGGGTGTTCACGTAACCAGGCCTGACGCTTTTTTGCCACCAGATTCATACGCCGGTTGGAATCCAGCACTTGTGACAGCATTTTTAGCGGAAAGAGTTTTATGGTTCCGCGCCGCTCAACAAAAGTTTTAGCCAGCGACAGGTATTCAATACGGTCAGTCGCTTTCCATAATTTGATCAAGGCGATTTCTATTTCTTCGTGTCCATCTGTGTATTCAGGGGTCGAATCGGCAAATTCTTTCACCAACAAGTCAGCAGCTTTTTGGGCGATGGAAAGTAATTTTGTTTCAGCGGTGGTTTCATAATGCGACACAGCCGCTTCAATGAGATGACCCAGGCAGTAGAACTCGTGCTCCACCTGCAAGTCAACCCACCGCTGCCCCGGAAATTGAATCTGGTTGTAGGTATAAAGGTAACCATCAGACTGCTGGGCTTTGGCAAGTAGATCAATGAAGTCATCAACCAGTTTGAATAATTGGGGGTCTTTATAATGAAACATTATTCGTGATGCTGCATCCAACCATTTATATGCATCTGAATCCGAGAAGAAAAAACCTTCTCTGAAACCGGATAACAGTCCGGCGGCAATGCGGAAATTATCAATACAACGGGTGGCCTCCAGTTTTTGCCACTGATAAAAAATGGCATGGGCAGCGTTCAGATTCTGCCTGTCTCTCCAAAACCCGCTTGTAATCGTAACTTCATGAAGGGTAGGTTCTCTCATCATTGCGTCCTTTTATGAAAAATGCATTGTCAATATTTTAGTCATTTTTACAATATAATCAAAATGTAAGTTGAATAAAGAGGTGGAGGAATCATGGAAGAATTTGATGTTGTCGTTATAGGTGCTGGCCCAGGTGGATATGTAGCCGCCATACGCAGTGCGCAATTAGGCATGAAAGTAGCCATCATAGATAAAGAATGGCTGGGAGGTGTATGCCTGAATGTGGGCTGTATCCCCTCCAAGGCACTGCTCAAAAATGCGGAAGTCGCGCATACTCTGCGTGAACGCGGAAAAGAATTCGGTTTCTCCTTTGAAAATCTGCAGCTCGATTATGCTGCCGCAGTGAAACGCAGTCGGCAGGTATCTGACCGCTTGACCCGCGGAATCGGTTTCTTAATGAAAAAGAATAATATCACGGTCATCATGGGGACTGCCAAGATTAGCCTTAATGGAAAAGTGATCGTCACAGATGCGGATGGAGCCATCCGCGAACTGGAAGGCAAAGATATTATTGTGGCCACCGGATCGCACCCCTCCAGCATCCCAGGCGTGGTGATAGATAGTGAAAAAGTTGTCACTTATCATCATGCCATTCTGCAAGAAAAGCTGCCCTCATCGGTGATCATCATCGGTGCTGGCGCCATTGGGCTGGAATTCGCCACCCTGTGGAATGCTTATGGCAGTCAGGTCACTATGGTCGAAATGCTACCCAATATCGCCCCGTTAGAAGATGTCGAAGTCAGTGCAGAACTGGCGAAAGCCTTCAGTAAACGCGGCATTGGCATCCATGTAAACACCAAAGTGAAATCTGTTGAGGCTACAACAAACGGTGTAAAAGTATCTGTTGAAGGAGAGGATGGCGTCCAGGTTTTAGAAGCTGAACAGGCTTTGGTGGCCATCGGTTTTAAACCCAATACAGCCGATCTCGGTCTGGAAGAACTTGGCGTTGAACTGACTGAACGCAAGTTCATCGCGGTCGAAGATGATATGTCTACCAGTGTGGAACACATTTGGGCCATTGGCGATGTGACTGGTGAACTACTGCTAGCGCATGTCGCTTCAAGGCAGGGCATCATTTGTGCCGAAGCCATCGCGCTTCAAGAGATTGAACCCATTAATTATGTGTATGTCCCTCGAGCAACCTATTGCTTTCCCCAGGTTGCATCGTTTGGGCTTACCGAAGCACAAGCGCGCGAACGCTTTGAATCGGTCAAAATTGGCAAGTTTCCCTTCCAGGCAATGGGTAAAGCATTGGGGTTGGGTGACTATGCCGGGTTTGTGAAAATCGTGATGGATGGAGTCGACGACACCATCCTGGGTGCTCATATGATCGGGCCTGAAGTATCAGAACTACTGCCCGAATTGACCCTGGCGCAACTCAACGGCATGACCGTTGAAGATATTGCGCGCAATATCCACGCCCACCCCACCCTGAGTGAAGCGCTGATGGAAGCAGCCGAAAGCGCACTGGGACGCGCCATCCATATGTAAAAACCACTCAAGAATTAAGTTGCATTTCGATCCTCCTGAATGGATAATGGTACTATCGCTATCATATTCAGGAGGATTTATGTATTCAGATCAGGATATCGCCAATTTGGTCGCCAGAGTTCAGCAGCTCGAAATGCAAGCCGCCAACCGTCAGGCCTCTGGAACCCCTAACATCAAAATGTTGTCTCCCAATTTTCTTGCAAGGGCTTTCGCGGTGTGGGGACACAATTTCGTCGCCAGCTTGTTAATTGGTATTGCCTTATCATGCGTAATGAGTGTGATCGGCTTAATTTTAGGCGCAGTAGCAGGTGCAACCGCATTAGATTGGATGAACCAACTGATCGGATCTATGCCAAGATAATTAATAAAAGTCATATACACGCTATGCTATAATCACTTTTTGATAAAAGAGGTGACTATGGTTTTAAAGAAAATTGCTGGTGTGTTTGGGGGAGACCCACACAAACGCGAGATAGAAAAACTATCTGAAATTGTAGATGTAATCAATTCTTTCGAAGCAGAATATGAAGCGCTCAGCGATGAGCAGCTAAAAGCTAAAACGGATGAATTTAAAGCGCGTCTTGAAGATGGAGAAACGCTCGACGATCTAATACCTGAAGCCTTCGCAGTCGTCCGCGAGGCTGGCAAACGCACCATCGGCTTACGTCATTACGACATTCAAATGATCGGCGGCATGACCCTGCATAAGGGTAGGATCGCTGAAATGCGCACCGGTGAAGGCAAGACCTTGGTAGGCACACTGCCGGTTTATCTCAACGCCATAACTGGCCGCGGCGTACATGTCGTAACCGTCAATGATTACCTGTCTCGCCGTGATGCCCGCTGGATGGCTCCGATCTATCAATTTCTTGGATTGAGCGTGGGTGTGCTACAAATGGCAACCCGTACCGAGAACGGCAAAAAAGCCTTTATCATTGACCTTAGTAAAGAAAATGCGCGTGAAGACCTACACCAACTTACCCTGGTAGACCGCGCTGAAGCGTACAGAGCAGACATCGTCTACGGCACCAATAGTGAATTTGGTTTTGACTATCTGCGTGACAACCTCACCATGAGTTTGGCCGAACGTGTGCAGCGCGGACATTACTTCACCATCGTGGATGAGGTCGATAACATCCTCATTGATGAAGCCCGTACCCCGCTTATTATCTCTGGCCCCGCCTCGGATGATACTGAAGGCTATGTTAAAATGTCTCAGGTCGTTCGCGCACTGAACCCTGAAGATTACGAAGTAAACGAAAAAGACCGCCAGGTGAGCCTCACAGAAATTGGTGAAGCCCACGTGGAAGAAATCCTTGGCGAAACGCTGCGCGATCCAGACAGGCCTGAAGATATCACCCCCGAACAAGCCCGCTGGCTGGGTTTTCTCGAACAGGCCCTGCGTGCTCAGCATCTCTTCCGTAAGAATAAAGATTACATCGTTCAAGGCGGCAAAGTGGTCATCGTGGATGAATTCACTGGTCGTCTGATGCCCGGAAGACGCTGGTCTGAAGGCTTGCATCAAGCCGTGGAAGCCAAAGAAGGTGCCCACATTGAGCCTGAAAATGTTACTTATGCCACCATCACCATCCAAAACTACTTCCGCATGTATGAAAAATTATCAGGCATGACCGGTACAGCACTCACCGAAGCGGAAGAGTTCCATAAGATCTACAAACTCGATGTGCTTCCTATCCCGATGAACCTGGAATATGTAGCTTCAAAGCAAAACTCTCCCCTGACCATCGTAGATAAAAAGGATGCCAAGGGTTATAACGTTCAATACTATGCCAAACGAGATGACGCTGAAAAGAAACCAGTATTTTGGAAGCGGCAAGACTTCCCTGATATGGTCTACCGCAGCGAAGAAGGCAAAATCCGTGCCATTATCCGCGAAGTGGTGCATTATTTCGCGCTCGGACGTCCGCAGTTGGTGGGTACCACTTCAGTAGAACATTCAGACCGCTTGTCGGTCAGACTTGGTGCTGAAAGTTTACGCCGTTTGGCTCAAACCCTGATCATCCGTGATGCGTGGATTGAGAAAAATGACAAATCGCCGGAACTTGAGATTGCTGAACTGCAATTTCTCAATAAACCGCTGGATGAACTCAATATTGCTGAACTACGCCCCATTGCCCGGCAAGCCGGCCTGGTCTCTACCAACCCCGAAGACCCCGAGAATTTACAACGCCTGCTGGATGTCTTGGATCTGGACACCTCTCATACTGACCGGTTGCGAACCGTCCTTCAAGCCGGCGTTCCGCACAAAGTTTTGAACGCCCGCAAACACGATGAAGAATCTCAAATCATCGCCAAGGCTGGTGCGTATGGGTCTGTAACCATCGCCACCAACATGGCTGGTCGTGGTGTAGATATTAAACTGGGCGGCGATTTATCAGAGGAAATCCTTGCCGACGTCATCCGCGTATTAGAGAAAAACGGCGTCGCCGAACCCTGGGAACTCACCAACCTGGTCAGACTTAATCACTTGCGTGGTTTTGATGCCGAGCAAATCGGAATCTACGAAGAATCCGTCAAAACTTTTATCGATTACTTTGACGATATGGAAAAAGTGCGAGAACTTGGTGGATTGCATGTGATCGGTTCAGAGCGTCATGAAGCGCGACGTATTGACAATCAGTTACGCGGACGCGCTGCCCGCCAGGGCGACCCCGGTTCTTCACGTTTTTACCTGTCACTCGAAGATGAATTAATGCGCCTCTTTGGCGGTGTGCAAATGGAATCAATAATGGGTCGACTCAAGGTTGACCAGAGTCTGCCGATTGAAAGCGGCATTCTTGGCAGAATGGTTGAACAAGCCCAGGAACGTGTGGAGGGTAACAACTTTGACATCCGAAAGCACTTGCTAGAATATGATGATGTACTAAATACTCAGCGCAACCGTATTTACGGTGAACGAAACCGTACCTTTGAGAAAACAGATTTACACGAAGATGTCATTGGTCTGCTGCGCGTTGAACTTCAGGAGCGTATCCCAAAAGCGCTCAAGGATGAAGAAGGCCCCTGGAAGCTGTTAGCCTACCTCGAAGAAGTTCAGCCCTCCATGTCTTTTGAACAAGAAGGCATCAAAGCACCCTCATTTGGTCTGCACCTGATCATTGAAGAAGCGCTTAGCCATCTCAAAGACCTGAACGATAACGAAAAAGTTAAAGATGTACTGCTGCAAATTGCCAGCGACGGCCTTGAGACTGAAAAAGAGCATATTTTAAAGACTGCTCAAGTGCTGCTTGATAAAACGGATATGAATATTGACCAGATCAAAGCCGAACGCCTTGAAACATTAGATAACTACTTCGACGGGTTGGACTCTGGCAATGATGAAGAAGGCATACAACCTCGCCGCCCGCAGGATATTTTGGATGAAATTGCCAACCTGGTGCATACCCCCCTGCGTCTGCCCAACGATCTGCTGCGTCAGCTTCCGTCAGGTGATGAAGATGCAAAAGCAGCGATTGCCACACAAATTACCAATGGACTAAAACTGTTGGCCATCACTCGCACTCTCGGGGCCATCGAACGCCGTGTGGATGACAGTCTGGAGTTGAAACCTAATCAATTATTAGACCTGGAATGGTTTGAAATCTCAAACGGCATCATGCAAGCTGTGAGCAATCTGTTAGAGCGCCGTAATGAAAACTTGCTCTCAGCACAGGGACAAATCAGTCAAAACCTTGACTCGGCTTTCACCAAGATGACCCCCAATGCTGATGAAGAATATCGACTGTCAGACCTTTTGATGTGGATGGGCAGCGGGAACAAAATGGGGATTGATCCACGCACCCATCAACGCGTCACTCGCAAGGTGAACTTTATCAATTACACCTTTTTGGTCGCACGTATGGTGCAAGACACACCGGTTTCTGAAATAACCAACCAGATACTCGATCATCTTGAACAAACCCGCGAACGGCTTGAAATTGCCTGGGGCAAGATGGAATACGACCGCTTCAGACTGGCAGGCGTGCCCCTGATGCAGTTGGATGGCAAAATCAAGGCTACGCTGGCTGAAGAACTTGGTGAAGAAAAATTCGCCGAAATTGAGCCAAAACAACCCGACGATTTGGATGACGAAACGCATGAACTTCTAACCGTCACCCTTGGCAAACGCATTCAAAACGATATATATCGCCATATTCTGGTGAGTGTGATCTCAGAGCTATGGGTGGAATATCTGACCCGGGTGGATGCGCTACGTGTTTCAATCGGTCTTGAGGCTTACGCACAACGCGATCCTCTGGTTCAATATAAGAGCAAAGCTGCCGAAATGTTCAAAAACCTGCTCAGTGACATCCGCGCTGGCGTAATCAGCCGAATGTTCCGCTTTCAACCTAAACGAGCAAGCACCACAATTGATAAATCAAGCCCTCACACAGCCGGCAAAAAAGCTCCAGCGATAGATGTGCAAGTCTCACCAGCGAAAAAGAAAAGAAAGAGACATTAATCTGGCGTAAACTTATTTTATTAAATACACATTAAAACATTGATTAATGATGTATAATAAAAAATCTATACAAGCCCTTGGCAGTGTGCTTTTAATTGCCAGTATATAAAAGTTGTTAGGGCTAATCTCATCCATCGGAGTACAAAGATCGTATGGACACAAATGATGCCCAACTCGAGAATGGGGTAAATCCCGAGAACAATTCAGCGGAAAACAATATGGCTTCTCTGCTCGAAGCAGAAGGATTAGCCATTGATTTCCCCACTCAAGGCGAAATCCGTCAAGGCTTTATCGCCAGCATGACCCCCGGACAAATATTAGTAAGCGTCGGAACCAAATCTGAGGGTATTATCAGTGGTAAGGAATATGAGCTCATCCCGACTGATGAATTAGCCAACCTGAAATTAGGTCAGGAAATTCCTGTATTCGTGGTGAATCCAGAAGACTCAAGTGGCAACCTGGTTCTTTCTTATATGCGCGCACGCGAAGAAGAAGGCTGGCAGATTGTTGAAACCATGGTCTCCAAGAAGGATTCCTATCACAGTTCCGTGATTGGCTACAACAAGGGCGGTTTGATCGTCCCGGTTGGCGGCTTACGCGGATTTGTTCCTGCCTCCCAAATCAGCTTTACCCGCCGCGCCGGCATGACCGGGGATACCCCCGAACAGCGCTGGAGCCGCATGATTGGCCAGGAAATTGATGTTTGCGTGATTGAAGTAGACCGCGAACGCCGCCGCCTGATTCTCTCTGAGCGCCAGGCCAGCAGCGAAACCCGTGATTCTCTTAAAGAACGCGTGATTGACGAGCTTAAAGAAGGTCAGATCGTGGTCGGCCGTGTTACCAGTTTGGCCGAGTTTGGCGTGTTTGTAAACGTCAACGGCGCTGATGGCCTGGTTCACCTTTCAGAAATTTCGTGGGACCGCATCACCCATCCCAACGAAGTACTCAAAGTCGGACAAGAAGTCAAAGTCAAAGTTATCAGCATTGACCGCGAAAAGAAACGTATTGGCCTCTCCATCCGCCAATTGCTTTCTGACCCGTGGGATCAAAAAGCTGCTGAGTTCCAGGTTGGTCAACTTGTTGAAGGTGCGATCACCCGCCTGACCAAGTTTGGTGCATTCGCCAGGCTTTCTGATGATATCGAAGGTTTGATCCACATCTCCGAAATCAGCGAAAAACGCATTGAACATCCCAAAGAAGTCTTGAAAGAGGGTGATTCTTGCACGCTGCGTATCATCAAGATCGATAATGACAATCATCGCATTGGTTTAAGTTTGCGTCGTGTTGATTCAATGGCCTACGCTGACATGGATTGGGAAAGCCTTGAAGGCATCCTCACCACTGATGGTGACGAAGCCGCCAAGACAGAAGCCAAACCAAAAGCTGAAGCCAAATCAAAAGCCAAGGTTGAAAAAGCCAAGGTAGCCGAGGTTGAAGAACCCAAGGTTGAAGAGACCGAGGTAGAAGAGCCCAAGATTGAAGAACAGGTTGAAGAAGCCAAACCAGAAGATTTGTCAGAAGAAAAAACTGAAGAATAATCTCGAAATAGCAACCAAAGCGCGCCTTTCAAGGCGCGCTTTTTTTAACTTCTCCATGTTATTAATAACACTTGATGTTTGATACAATTAGTAACCTATAGTTGAACCAGCTTCACAGAATATTGTTCTCATCAAGAAAGCCGTAAGGCCTTCATATTCGAGACACATTAATATCATCTTTAAACTTATTTTTACAAAATGAGCTATACTCGTAAGTATCCGGGCTGAAACATTAAGACTGAAAAACCAATGGAGTTTATCCTGACGTAATGACTAGTCCAAAAGAAAAATCCACCCAATCAGCAAAACAAATGGAAATTAATATCGAAATTCCTCTGCCGCCGTTGCAGAGGACCAGAATTCGGTTTGCATTATCTGTTGCTTTTGCAGGATTTGTTTTCTTCTTAATCGGTGCCCAACCTGGATGGTTTTATCTTGATCGTAGTCCGGTGGTTGGTTTTGTTCAGATTGCAGTGATGCTGATCGGGTTGGCCATTATGTGCATTGGCGGATACGTCGCCATTCGTGCCTTATGGCGCAAGCAAACCCCCAGCATTCCTGCAGATATTGGCTTAAGATTCGTTAGCACCGGTTATGTGGTGGCAGTTTTTTCTGGCATGGCAGATATCTTCGGCATCGGCTCACATCCCCTGCCCGGAGTACCACTGTTTGGAGTATGGCAAGCCCGCGGTATGGAAATTGGTTTAGCCCTCATTGCAATCGGTTTTGTAATGATGTTCCCTTTCAAACAATCGACAAATAAAAAATCAAACAATTAACTTTACAAAGTCAACCCCATCACCTTGAGCATTTCATCATTGGTGGAATATTTATATTCCTCCATCTCAAGTTTTTCTGCCTGGGCTTGCTCGTCAGCTTCGAGCAGCTTCAACTTTGCCTGATTGACATAATTGACCTGCAATGCATTCAACCGCCGGTGAAGTTCATCAGCCGATATTGAGCTGTTTTTATCGGTAGAAGATAGAAATTCCGCCACAGCAGTGGCAGCAAAGACTCCATCGCGGCGTGCAATGCCTGCCAGGCCGGTGCTCGGATTCCGCGACCATCCAGCATAAAAGACGCCAGGCAAGGGGTCACCAGTTGATAGATTGCCGACCTCGAAGGTGATTCCTTCGACCGGATACCTTGGATGAGAGGCTTTGACTATTTCATTCTGATGCATCGGCAGTTCAAGATCATCATTGACACTGTCGCCAATGGCGAAGATAACTGTATCCACATCCAGCTTTGAGAATTCACCGGTTCCCCGTGAAGTCACATTTTCTTCATGCCGGTTAAGTGAATTGTGCTCCATTTTCACGCCAGCCACTGAACCCTTCGAATCGACCAATATTTCTTTCGGTGATTGCAAAAAACGCAGCACAATTCTGCCTTTATGCTCTTTGGGGCAAGCTTTCGGCAAGCCTGCCAGAATCCAATGTTCGGCTGCATCAGGGTCTTGCCCAATGGCAAGCATGGCGGGTGATACACGCTTGATTTCTGCCTTAAAATCATCCAGATCAAGATTGCTAATGATAGGCAGCATTTCTTTTTGATCAAACTTCACCTCATCAGGTCCACGGCGGATGACCACAATAATCTCATCAACATCGCGATACTTGAGCAAATAATGGGCAATATCCGTCATGACGTTGCCTCCCCCTACGATCATCACTTTCTTGCCAATATCGAATTGATAACCGCTGAATGGCGGCAGTTGATTGTAGTGGTAGACCAGATCTTTCGCGTGGTAGACACCCTTGAGGGTTTCACCAGGCAGATTGATCAATTTGGTGCCTTGCGCTCCACAGGTTACCAGTACCGCTGAGAAACCCCATTGCAATAGGTCTTCAATGCGAATTTTTCCGTTCTTGCCGACAGTAACATTGCCAAAATAGCTGACATTTTCAAGATCAAGGATCTGCCGAAATTGAGCCCTGAATCCATTCTTGATCTTGTGTTTATCCAAAAAGATTCCGTATTCCACCAATCCACCCGGTTTTATATCCCGGTTGAAAATAGCCACACCAAAACCCTGTGCGGATAATTTTTGAGCGGCATACAGCCCGGCAGGACCGGCTCCAATAACAGCAACTTGACGATCAGCTTGATTGTCCATGACTTTTCCCATTCTGTTAATTAACAATGTAAAGCCTTTATTGACATTACCTACCCTTAGTGATTGGCTTATGCTATATTTAACCAAATATTATACAGTTGATTAGAGGTTGAATGACCGATCAAATCGTAAGTTTTAACTTGAATAACGGATTAAAGATACTGCTGAAAGAAATACACACCTCCCCTATCATCAGTCACTGGGTATGGTATCGGGTGGGTTCACGGTATGAAACCGTCGGAAAAACCGGCATTTCGCATTGGGTTGAACATATGCAATTTAAAGGCACGCCAACTTTTCCGGCAGGGGTGCTTGATCGCGCTATTTCTCGCGACGGCGGATTGTGGAACGCTTTCACCCATTTGGATTGGACCACTTTCTTTGAGACCATGCCTGCAGACAAGATTGACCTTTCGCTCAATCTTGAATCTGACCGCATGGTTAACAGTGTTTTCGATGTTGAAGAGGTCGATTCTGAACGCACGGTGATCATCTCTGAACGCGAAGGCAGTGAAAACGACCCCCTGTTTAAACTTGAAGAGGCCATGCAATTGGCTGCCTTCAAAACGCATCCATACCGCAACGAGGTGATTGGCAGCCTTGAAGATTTACGCGCCATCACACGGGATGACTTATTTCAACATTACCGGTCATACTATAACCCTGCCAACGCAGTAGTGGCCATGGCTGGGGATTTTAAGACCGATGAGATGTTTGAGAAAATCCGTCAGCGTTATGAGGCCATCCCTGCGCAAAAAGTGCCGCTTACAGGTGACCTGCGGGAACCGGCTCTACAAAAAGAAGAACGGATTGAAGTCACCGGACCAGGTGAAACGACCTATATTGAAATGACCTGGCGAGCGCCAGCAGCGTCTGAAGAAGATTTCTTTATCTTTTCCGTGCTGGACAGTCTCTTCACCGGCCCATCAGGGCTGAACATGTTTGGCGGCGGCGGAATCTCCAACAAAACCAGCCGACTTTATCGCGCCCTGGTAGAAAAAGAACTGGCGGTCAGCGTAAACGGTTCACTGCAAGCCACACTTGACCCTTATCTTTACAGCCTTACGATCACAGTAAGGCCAGACAGCAGCCCTGAGCACGTACTGCAAACACTGGATGATGAGATTGCCCGGTTGTTAGACAGCCCGGTCACGCAAGCCGAAATTGACCGAGCCGTCAAGCAAGCCCGTGCCATGTTTGTTTACGGCAGTGAGAATATCACCAACCAGGGCTTCTGGCTGGGTTACTCAGAAATGTTCAGCCATTACTCATGGTTCCTTGAATATGTCAAAAATCTGGAACAGGTGACCGCTGATAAACTACTCGCCAAAGCGCGAGAATACTTATCACCGCAAAGAAGAGTACTTGGTATTTATCGTCCCGAGGAGAACCCATCATGAGCGCCACCCTAGTCAATACTTCCATCCCCGGGCCGCACGACATTCACCGCAAAGTGCTCTCCAATGGCATCACCCTGCTGGTACGCAGCAACTTCAACAGCGCATCAGTGGTTATCTCAGGCATATTAGGTGCAGGCAGTCAATTTGATCCACTTGAAAAACTGGGCCTGGCTCATTTCACCTCTGTATCGTTGATGCGCGGCACAAAGAATGCAGACTTCCAGGCTATATTCGAACGGCTTGAATCCGCTGGCGCAAGTCTGGGTTTTGGTGCCAGTGTTCACAATACCAGCCTTGGCGGACGGGCACTGGTTGAAGATATGCCCATGCTGATAAGCACACTGGCCGATAGCCTGTTGAACCCGACCTTCCCTGAGTTGTATTTTGACCGGCTTAAGCAGCAACTGCTGACCGGTTTGGCAATCCGCGCACAAGATACATCTGAAAGGGCGTCACTAGCCTTTGACACCCTGCTATTCCCCAACCATCCATACGGGTTTCCTGAGGATGGATATACCGAAACCATTTCTGCCATATCCAGACAAGACCTGATAGATTTTCACGCAAAGCATTTCGGTCCCGATAACATGGTAGTGGTTGTGGTCGGCGCCGTGAAACCTGAAGATGTTTTCTCTCTTTTCGAGAATGAATTTGGTGTTTGGAAGAATCCAGGTTTGGCGACAGCTAAACCCTTCGCGGCGATCAATCCACTGCAGAAAACGCTGCGTGAGCATATTTCACTGTCAGGCAAAAGCCAGACAGACATTGTTATGGGCACTTTGGGCCCAAAACGAAGCGCCCCTGAATACCTGGCTGCTTCACTGGGAAATAACATACTCGGACAGTTCGGCATGATGGGTCGAATTGGCGATGTGGTGCGAGAAAAAGCCGGTTTGGCGTATTACGCTTCAACCAGCGTCAGCTCATGGATCGAAGGCGGATCGTGGGAAGTCGCTGCTGGGGTCAACCCTGCCAACACCGATAAAGCTATTCAACTGATCATCCAGGAACTTGAAAAATTCCGCAGCGAACCCGTGCTGCAATCCGAACTGGATGACAGCCAGGCAAACTATATCGGCAGGCTTCCCTTATCACTTGAATCCAATTCAGGTGTTGCCAATTCAATACTCAACCTTGAACGGTTCAACCTGGGGCTGGATTATTTCCAGCGCTATCCAGACTTGGTAAGAGAAGTGACTTCTGACCAAATTCTCAAAGCAGCACAGAAATACATCGATCCAGAACGGCTGGTGATCGCCTCTGCCGGACCGGGCAAGGGTAAGAAAAAATGAACAGCATCACCACAGGTATCGATCTGGTTGAAGTGGATCGCTTTCAAAATCTGAACCCTCGCATCAAAGAGCGTTTTTTTTGCCGTGTTTTTACTCAACGAGAATTGCACGGTCATGACCAATCCATGCAGCACATGGCTGGCTTGTTTGCTGCCAAAGAAGCCGCTGCAAAAGCCTTGGGCTGCGGCATTGGCAAGATAAGCTGGCAAGAGTTGGAGATTCTCAATGACCCCAACGGCAAACCAGAGTTGATTCTTCATGCCCATGCTGCTGAAGCCGCTTCTCAATCAGGGTGGAGCGCCTGGTCGCTCTCGATTTCTCACACGCGCACCTATGCCCTGGCTTCTGTGACTGCATTGATAGAACTGCCGGCAAGTTAAGGATTTGATGCGATGAAAATTCTGGCAGTCAGCGATGCAGAAATCGGATTTATTTACAGCCCTATGATCGTTGAAAAATTTCCAGATATTGATCTGGTGATTTCATGCGGCGACCTGCCCTATTTTTATCTTGAATACATCATCGGCATGTTAAACGTGCCCATGTATTACGTCCGCGGAAACCACGCCAGCAAAGTTGAATACACTGAGTCAGGCGCTTTTCGTACTTCTCCATGGGGAGCGTTCGACCTGCACCAAAAGATACATGAAGACGATACCGGTCTGCTTTTGGCGGGTCTTGAAGGCTGCGTACGCTATAACCGCGGACCCTACCAATACACACAATCTGAATATTGGACGAAGGTGTTTCAATTGGTGCCGGGTTTATTGATCAACAAAGCCAGATTTGGCCGTTACCTGGATGTTTTTGTCAGCCATGCACCGCCCTTTCACGTTCACGATATGGATGACCGACCTCACCAGGGGATAAAGGCCTTCAACTGGCTGATCAAAGTATTTCAACCCAATCTTCACCTTCACGGCCACATCCATGTTTATAGACAAGATACGATAATGATGACTTGCGTTGAAAAAACAAAAGTCGTCAATACCTATGGTTATCGTGTATTGATCATCGACACACCAAAGAGACGCTCATGGCATTAGTAATTCTTGAGGTTTAATATGTTAAAAAAATATTCATCCTATTTAGAAAGTCCGAATTATCAATCGAAAAATGATTTTTCTCGAGCTTATCGTCGCGGATTTTGGCGGTCGATCTTCAGTTTGATTCGCAATACTAATAATCGTTTACTGCCCTTTGATGAGGTCATGCAGCACATTCCGTTGCGCGGAGAACACTCTCTTGGGGTCAAAGAGATCGAAACCAGCAAAATCGTTGGAACTGTGAACCGTTATCATGATTTTGACCGTGCATTTTTGCCCACCCAAACGAACACTCGTGCCCGCTGGGAGAGTGTCAATTCGGCTTATTTCAAAGACATTATTTTGCCTCCCATTGATGTTTACAAAGTGAGTGATGTATATTTTGTGAGAGATGGTCATCATCGTGTCTCAGTCGCTCGAGAACGTGGTCAGGCTTATATGGATGCTTATGTCATCGAAATTGATATAAGCGGCAAACTGGATGAAAACACAAGCATTCAAGACCTGGTGATGGCACATGAATTTGCAATCTTCCTGACACGCTCCAAACTGGATCTGGTCATCCCTGGTGTGGATTGCCGTTTCTCGATCCCTGGGCAGTATGACCGCTTGCTGCAACACATCAGTGTTCATCGCTGGTACATGGGTGAAAAATTGGATCGTGAAATCACTGATGAAGAAGCGGCGCAGGGTTGGTACAAAGAAGTTTACATGCCGCTTGTCAAGATCATAAGAAAACACAAAATTCTCAAAGAGTTTCCTCAACGAACGGAAACTGATCTCTATTTGTGGATTATTGAACACCGATGGTATTTGGCAGAAGAATCTAAAGAAAAAGTCAGTCTCGAAAAAGCTGCCACTCATTTTATGAATCGATTCTCGAACCGTCCCTTCAGACACATACGCCAATTCTATAAATGGATGAAGAAAAAGTTGTTTAAGAAAAAAAAGGTCTGAAGCACTGCTTCAGACCTTTTAGATTTATATGTTATTATGCCGAAAGAGAAGCCTGTTTTACCCCCAGCCAGAAATGATTGGGTAGAATCATTTGATTGACTTGAACATCCACCCCAATTGATTTTGAAGGCGCTTCCACTTTCATACTGGGATGCACAAAACAAACATCGGGGATTTGTCCATATTTTTTTTGATAATAGTCAGCAGCGCGCATTATTTTAACGTAAAAATCAATCTTGGGATCATTATCAAACCAAAGCATGCCAGTATTCATGTCTGTCTCCATTAATCTCTAGTCCTTTATATGCAAGTTATGCGCCAACTGATTTAGTTATTTTGTTCTATTTGTATTATAGAACTTTCGTTCTCTTTTGTCAAGCAGGCAAAGTCTGTTTTTATCAGATTTTTTCCATTCCCAGGCATGTGATGGATTTTTTTAGCTTTTTAAGGTATCCTTAATCAGTTCAGTAATAAAACAAATCGACATTCTTCTTTTTGGAGGATCCAATGATCAAAGAGACCGTAAAAGATGCCGAACATCACATGCAGGGCGCGCTTAATTCGCTTGAAGATGATTTAACCGGCATTCGTACTGGCCGCGCCACCCCGGCGTTGGTAGAAAAACTCCCCATTGATTATTATGGGATACCAACTCCCCTGATGCAATTGGCTTCGATTTCGATTCCTGAAGCACGCGCCATTATGATCAAACCCTTTGACCCAACCTCTCTAAAAACGATCGAAAGGTCCATTTTGGCATCAGATTTAGGGCTCACCCCCAACAACGACGGTAAAGCTATTCGCTTAAACCTACCTCCTCTAACCGAAGACCGCCGTCGTGACCTGGTCAAAGTTGTCCACGGCCGCCTCGAAGAAGCGCGTGTGTCCATCCGCAACGTAAGGCGTGATGTTATTAAAGACCTTAAAGAATTTGAAAAAGAAAAAATGATCTCGGAAGATGATTTAAAGTTGGGCGAAGAAGAAATTCAAAAATTGACCGATCGCATGATTTCAAATGTTGATGTGATCGGCACCAGGAAAGAAAAAGAGATCATGGAAGTCTAATTCCATGGAAAATTCATGAGCGAAACTCATAACAAAATCCCTGAGCATGTTGCCATTATCATGGATGGTAATGGCCGCTGGGCTGAATCACGCGGTTTAGCCCGTTTCGAAGGGCATAAAGCAGGAACTGAAAATTTAAGGCAGATCATCAAGGCTTGTGTTGAATTTGGCGTAAAACATTTAACCATTTATGCTTTTTCTACTGAAAACTGGGGACGGCCCGCAGAAGAAGTAAACGGGTTGATGACTATTCTTGAAACGGTGATTGACCGCGAATTGAACGAGTTAAATGCTGAAGGCGTCAAAATCTGCCATATTGGAAGACTTGAAGCCATGCCTAAACGGGTGCGCAGCAAAGTGGAACATGCGGTACAAATGACTGAAAAGAACGATCGGCTAATCCTGAATGTTGCCTGGAATTATGGCGGACGTGATGAAATCATTCATGCCATCCAGGACATTGTAAGAGAAGGAACAACCGTTGAGCAAGTGACTGAAGAATTAGTCAGCCGGCACATGTTTACCCGATGCTCTCCTGACCCTGACCTGATTATTCGTACATCAGGCGAGATGCGTCTAAGTAATTTCTTGATCTGGCAATCTGCCTATTCAGAATGGTACGCCACAACCACGTTGTGGCCTGATTTTAACAAGGAAGAGTTTCAAAAGGCGATTGACGCATATGGACAGCGTAAAAGACGGTTTGGCAAACGCTAAAACACCAATCATTTCTACTGATAAATCTTTTCGCACACGGTTGCTCGTTGCGAATATTTTTGTACCCATTACCGCCTTTTTTGCAATTCAAGGCGGCATTGCTTTTGTATTATTCGTTTCGGTTGTACTGGGCGTGGCTGCCTGGGAATTCTGGCGTATCTTTCAAAAAGGGAATTACGCACCCTCTCTGACCGTTTTACTAGTCTTTACTACCAGCGCGGTCATCATGCGCTATTTTTGGGGTTTGCAGTATTTTGAAATCTGGGTGGGCGGTTTATTGGTGATCTCACTGTTCATGCATGTATTGCAGCAGCAGCGCGGCAATGACAAAGCTGCCTCCAACCTTGCGCTAACGGTCTTTGGAGCCCTTTACCTGGGTTTTCTGGGCAGTTATGCCATATCAGTCCGATTTCTCGAACAAGGCCTCTATTGGGTCATGCTGGTCTTTCCAATAATTTCACTGGCAGATACCGGCGCTTATATTTTCGGCCGCCCGTTCGGAAAGCACAAAATGCTGACCGTGGTCAGCCCCAAGAAGTCTTGGGAAGGCTACATTGGCGGCATCATCATCGGCGGTCTAGGAGGCTGGGGATTGGCTGCCTTATGGCACATTGCTTGCGAGCCCCTACTGCCTCTCCACGGATTAATACTCGGTTTGGGTATTTCAATCGTTGCTCCGCTGGGTGATTTTGGCGAAAGCATGATCAAACGTCAATTTGACATCAAAGATTCAAGCAATCTACTACCTGGTCACGGCGGCTTTTTTGACCGTATTGATTCATCATTATTGACTGCCATCCTTGGTTATTACCTTATCCTTCTGATTCGATAATAAATTCCCTGTTTTTCTCATTGAGGATCCCATGATCAACACCCCCCCGACTAAAAATCTGGCACTTGATCTGGTAAGAGTAACTGAAGCGGCTGCCCTGGCAGCCGGCAGACACATGGGCCGCGGCGACAAGATCCTCGCGGATCAAGCTGCCGTGGATGCCATGCGTCTGATGTTAAATTCCATTGAGATGGACGGCATCATCGTGATTGGCGAAGGAGAGAAAGACCAGGCTCCGATGCTGTTCAATGGTGAAAGATTGGGTACCGGCGAAGCACCCATTCTGGATATTGCCGTGGACCCGATTGACGGCACCAGACCGCTGGCTCACGGCTTGCCTAATTCCATTGCCACAGTTGCCCTTGCACCCCGCGGAACCATGTTCAATCCAGGTGTTTTTTATTATATGGAAAAGATTGCAACTGGCCCCATCGCTAAAGATGTGGTGGATATCAACGCTCCAGTGGCAGACAACCTGATAAAGGTAGCAAAGGCGAAAGGCGAAAAAGTTGAAGACCTGACCGTTTTGGTGCTGGACCGTCCACGGCACGAAAGATTGGTCTACGAAATTCGCCAGGCAGGTGCACGCATCAAATTTATTCCGGATGGAGATATTGCCGGTGCGATCATGAGCGCCATGCCAGAAACCAACATTGACTTGTTAATGGGCATCGGCGGCACACCCGAAGGCGTGATTGCAGCCGCTGCCATGCGCTGTCTGGGTGGAACGATCATGGGAAAACTTCACCCACACCGCCAGGATGAAATAGACCAGGCAAAAGCACTCGGTCTTGACCTTCGTAAACCCATTTTAATGGACGATCTAATCTCATCTGAAGATGTGTTCTTTGCCGCTACCGGCATTACCACAGGCGATCTTTTAGACGGCGTATCTTATTTTAAAGATGGTGCCAAAACCGACAGCCTGGTAATGCGTGGTTTAACCGGTACCTCGAGACGCATTACCGCCACGCACCGATTAAACAAACTATCTGAGATAAGCACCATCCCTTATTAACTTAAAAGAGCATCGGTTCTCACCGATGCTCTTTGTTGAAGTAAAGCGACTTAATTGATTTCGTAGGTCATGCTGGCGCTGGCGCTGATTACCAACTGACCGGCTGAGATGGGCACATTAACGGCCGCCGACATGCTTCCACCTTTGCCATCATACATAGGCATGGGAACATTGTTGGTGTAAGCACTCACATACTGCAAATTACCTAATTTGACACCAGAAGCTTTAGCGATGGATTCGGCTTCAGCAATTGCGTTGGCAATCGCCATATCACGAGCCTGCACCATGGCTTCTGTTTTATCTTGTACATCAAACGAGATGCTGTTGATGGTATTGGCTCCAGATTTCACCACGGCGTCCAAAAGCGTTCCAAGTTTGGATAAATCGCGCACGGTGATGTAAACGGTATTCTCAACCACGTAATAATTGCGAGAAATAGTTCCGTCCATGCCATAATCTTGCATCGGATAAACATTAAAACTGGTGGTTTGAATATCTTTTGCTTCAACATCCAAGTCTTTTAAGGCTTGTGCAACTGCATTTGCCTGTGCATTGTTGTTATCGAGTGCGGTAGAAACATCATCTGCATCCGCTCTGACACCAACGTAGATATAAGCTACATCTGGCACCAGGTAAACTTCGCCGGTTCCTGAGGAACTTAAAGTGCGAACAATTGGTGCACTGCCGACTACTGCGGGAGTCGTGCTGCAAGCAGCCAGGGATCCAACGATCAAAATACTTACTATTATTACTAAGAGGTTCTTTTTCATTCTTACTCCTTTTTATATATATAACTCTACCGATAAGACGTATGAATTGCATAATAGTTCCCAAAAGATAAAAAGTAGGGAAGGTTCATGAACCTCCCCTACGGGTGTTGTTAAAAACACGAGCCGTTGCTTCTGTAATATCTTTCTACTTTATTTCTTCAATACTGATGCTGCCAATCGCCAGGTCGACCTGAATGGTGATTTCGTCAGCACCCGGTTTAGCTTCAGGTGAACGGATGGTATCACCATCTCTGACATAGCCGTCTGGAATTCTCGAACTCACAATCGCTTTGTCGGTTTTGATCACTACTTCAGCACCTGCAGGCACACGGATGATCAACTCGCCAATGGCACCGCTGACCACCGCATCTACATCCATACCACCAGGCAGGGTCAGGATGGTCTGCCCAACACCCATTTCTGTCTTTATTTCGTTAACATTCATACCGGTCAAATCTATGCGCATCTGACCTACGCCCAGTTCGGCTTTTAACTGCATGTCAATTTCAGAGTTAAGGTCGAAAATCCATGGGCTGATATTGGTATTGACCGGAATGATCACCATACCGTTGCCTTCAAGTGAAAGGGTGCTTTTGCCATCCACAGGGGCGGAGTAATATGGTTCAAGCGTCATTTCTTTTGGCAGACCGGCTGAACCGCTCACCAGCAAATCTTTATCAGCACCGCCAGAAAGTTTCATCTCGCCAACCGCCATGGCAAAACGAACATCCGATGAGGTGGCTTTATCGAGGGATTGCTCAAAATCGACTGACTTCAAACCTACGCTGAAATACGGAGAAATTGTAGCCAACCAGACAATGCCGCCAACCAATACAAGACCGATCAAAACCCTGAAAAGGTTGCTCCAAACAGAGCCGCGGTTTCCAAAGATCACATCCAGACCAATGGCTACCAACAAGATCGGCCAAAGCCTCAAGAACAGCGCGAAACCGCCAAACTCAAGATAATGCAGGTTGCCAAGCAGCATGATGGTGCCAAGACCCAACAACACCATGGGGCCAACCCAACCATCACGGCGGTAGAGGCCATCCAAACCAGCGATGATCAAAATCACCGGCCAGTATTGCATCAGGTTTTCCCAAAGTGTGCCTGAGACGGTTCCGATGTTGATCAAGAAAATGAACACACCTAAGGCAACCAACAACAATGGAAAGAACAAACTTTCAGGTTTCTTTTTCGCTTCCATAGCTAATCCTTCTTTGTACCGCGAATAACCAGTGCCACACCTGCCAACAGTATCAAACCTGCCCAAAGCACACCACTATCCAACCAGCCCAGCCAGGAGATGTTTAATTGCTTGAGTAAGAAGAACCCGCCAGCTAACACCAGCGCAATCCCGATATAACGAGCAGCATTTTGATTGGGTTGTTTGACAGCACTGATAAAATCGTCGCGCACCATTTCAGCGCGTTCTTTAACATCTTCGCCATCAAAGCGTTCGGGGTTGGTGTCTGTATATACATGATCCTCAAGTGGAACCACAATCCACATAATCAGATAGATCACGGGGCCGAACCCACCCAGTAAAGTAAGCACCACGAAAAAGAGTCTGGTAATGGTGATGTCAATGTTGAGGTACTTTGCCAGACCACCGCACACCCCACCCAACATTCGATCATTTTGACTTCGATAAAGTTTGTTAGTCATAGCGGGCTCCTACTCTTTCTTCATGAAAGAACGCACCACCAGGTAGACACCCGCAGCCACAAATCCTACCGCCCAAATCCAACCAAAAATGGAATTGACAAGAGCGCCAGAACCGACCAAGATCAGAGTACCCAGCACGAAACAAACTGCAGCGGGGATCCAGGGCCATTTTTCAGTTTTGAGGTTCGGAAGCAGACCAAGTGCGGCAAAGGTCGCGCCGATACCCAGGAAGAAGACCCCGCCCTCAAGCATACCGTGTCCGCTTTGAATGCCAGCCACCAAAGCGATAGTGCTTACCGCACCGGCCGGGATGACCGCCCACCAATTGGAGGGTTTAAGAAGATAAACGCCCATAAATCCAAGTGCGACTGCGCCCAAGAAAATGCTGCCGCCAAATTTATCAGTGAAACGAGGGGCCAGGTCGCTGAGAGCGATTAAAACTGCCAACCCAACCAGTGTGCTGCCCGGAATCAAAGCCCACCAATGTTCTTTATTAACCATAACTACATAAAGGAAAATGAGTCCGCCGGCCAGAAAGAACATGGAAACAAACAATCCGCCGATGGGAAGTTGAAAAATCTGCTGAAGCAGAAATACAACCCCAGCTAAAACCAATAAACTGCCAATTAACGCTTGCTTTGATAATTTTTTCATAACTTTACTCCTATTAGTTTATGTCGACGGAACCCACTCCGCCTTCGTAAGAGATTTCAACTTTGTTGGCCGCTGTGTTGTAATCAACGGATTGATAGGTGTGACCGTCTTGCGGGAAGCGGTTGGTATCTACATTGATACCTGACAGGCCGCTTGATTCACGGATGGAAGCTGCAACACCCTGAGGGATGTGCAATTTCACTTCAGCAGCACCGGATTTGACTACAACACGGGTAAAACCTGCGTTTTGCGGCAGCTTGACATCTGTTGAACTGGCGCCGGTTTCGATGTTCAACTCAGTTACCTTAAGATCAGTCAAGTCGAGCCTGGCCTCACATGCACCCGAATGAATTCGTAAATGCAACGGAATTTCGTTGGTAAGTTTGACATTCCAATTGAAGCCTTGATGACCAGCTACCCACGCCCCCGGGAAGATGAAATCGGTGGGAGTGTTGATCTTCAAAAACGCTTTGCCGTTGTTGCGATGCAGTTCTTCAGTGATGCCGCCAGTAAATGAACCACTTAATAATTCATTCGGTTTGGCGCCTGAACCTACAAACATCCGCCCGGCACCGTAGTTAAATTGAATCTCGGCTTCGGTGTCGTTCATCAGCGGAATGGATCGTTCTACCGATTCAAGCGTACCCTTTGAAAGGTAGGGGCCAAGCAAAAACCAGACACCCAACAAAACTAGAACGAGAGGCCAAAAATAGCGCCAGATACGATGGTCCACAACGCCCAAGTTAATCCCCAGCAATACAACGCCTAACAAGATAATCATTGTGCCAAAAAATAATGCCGATCGTTTCATTTTCTCTCCTCAAACCTGCGATTACGACTTATGCGGACGCAGCAGCGTGCGCAGTCCAATCAAAATACCGGCGGCTACCAGCAATAAAGGCCAATAATCGCCAAAAGCTTTGAATGCACCAAAAAAAGCACCAAAGATAATAAACATCACCAGGCTGGTGCCAATTGTATCCAGCGCAGAGCCGAGCGAGTAGCGATCTCGGGCACCTAACAAATGCGCCAGAATCATGCCAATGCCAGAAAAGCCCGGGATTAATGCCCACATGTAAGCCCAACTGCCCCAGTTACCGGTAATGTTCTGATAATAAAGGATGCCACCAATGCCGCCCACAATCACGGCAGGCACTGCCATATCCGGGGCGCCGACGATTAAGCCAAGCACCAACAAACCCGCAGCCACTGCCAAAATGATGGTCGGCCAGGAGTAGGTGATGTTAAGCCATTGATTAAATTGGGGAACCAAATTGGCCAGGATGAAATAGACGCCTAACAAAACGAGAATAACGCCTACGGCCAAACTGGAACGCTGAGAACGATTCATAACTACCTCCGATAAAAGATCAAGTTTATTTAGATAATATACGCATGCGAATTGTTAAAGTTGCATTAACAATTTTTTTCGTTATTGACTTTCTAATTTAATCGAATACAATAAGACAAGTTAAGTCTAATTAATGGAGTAACAATGAATCAAAATTGCTTGTGTAGAAGGCGGGGTACGATCTAACACCGCCAGAGTCGAATCCTCACGGTCAACTTTTTCTGGCGGCGGTAGACGTCCCCGCACGTACTTTGTGCAGCGCTCTCCGTCGCTTTTGATTTAAGTTGGCCGATTTGATTTTAAATATAGGATATAAGAATGAAAATCGCAAATGATGTTACTGAATTAATTGGCAATACCCCACTGGTCAAAATAAACCGTCTCACCGCGGATGGTGGCGCAATATTGGCCGCGAAACTGGAATATTTCAACCCCTCTCACAGTGTGAAAGACCGCATCGGTGTTTCGATGGTGGATGCCGGAGAAAAAGCCGGATTGATCACCAAAGACACTGTTCTGATCGAACCCACCAGCGGTAATACGGGCATTGCCCTGGCTTTTGTGGCTGCAGCACGCGGATATAAACTGGTATTGGTAATGCCAGACACAATGAGCAAAGAACGCCGCATGCTGCTGCGCGCTTATGGTGCAGAGTTGATCCTCACTCCGGGCAGCGAAGGCATGCCAGGCGCCATCCGTATAGCAGAAGAAATAGCCGCCACCGACAAGAAGTATTTCATGCCGCAGCAGTTTAAGAACGTTGCCAACCCCGAAATTCACCGCAAGACAACTGCAGAAGAAATATGGCGTGACACAGACGGTCAGGTGGATTTTGTGGTGTCTGGTGTGGGTACCGGCGGTACCATCACCGGCGTAGGCGAAGTTTTGAAATCTCGCAAACCGTCGCTCAAAATAATTGCCGTTGAACCGGATGCATCGCCTGTGCTTTCTGGCGGCACAAAAGGACCTCATGTCATTCAGGGTATTGGCGCAGGCTTTGTGCCTGATGTGCTCAACACCCAGATCTATGATGAAATCATCCGCGTCAAGAACGATGATGCGCTAGCAACCGCACGTGAGATGGCCACCCGCGAGGGGTTGCTGGTAGGCATCAGTTCTGGTGCTGCCACCTGGGCAGCCTTGCAAGTTGCAGCGCGGCCAGAAAACAAGGGCAAGCTGATCGTAGTGATCATCCCCTCGTTTGGTGAACGCTACCTCAGCACCGCTCTATTTGCCAACCTGGCTGATTAAAGACTCATTCAATGGAGGGAACTGTGTCTTACTCACTTTTTCGTTACATCCGCGAGGATATCCGCTCGGTCTTTGAACGCGACCCGGCTGCACGATCCACGCTTGAATTGATACTTTCTTACCCCGGCTTACAAGCCGTGTGGGCGCACCGTACCGAACACTGGATGTGGATTCACGGTCTCAAACTGCTTGCACGCTGGTTCTCACAGATCACCCGCTTCTGGACAGGCATCGAAATCCACCCGGGCGCAAAAATCGGACACAGCTTTTTCATTGACCACGGCATGGGGGTAGTGATTGGTGAAACGTCTGAGATCGGTGACCGCGTCACCATTTATCACGGTGTGACATTAGGCGGCACCAGTCTGCAAAAAGGCAAACGCCACCCCACGCTAGAAGATGATGTGGTGGTCGGCGCGGGCGCAAAGGTGTTGGGCAATATCGTGGTTGGCACGCTCAGCCGCATCGGCGCCAACGCTGTGGTAGTAAAATCCGTGCCGCCTAACTCGGTGGTGGTTGGTGTGCCCGGACAGGTGGTCAGCCGCAGTCTGCCGGCATCCAGCGGACCTGATCTGGAGCATGGTCGTCTGCCAGACACCATAGGCGATTCTGTGGCCTCGTTGATGCAAAGGCTTGAAGCCGTTGAAACCCGCCTAAAAACGTTGGATAAACATAAACATGATGAGCAACTTGAACACGTAAGTGTGCATCAACCCACCGATGGTGTGTGGCACGGTCAAGATTTTATGATTTGATGAGTGTCGCGCAAACCCCCGCAGATTTGATCTGCGGGGGTTTTTATCAACCGCGGGGTCGATAATTTACTATTGTTTTTTGAATTTTGGGCGAATGAAGAAGAAGAAAATCACCACAAAGAATCCGGCAGCGCTCAAGACAAGCAGCGTCAGACCCAGATACTGACGGTCAATCCGTTCAAGTAATGGCAATTGCGTGGGTGCCGGCGTGGGAGTAGACGTCCGTGTCGGACCAGGGGTGGTAGGCATGAGCGTCTGAGTGGATGTTCGAGTGGGCATCATCACCGTGGAGGTGCGAGTCGGTGTGATGGTGGGTGTGGGTTTGAGACTGATCTTTAATATATTCCCAACATAAATATTATTCGTGGTCATTGCATTGAGTGTTTTAATTGCATCGATGGTCACGCCATAATTGACCGCAATGGTATATAAACTCTCTCCACTTTTTACTACATGAGAGATATTTCCATCCAAATCAGGGGTTGAAGTTGGAAATGAGATAACGTAATTATTCACTACAGGGGTGCTGCCAACAGGTAAAGCGGTGGGGACAGTCCCTGATCCTACAGAAGAACCCGAACCTGTATCACCGGATATTGCTCCAGCTTGAAGAATATAATATGTATATCCAGCAGAATCGGTAGATTTTCCAACTCCAACATACCTGTATTGCTGCTCTGTCGCTGGCAGCATATGCCAGTAATCAGCCCAATAGCCGGCCAGAATATCTATGGTCAAGGTTTGTCCGCCAGCCCAGTTCTCAGTGACAAAAACTTTATTACCACCACCAAAACCAAATTCAGCACACCTAACACTTGCTGCAGTGTATCCAAAAGCAGTTAAATGGCCTTTGGCCCCCATTCTAGCCATTTCATCAGCAGTCCATTGAGCGCATTGATTTAATGCGGCGTCTTCTACCAACGGATTGGACCAATAACCGGATCGCCACTGATTCATCAGGTTGATCATATCGGCACCAGAAACGGAACTTTGGGCTTTGGCTGCACCAAAAGGCAAAGCAAGCAGACTTGCAAGCAAAAATACAATGAGTGAGAGAAATAAATATCGGCGCATCGTTGAAGTATTATAACCGATGCGCCGAGAGGTGCAATTCTATAATTGACAAGAATTAATGGAGACTGCGTTCCTCAAAGTTGGTACCCATGGCTTCAGCCACCACCAGAAAATCAGTAGCCGAGATCATCCCCACGATCAATCCGTCTTCGTCAACCACTGGCAAGTGATGCACCCGCAGTTGCTTCATCAGTGCTGCGCATTCCGTCAATTTCATCGTGGTGGGAACTGTGACCACAGGTGAAACCATAATCTCGCGAATTTTTGTCTCAGCAGGATTGTTTTTCTGGGCAACAATTTTGTCGCATATATCTATTGAAGTGACAATACCATAATCAGGGTTTGTTGGGGTTTTGTTGACGATAACACTGTTCAAATAGCGATGTCGCATGAGGGATAACCCCTCGTTGACGCTTGCATCTGGATCAATAAAAATCACAAGGTCTTTCATCCAGTTCTTGACGGTCAAAAGCTTCATGCATCTCTCCTTGAGTCATACTAAGTTGGATTGAACAAGAAAATTGTCAACGAACGATATGATTAATTTAACGTTTTCTTTGCGAAAAGTCAAATGTGATTTGTCAGACAAACCGGGGTACATCCTTCGCAACTGTAACTATTTCGCAGGCCATTCCCAACCAATAATTTCTTCCATGACTTTATAGGCAGTCATATCCAATTGAATGGGAGAAATAGAAACGTAGCCAGCCTTTAGGTCGCCAAAATCAGTGCCGCTTTCATCAACACCTGTTGGGGCTTCTCCGCCAATCCAATAATAGGGTTTTCCGCGCGGGTCTTCGCGGCGGATCAATTCGTCACGGTAGATGCGCAACCCCTGGCGGGTGGGTCTGAACCCTTTTATCTCATCCTCGGGTAAATAGGGCACATTCACATTCAGCAAAATATCCCGCGAAAAAGGTTGCTTGATTAGTGTTTCAACCACTTTTCGCGCTGCTGCCGCTGCGGGACCATAATCCAAGGTTCCACGATTGTGTTCAGGTGCATCCAGAGAAACTGCCACGCCGGGCACACCATTGATCACCGCTTCCATGGCGGCGGTGACTGTGCCCGAATAAGTGATATCATGACCAATATTGGCATTGGGATTTATGCCTGAAACCACCAGGTCAACGGGTTTTTCTATTACCCCCATCAACGCCAGTGCTACACAATCTGAAGGCGCGCCGTCACTGGCAAGTGCAGAACTGCCATCCAAAAGGGTCACCGGCTTGGCACGCAGCGGACGGTGCAGCGTCTTGACATGCCCTGCTGCTGACCAGTTACGGTCCGGAGCCAACACGCTCACATCACCCACCTTGCGCATTTCAATAACAAGCGCCAGTAAACCCGGCGCCATCACACCGTCATCATTGGTAACCAGAATGTGCATGCCTCATCAACCTTTCATCTACTGATTCATCCAATTGCCAAAACTTATGACTTATTCTAACATCTGAACAAAAAATCCATCCTGTTCAACAAAAATTGGCAACAATTACCTTTCGAAAAACTAATTATTTCAATCTCTTGTGTTATAATTCACCGGCTTAGGCAAAGTCCAAAAAATGGATGGAGCCTGACATATCCCACACGCGCCCCGATCTTGTCTGCGTGCTGCCAGAGGCAGTGATGACAGGGCTAAAGGGTGCGGAAGAATAAAACGCAAAGGAGTAATACCCATGAGTTCAGTTGTTTCTATGAAAGCCCTGTTGGAAAGTGGTGTTCATTTTGGTCACCGCACCAACAAATGGAATCCGTTGATGCGCCCCTATATTTTCACCGAGCGCAACGGCATCCACATTATTGACTTGCAACAAACCGTCAAACTGTTAAATACAGCCTACAACCTGGTACGTGACACTGCTGCCAAGGGCGGCATCATTATGTTCGTTGGCACCAAACGCCAGGCACAAGAAACCATCGCTGAAGAAGCCATCCGCTGCGGTATGCCTTACGTGACCGAACGCTGGCTTGGCGGCATGCTGACCAACTGGTCGACTATGCTGGTTCGTATTTCAGAACTTGATCGCCTTGAAAAAATGACTGAAACCGGTGATATTCACCGTCTGACCAAAAAAGAAGGTTTGCTCATCGGACGCAGCGTCAAGAAACTTCAGACCCGTCTCTCTGGTGTGCGTACCCTCAAACGTGTTCCTGACCTGGTTTTCATTATCGATACCGTGCGTGAACACACTGCTGTGCATGAAGCCAACTTGAAGGGCATCCCCGTGATTGCTTTGGTTGACACCAACTGTGATCCCCGTGTGGTTGATTATGCCATCCCCTCCAACGATGATGCCATCCGCGCCATCAAACTGTTGTGCGGAAAAATCGCTGATGCCGTCATCGAAGGCAAGACCATGTTCAAAGATGAAGATCAAGATGTGGTTGCCGGAGCTGAGACTTCTCAGAGCCGCCCTTCTTCTTCGACTCCCCGCCCACGCATGGATGAGGAATCTGAATTGGATGATGCCGACTTGTTAGGCGCTGCAACGCTCGCAAAAATGGGCGGTAAAGCAGATGAAGCAGTAGAAGTAGCAAAAGTAGAAGAAATAGTGAAAGTTGCTGAAGTTGCCGAAGTAGAAGTAGTAGCTGAAGTAGCTGAAACAGTTGAAGAAACTACTGAAGAACCCAAGACCTCAAGTGACCTTCCGGAAACTGAAAAAGTAGACTAATACACCTTATATAAGCGACTGAGACTGATTAGAAAAGGAACCTGAAGCAATGGCAATTACAACTGAAATGATCAAAACATTACGTGAAAGCACCGGTGCAGGCATCCTCGATTGCCGCAAAGCACTTGAGCAATCCAATGGCGATCTGAATGCCGCCCTTGATTTCTTGCGTGAAAAAGGGCTGGCCACCGCCACCAAACGTTCATCCCGTCAGGCCTCTGAAGGTGTTGTTGAACTTTATTCACACGGCAACGGCCGCGTGGGCGTCATGGTTGAACTGAACAGCGAATCCGATTTCGTCGGCCGCTCAGAAGTCTTCCGCAGCCTGGCACACGAACTCGCCCTGCAAATCGCAGCCACCTCACCTGAATTCGTCGCTGAAGCAGATATCCCTGAATCAGTAATCGAACGCGAGACCAAGATTGCAACCGCTAAAGCTAAAGAAGACGGCAAACCGGATGCCATCATGCCCAAGATCGTTGAAGGCGCCATCAAGAAGTTCAAAGATGAATTCGTATTGTTGAACCAAAAGTACATTCGCGATGAATCCATCACTGTTCAAGAATTGATCAATCAGAAGATTGCAGCTTTGGGTGAAAACATTATCGTCCGACGGTTCGCCCGTTGGGCTCTCGGTGAAACCACTTCCGAAGTTTCAGAAGAATAATTTCTAAAAAGACCAACCTCTGGGTTGGTCTTTTCTTAACCCAAGGAGGAATCATGCAAGAGTTACGCTATCATCGGATCTTGCTTAAATTGGGCGGAGAATCTCTTGCCGCAGCCAGCGGCACTGGCATTGATGCCACCCAGGCGCTTGAGATTGCTGGCCGTATTAAAGAAGTACGCGAGTTGGGTGTAGATGTGGCCATCGTGATTGGCGCCGGCAACTTGTGGCGCGGCAAGGTCGGTCTTGAAATGGGTATGGACCAGGCGACTGCAGATTACATGGGCATGTTGGGCACCATCATGAACGCATTGGCTCTGATGGATGCACTTGAACACCAGGGTGTGGTTACCCGGGTGATGACCTCAATCGAAATGCGAACCGTTGCCGAACCTTACATCCGCAGGCGGGCGATCAGACACCTTGAAAAAGGTCGCGTAGTCGTTTTTGGCGGCGGAACAGGCAACCCGTATTTTTCAACCGACACGGCTGCCGCCCTGCGCGCCATGGAAATTGAAGCAGATGTTGTCATCAAGGCCACCAAGGTGGATGGCGTATACGATAGCGACCCCAAGAAGAACCCTGATGCGGTCAAATTTGACGAACTCAGCTATATTGAAACAATCAACCGCCGTCTTGAAGTCATGGATTCCACATCAATCACCATGTGCATGGAACACAAACTGCCAATTCTGGTGCTGAACCTGTGGGACAGAGGCGCGCTGAAAAAGGCGTTGTACGGCGAAAAGGTCGGTACGTTGGTTAGGTAAGGGCTGAGATTAGTAATTAGGGAATAGTGATTAGGGAATAGTGATTAGTAATTAGGAAAATCGATTACATAAAGATCCAAATTTGCTTTTGTTGGAATTTGGATCTTTTTTCTTAATTACCTTAAGAGGATTTACCTTTTTTGAATCCTCCCTACTCACACTGTCATCGCGAGCATTGCAATGCACACTATCAATGGTCATCACTTGGCTCAAGTCTGAGATCAATTAACCAGTTTCTTCGTCAATGCGAAGCGATCCCCAACCCCACTCCACATTGTCATCGCGGAATAGAACTGGACGCGAAATGCCCTCATATAATGATCAAAGGTGTTCCTGATAGTGTTCGATAACCTCGATTGCAAGCTGAGATTTTAATCGCTCACTCTGCAGATCAACCTCGGTAAGCGATTTGACCAGATCAAGCATTTGAAGGCGTCGACTTTCAAAATGGGAGATCACCTCAGCCTCTGACAGGTTTCTGACGCTTGCCACTGCCTCGGCATTAAAGGCATCCACATCAACGGAGGGAGGCTGGAAACCCGGTTCTCGCTGATAGACGGCGATTAACTGCATACCTCGATACCACCAGGCGGCCACATGCGCCAACAGATCACCCAGGCGTGCGTAACCCTGGCGCTCTAGATATTGCTGCTGTTCTGCCGCGGAGAGTTTATTGTAGCGCTCCACAAACGATCCCCACTGCGTTTTCAAGCACTTAATCACTTCGTCTTTTGAAAAATCTTTCATTGTGGCAGCCTCGCGTGTCGCTTAATTGGATAACACATGACTGACCACGGGACCCAGCGGAACGGCTTTGTTGCCGATAATCTCATATCCGCCTTCAGGCATGGGCGGGCCGTCATGGTCACGAAAATAGAGTGGAAGACCTTCGCCATAACCAACACCCCATACTTCGGGGTCGATGCGTTGATGGTGAATGTGGATGTGCGGTTCGCTGGTGTTGCCAGAGTTGCCACAAGCGCCGATTACTTGTCCCTCGGTAACTGCATCGCCTGTTTGAACAGCCACACTCCCAGGCTGCAGATGGGCGATAACCAAATAAGTGTCTGACTCCATTTTAATGACGACATAATTGCCCTTCGGATTCGTCACATTATTGGAAATCACGCCCGGGATTTCATCAGGCTCATTATCATGTGCGAAGGTCACCATGCCATCAATGGGAGCCATAACAGGCACCCCATAACAGCCGTAATCGTTCAGGTTGGCTGATCCTGAGAAGTAGGGTTCCACCAGAAAATCATAGGCCCAACGTTGATCTGGTGAGAAGACATGGTTATTGTTCTTCAATTTATCGCCTCCCCAGATGACCTGCAACGGAGCATCTGCTGGAAGACGAACGGTTGCCGCAGGTTTGGAAAGCGACAGAAAATAAGGATACCGCACTGGTGTAAACAGGTTAACGATCGGCAAGATTGCTAAAACGGAAACAGCCAGGGCTATCCACTGCCTGGGTGTGCCTTTGCGATGACGAATGATTTTTATCAGGGTAACGATCAGAAAAATCAACCCAATGATGGGGCCAATTATTTGCAGGCCGTACCAGACAAATTCACCCGTCAAGCCCTTGAATAATACTGCCCAGGCGCTGACCAGTAACATTAAGCTCAAAAGCAATACAGGTATCCAGCACCAAAACCGATTTGCCTTTTTGGGGTCAGATTGGGTCAATGGGATGTTGTTGTTAGTCATGGTTGCCTCCTTTTTTTTTATTAGTGATTAGTGATTAGTGAAAACCTAAGAACTGATTACTCGTGACTCGTTCTTTCATACTTACTTCATCAGAGAATAGATCAGCATACCGTCGTCAAACTGGACGGGACGAGGCGCACTGGTATCCTCCAGGGCGTACCAGGCGGTCTGATTGCCAAGGGTGACCTTTATGGTTTTGAATTCTCCGGCTGGCAGATTTAGGGTTTCTTCACCGGTGATGTGAATCAGTTCATCTTGAATAAGGGTGACGTTCTTTTTCGCATCGTTATCCCAGCGATTCAGATAGACGTAAGGCGATTTGTAGAAGAGGCCGCCGTTGTTGTCAAGGCTGCTCACCTTCCAGGGCCATTCAAAATCAATGAGGAACTCCTCAGGCAAAGCGGTGCTGTGTTCATCGTAAGGGGTGGTGTAGACGAGGTTTCCGTCTTCGAGCAATGCAGACATGACGCCGCCTTTATCGCTGGTCATTACGTACGAGTAATCCAAAAGGTCGTTAGTAGAAGTCTGCCAGGTAATAATCAACTTACCCGTGTGGCCTTCATCTTTCCACATGCTGTTACCAATTTTGATCTCGAAGGCTTCAACCTCGCTATCGCAGACAAGGCTAAAAGTTGCACCCTGCGGGGTGACGACACAATTCATCTCGCCCACTACATCCCCGGCGTGATTGACAGACTGGTAGCGGCTCTCAACGGGGGCGGTGAGCTCAGGCCGGGTGTAGGTGAGGTTGGTGCTGGCGGTGGCGCCAGTGAGCTGAGCATAGAGCGTAAGACCAACGACGGCGGCATAGAGGATGCCAGCCACAAGTAGCGCCCAATATTTCTTGAACCACTTGACAGGGGCCTCTTCAACCGCTTCATAGGGCTCAGGTTTGGGCTGCAAGCGGATGAAAAGATAGAGCAAAATAAGGGTGACCGCCAAACCGATCAGTGAAACAATCACCAGGTTTGAGAATTCCTTAATAATGGTGATGCCATTCAACGCGAGGATGGTCACGATGGCAGCGATTGCGTTAATGCCAAAGTGGACCAGTGTGCTGCTCACAATGGAACGGGTGCGGAAGGCGACAAAACCCATTATGAACGCCACGGGTAAAAGTCCGGGCAGGCCAGACAGACGGAAGTGGTAAAAGGCAAACATCAAAGTAGGCAAGGTGATCGCAAACCATGCGTTTTTTTTATTTTCATAGGCTCCCTGAATGGCGCCGCGAAAGAGAATTTCTTCACAAACAGGTGCAAAAATAGCCAGGGCAAGAAAGTACAAGATATAAAACAGGGTACCTTCAGGCATGGCACCCGCAGGAACATCCACGGAAGGCGTGCCACTGAGCTTCATCATCAGTTGTTCGATCAAGATGCTGAATACGTAGGTCGAAACGCCGAGTAGAATGCTAATGACAGCAATGCCGGGTTTGATCGGATTCAGGCGCAATCCGTCTTTTATCGGGATTTTCTTAATCAGCAGTAAGATGACGGCAGGCAAGGCGATCAGAAAAACTTCGGTGGCAATTATGCCAAGGGTCAAGTTAAGTGTTTGCACTGTGGAGCCCAAAAATAGCACCAGCAGCATAGATACAAGGTAAAGCAGGTTGGCTGAGGGTATTGAAAGTGACTTTTTCATTTTGTAGAATCCAATCTATTGAGATATGATGGCAAAACGCTATTTATTATACGCAGAGAATATTCGTTTTGTCGCAAGTGAACACCTTTCCGGTAAAAAGAAAATGCTGAACAACTGTGATTGGTTTTTTGTTTTTATGTACAAAGCATTTTTTTCATTAAACCAATCTCAAAATGGGGCGTTTTTGATTCGTTTTTGTTTTGAAGAACCCCTCTCGCCAAAAACCGGCTCGGGGGCGCAAAGATCGCGAAATTGGAAACGAATACCCTTCGCTACGCTCGGGCACAGGTAATTCAAATAATTTTGTTCTTCGTTTTTCAAAAAAACCATTACCCCTCTCGCAAAAGCATGCTCGGGGGCGCACAGATCGCGCAAAGAAAACGAATCAGTAATCAGTAATCAGTAATCAGTAATCAGTAATCAGTAAGTTATGCCTGAAATATAAATTTGCACCTGTAAATTGGAAGCACCGTTAATGGGAGAAGTTAATATTAGAATATGTGTTCTGTTTTGTCAAGGGGGGAATTATATCCGTGGGGGCGTCGATTGGATTACTGAATTAGTCAATGGTCAGGTCTGTCTCTCGCGGGGTCGCGGAGAAATATGCTAGCCATGGTAGGGGCGAACCCCCTTCGCAAAACCGCTTGGGTGCTGGTGTGGCAATTCGCCCTCAACCGCGTGATGCGGATTCATGGATAGGATTGCCGAATGATTTTATGGGCAAATCTTGGTGGGGATTCCCCCTGCGGGGGACCTTGTGCTTCACCGCACAATGCATCAAACCGTAAATGCCAGTAAATTTGGCGGTTCGCAACACTGGCACTTGCTGCCTGTGCAAGTGTGACAGTTTTGGTGTTGGTTTGTGAACACGACACATGATAGCCATGGTAGGGGCGTACCCCCTTCGCACAATCAGTTCGCCCCCAAAAAACGAGGGACAGGTGGTGCGTAAAGACCTTAAAATACGGAATAATGGACTTTATTTCTTGGTTAGGGATGAAACGCCAAAACCGGCAAGCACCAATATAAAAAGACCTCCAAAGATAAAAAGGGTTATCGGGATGCCGCTTTTGTTGGGGGTAATGACCGGGTTCAAGGTATTTTGAGGGGTTGTGGACTGCGTCAAGGTCGGTGTCAGAGTCACACTGATAACTGGTGTGGAAGAAGGCAGCATCGGAGATGGGGTTTGTGTGATAGAAGTTGTAACAGTTGGTTTTTTGAAAATGGCAAACCAGGGTGTTGCGGTCTGCGTTTTTGTCTGAGTTGGATCAACGGGCGGGTAATAAATCAAGGTGGGAATAATTGCAGGCGTTAAGGTTGATGTAAAAGTAGCTGCAAATGTCGATGTCACTGTGGGTGTTGAAGTGGATGTGCTTGAGGCAGTAGCTGTAAATGTAGGTGTTATTGTGTAAGTTGAAGTGAATACAAAAGTATTGGTGACTGTTGGGGTTGTTGTAAAAGTATTTGTAGATGCTGTCTTGAATGTCAAGAGAAAGCTTGCGTTGGGTTGATATATTTAGGGTCAAAAGGACGACCGGTCTTCAAAATACCATAAACAAGATGTAAGAGTTTTCGCATGGCAGCACCAATCAC
>Ga0180732_1000039_pt1 | contig 153029 bp, 163 predicted proteins | sample KR11_01MetaG_FD_148674 | JGI IMG/M metagenome (GOLD analysis project Ga0180732, IMG submission 148674) | Groundwater microbial communities from the Olkiluoto Island deep subsurface site, Finland - KR11_0.1 MetaG | ecosystem: Environmental > Aquatic > Deep subsurface > Groundwater | place... | reverse complement strand
AGATCCCCAGGTCTTCTTCCATGCCCGGAGAGCTTTCCGTTTCTTCTTCCAGCGCCCTGATCTTGAGTTGCAGGTCTTTGATCTTTTCCGATGATTTATCCGCTTCTTTTTTCAGTTTCTTTATTTCTCCGCTGAGCCTCAGGTTTTCGGCTATGCCGAGAACCGCGGAAAAAGCGGCTCCTATAAAAAGCGCGGAAACAAGGATGACCATCGGCGGTATGGTCGCAAGGTCTTTCGGCACATAAACCGTAATGATCGTCAGCGCCACCAGAACAGCCATCGCGAAAAGCAGTTTTATCTGTGTCATTTTTTCTCCTTTCTCTTATTCCGCCATAAGACGGAAACCGGACACGGCCTTTACCGGGACCTGGCCGAAATCACCCGCCTTTGCGCCTTTTTTAAATACTAAATAATTTTGAGAGGAATGTCCAACGTCGTTATTCTCAAAAAGCGTTTCCGCTTTTTGCCCGATATACGCCTCTCTTTTTTTGAGAGCCAGCTCTTTGGCGAGAGCAAGGCCCGCCGAGAGCCTTTCTTTTTTTACTTCCTCCGGGACATCATCTTCCATCTTGAATGACGCGGTCCCCTCTCTCGGGCTGTATTTAAAGGCATAGACGCCGTCAAAATCCGCCTTTCTTATAAGAGCGAGCGTGTCGGCGAAATCACTGTCCGTCTCGCCCGGGAATCCGACGATCACATCCGTTGTAAGAGCCACATCCTTCGCGCTTTCGCGGAGCTTCTCCACAATCCCCAGATAATCCGCTGAAGTGTATTTTCTGTTCATCGCCAGGAGAACTGAATCGGAGCCGCTCTGGACGGGAAGATGAAGATGCCTCGCGAGACGCGGATTCCGCGCGAACTCATCTATGAGCTTCGCGGAAATATCTTTGGGGTGCGAAGTTAAAAATCTTATTCTGAGTATGCCGTCAATCTCCGCGGCGCGCGCGAGAAGATCGGTAAAATCTCCGCCGGTCTTTTCATCCCTGTAGGAATTAACATTCTGCCCCAGGAAAACGATCTCCTTTGTGCCGGAAGCGGCAAGACAGCGGACCTCTCTGAGGATATCCTCCGCCGGACGGTATCTCTCGGCGGCCCTTAAAAAAGGCACCACACAATACGAGCAGTAATTGTCACATCCCGTCTGTATGACAACGAATTCGCTCACTCCGCCGTGCCGGGGGACAAAGCCGTAGCCGCCGCCCTCAAGCGCCTCAATCCCCGCCGCGCCGGATAAAACCTTTTCCGCGGTTTCGCCGATACTAAAAAGCTCCGACGGTGCTACCACCGCGCCAAGATGCGGAAACCTCTTAAAAAGCTTTGCGCCGTGCCTCTTGGCCGTGCAGCCGGCGAGAATAAAAGCGGCCTTGGGATTTTTTTTCATGGCCAGTCCGAGATTTGAGAACATCCTGTCTTCCGCGTGCTCCCTTATGCTGCAGGAATTGAAGATTATCAGATCCGCTTCTTCCGGCTTTTCGGTGAATTCAAAAGACCTGTTTTCCAGAATGCCCCTCATAACGGAGCTATCGGCGGCGTTCATCTGACAACCGAAAGTCCGGATATAAAATTTTCTGTTCATAGGTCACATTCTACATATTTTGACTGACTTTCAAAAGCACATAATTTATACATCTGTTTGGTACAGAGATAACGCAAAGGCATGAACCGAATGAGTCCTATGGGCGGGCATTATGACGGCCCGATGTTGTTATGCTCCGACAGGGCCGCCTAGCCTGTCATAGCCGCGATATCTTCTTTGACATCCCCCGTGGGCTTGATATCAAATTTATCCACGAGCACCTTGACCACATTCGCTGATAAAAAGGCCGGCAGCGTCGGCCCGAGCCTTATCCCTTTCACGCCCAGCGAGAGGAGAGCCAGCAGCACCGCTACGGCCTTCTGCTCATACCACGCTATATCAAATGAGATAGGCAGGTCATTGATGTCATCCAGGCCGAAGACCTCCTTCAGTTTTAAGGCTATGAGCGCCAGCGAATATGAATCATTACACTGGCCGGCGTCAAGCACTCTGGGAATGCCGCCTATATCTCCGAGCTTCAATTTATTATACCGGTATTTCGCGCAGCCCGCCGTCAAAATTACCGTATTTTCCGGGAGGGTTTCCGCCACTTCTGTAAAATATTTTCTCGTCGGATGCCTGCCGTCACATCCGGCCATAACAATAAAACGCTTTATGGCTCCGGATTTCACGGCCTCAACGAACTTGTCGGCCAAGGCCAGTACCTGATTATGGGCGAACCCCCCTATTATCTCGCCTTTTTCTATTTCCTGGGGCGGCGGGCATTTTTTCGCCAGTTCTATTACCGGGGAAAAATCTTTCTGTGCCCCCGCCTTTCTGTCAGATATATGTTTGACTCCGGGATAACCGGCCATGCCCGTTGTAAAGATCCTGTCCTTATAAGCGTCCTGAACAGGCGTTATGCAGTTGGTCGTCATGAGGATGGGGCCGTTGAAGGACGCGAACTCTTTGTTCTGCTTCCACCAGGCGTTGCCGTAATTTCCGGCGAAATGTTTGTATTTCTTAAAAGCCGGATAATAGTTGGCCGGGAGCATCTCGCTGTGCGTGTAAACATCCACGCCCGAACCTTGCGTCTGTTTCAGAAGCTCTTCCATGTCCCTGAGGTCATGGCCCGATATAAGTATTCCCGGCTTATTCCTCACTCCTATACTCACTTTTGTTATTTCCGGGTTTCCATATTTGGAAGTGTTGGCGCCATCCAGAAGTTTCATTGCCTTTACAGCGGTTCCGCCCGCCTCAAGAACCAATTCCGTCAATTCATCGGCAGTCAGATCTTTTGTTATTGCGGCAAGGCCTTTAACCAAAAACGAAAATATCCCGTCATCATAAGAACCCAACACGGCAGCATGCTCCGTATATGCCGCTATGCCTTTCATCCCGTATAATAAAAGGGATTTCAGCGACCTTATGTCTTCATTATCGCTATAACTGAATATGCCCGCGGACGGAGCTTTTTCTTTGAGCTCTTCTTTGGAACCGGCAGACCAGTTCGCCGAGTCATGCTCAACCTCCCTGCCTGATTCTTTTTTTAACTCATCCCTGACCTTAATGGCTTTCTTTATCAATCCGATTATTCTGTCTTCATCAAAATTGGCGTTGGTTATCGTCGCGAACAGCGCCTGACATATAAAGACGCCCTTTTCCCTGCCGATATTATTCTTTTCCGCATATAACGCTATGCCCTGCAGAACATATATCAGCAAATCCTGCTGATTAGCGGTGGTTTCATCCTTGCCGCAGGCCCCGCGATTGACGCAACCCGAATTTTTCACCGTTTCCTGGCATTGATAGCAAAACATACTCATTTGTTCCTCCTGATTCCATCGCTGTTCTTTACAGCGACTATAGAATATTCCCCTTTATCCCCACCGTTATTGCCGAAAGCGGAATCTTCCGCTCCGACTTCTTTATCGCTTTCTGCACACCTGTCACAAGTCCATGACAGCACGGCACTTCCATATTGATCACAGTGACGCTCTTTGGCCCGGCTGTTTTAAATATCTCAGCCAGCTTTTCAATATAATACTCAAGATCATCAAGCTTGGGACAGCCCATCAGCACTATTTTGCCTTTAACAAAATCCCTGTGAAAAGACGCATAGGCGAAGGGAACGCAATCCGCCGTAATAAGTATATCCGCATTCTTCAGATACGGGGCATCCGGATTGACCAGCTTGATCTGGACGGGCCAGTTCCTGAGTTCGGAGGCCGGTTTTTCGCGCGGTTCTTCAGCCTGCGGCGGCCCATCTTTTTTTTCTTCCCAGGACATCGCCTTTGCCCCGGGACAACCACCCCCGGCATGAGCATTATCATGGCCGTGTATTTCTGCCATAAACTCCTGTGCAGGAAAATCCACATTATTTTCCCTGATATAGCGCATCGCCTCGTGAAGGTATTCAGTCTCGCCATGCTCTTTTAAATGCTTCAGGTGGGCCTTAATGGTATTCACGCCGGCCCTCACTATGTTTTCCATCACCTTATTCTCATCATACGGGGCTGCCTCCCTTTCCTCCACTCTTATGGCGTCTACCGGGCAGGCGCCTATACAGGCGCCCAATCCGTCGCAAAACAAATCACTGACCAGGCGGGCTTTTCCGTCAATAATCCGGAGAGCGCCTTCCGGACAATCAGGAATGCAATTTCCACAGCCCGTACATTTTTCTTCATCAATTTTAATTATCTTTCTTTTCACCCGGCCCTCCCCTCTCTCACTAAATCATGTATGGTTATATTTTTAAATTTTTGTATGACAGTGTCTTCGATGTCCATGATCTTTTTCCTTAAAACGCATGTTTTTCTGTTAGCGCACAGTTTTTTTCTGAACATGCAGGACGATAATTCTATTCTTCCCTGAAATAATTCGATCACATCCGTGATATTTATTTTTTTGGGATTCTTCATCAGCCTTATTCCGCCGTTTATGCCCTTTTTAGTTTCAATATATTTTTTCTCCTTGAATTTCCGCAGAATTTTTCTTAAAAACGGATACGGGATTTTTTCTGTTATTGAAATCAGTTTCGCGTTTTTCAATAAAGCGCCGTCTTTAGCTAAATTCGCCAAAGCCCTTACCGCGTAATCCGTTTCTTTAGTTATCAATTTCATTATGGCACTATTTTAGTATCATTTTAGATTCTTGTCAAGCCCCGCTGATAATAAGACTCCCGCACTCCCTGAGATGGACGAGTAATAAATACGGCCTAAGCTATAGGTTTGTTTTTGTAATTTTTTATATACTTTTGAAAGAAAAATGTATTGGGGATACAAATGTACGCCTTATCACTGCCAAGAAGAACCGTATAAAACGCATTTATGGCAATCACTTTGCCGGAGATATTATCCGGGCTTAGTTCAATATGATCGTTTATTTTGAAAGGCGTCGTAAAATACAAAATCAATCCCGCTAAAATATTCCCCAAAAGACTCCAGACCGCGACAAAAGCTATGGCTACCATCGCCGCGATACTGCTTAATGTGATCCATATATTCTTAAGACTGATACCCCATATAAAAATCAGTATTGAGGCTATGATGATATATGAAAACATCGATATGATCCTTTTAATCAAAAAATACCGGCTTTCATCAAGATTGAATTCATCCCTTGTCTTTCTGGCTTTAGCTTTGAAAAAATTGGAAATAAAAAAAACTATTAATCCGGCAAAAACCGAAAGGATTATATTTACCGCATCAGGATTTCTTCTTAAATACTCAATAAACATACCAAACCTCCATCTCTGCTCCCATAATACGGCTAAACTTCGTTTTTATTTTGCATTCTCCTGTCTTGCATTATAATATGTTATTACGCCCTGAACAAAATCTCTTTTCTTATCCGCGCCGGCAATAGTGATCTCAACTGCTATCCCGTCTTTTTCCGCGGATATCCATGACAGCACTCCGCTTTTTCTGTATTTCGCGACAAAACTGTCATTAATACGCCAGCCATTGGATTCCAAAGATTTTTCAAAGAATTTATACAGCTTTTTGTATTTAACATTTGCCCTGAACTTAACAATCAATGCGGCGCCCTGGCTCCGGGCGTCTATTACCCTGGTAATTTCACTGTCCGGATACATTATTATATTATCATGCAGCTCGGAAGGCATTTCATCTTCCGGCGAAATATCTCTGTACGCTAACGCCTGCGCCTCTACCCAAATGGTGCCTTTGGGCGGAATAAAGATTTGGTCGGAAATGCCGCTATTGATCTTAACCGAGTTCACCACAAGCGTCTGCAGCAGCTCGCCATCCTTTTTAGTTTCAACTTTAAAAGGTAGATCCCACTTCTTTTTAACCTTTCTTATATCTGTAAAAATTTCAGATGTCACACTGCCTTCACTGTCCCTGTATTCCACTTTCAAAACCACAAGACGCCGTTGATCAACCCATATTTTAGTGTAAACTTCTTCATCCCCCGGTATATCCACAAGATATGCGGGGTTACCGTCTATCACATCCTCACCGAGAAGTTTTGCCTCTGGCGTTAAATCACTCTGCCACTTCATCAGGTCAACTATATCAACCGCATAAACCTCTTCCTCAAATGAAGGTATCCACCGGAATACCGCGGGATCAAATACCCATTTGTTTTCACCGTCGTCAATTGCCATTTTTGTCAATTTATAAGGTTTTTTCTTGCCGCCTGAATATTCTTGAAATTCCATCGCGACGACTTCTTTTGTCTTTTTGCCTTTGCTTATAAATTTTATCCGGCTTTTGACCTTCAGCCCGTTAGGCATAATTTCCTGTGATGTAAGATCCATCACTATATCTTTCACTTCATTCTCAAAAGCGATGTTTTGCTCCTCCATCAGTATAATAAGGGTGTCAAGCGTCATTTCCGAAGAAAAAACCGGGCGCGCAAAAATAAAACTTATCAATACCGCCATCAAGACAACATACCCCTTATTTCTCCTCATCATCCCCCCTTCTGTTTTTAATTGGTGCAAGAGCACTCCCTCCCTGAAACGCCGAAGTTATGCCTCTGCTGCTTTTAATCCTTAACTTTTTTATCAGCCTTGATGCCATTCCGTCTTCCCTGTTTTTCCATTCATCCTCGGAGATCGCATCCCCTAATTCAATACTTCCGCCGGCGATATTACCATGCCCCCCGGCCAAAACATTTTTCGGGAAAATACTTCTCAAGATATCTCCGGCGGATACATCCTGTTTTATGCTCCGCAGCGACACATAAAGTCTTCCGTTATACCGCCCTGTGCAGAGCGCCCAATCCGCTTTTTTGTATGTGAGCAGAAAATTCGCGCTGTGGGCCGTATATACAGGGTCCTCAATATTTTCCAGATGGCAGAATATCAGTCTGCCACATATCTGCGCCTCATCTATTGTTTTGCGCATGTTGAAAAAAAATAAAGCGGGCCGCTTCGTATTCTGAAGACTTGATAAAGTTTTTATATTACAGAACCCAAATATCGTCCCGTAAATATCAAATGTTTTCCTGCTGTGTACAGCGGATAAATTCATAGTGTCCGTAAGTATTCCGTAAGCCAGCGCTGTTGCCAGGTTTTCAGGTATCTCATTATTCAAAGAGATTATTGCCTCCGCCAATATTTCGCATGTAGCGCCTCTTTTTTCATCAATTAAAGACAAGTCCGCCTGCGGCGCCGACACGGGAATATGCTGGTCTATTATGATAGCGGCTTTCCTGTCTTTTGGAAACGAGTTGTTTTCAAACGCGGGCTGGGTGTCAACAAGAGCCACATTTCTGTATCTTGATAGATCAGATATTTTTAGCTTATGCGCTGGAATCTTTAATTCCCTTACCATGTCCCGGTTGTCAAGGCTGCTGATGATCCCCCCGTAAACAATCTTCGTTTTTATCTGAAACTTCTCTCTGCAGAGATAGCTCAAGGCAAGCGCCGAAGCCATAGAATCCGGATCCGGATAATCATGCATAAGTATCAATAACGGCGAGAGGCCATTGCCTCTATCCGCAAGAAATTCTATGAGTTGATTATCGTTTTTCATACCTGTTAATATTTTAATCCCCTTATAACCCAAAATCGCCCAACATCTATACCCGAAAACTGACGATGTTTATTTTGAGTCCCGACAGCCGTTAAAATTTTATACATTCTCTTTCAAATATTCAGATTTCAGTATAGCATAAACAACCGCCATACGTCTCAACCCGGGCTCCGCGTAATAAACCATAGATACGTTATGTACAAAACCACGAAACAAAGGCCTTCCCATCTATCAAGCGTTCTTTTTCCTCCGCTAAACATGGTTATAAATATCAGCGCGCTTGAGACTATCACAACCGTTAGATCAAAAAAATTAACGGGAAGAAATTCAAGAGGGCGTATGATCGAGCTGATACCGAGTATAAAAAGGATATTGAATATATTTGACCCTATAATATTGCCGACGGCAATATCCGGGCGCTTCTTGACTGCCGCCGCCATAGAGGTCGCAAGTTCCGGGAGCGATGTCCCTGCGGCGACAATCGTAAGGCCGATGATTCTTTTATCAACACCATACAGCTCAGCTATTTTAACCGCGCCGGCCACAACCCATTTCGCTCCGATATTCAGCAATAACAGCCCGCCGAGGAGAAAAAATGTTATTCTTAGCGCGCTAACATCATTACGGTCTTCTTTGGCGGGAATATTCCCCTGCTGTTCTCTGGCGGACATTAATAAATAATATAAGAACGCGCAGAATAAAATCAAAAGGATCAGTCCGTCCCCCCGGCCGATCATCCCCTGACCAAATTTAAACCTCATTATTCCAGACGCGAGAATAAACAGGATAACACCGGACAACAGATTAAAAGGGATTTCTTTCCAGACTGTATTTTTAGCGACCTTGAGAGGGAATATAGCTGCTGAAATGCCTAAAATAAGAAAAGTATTAAAAATATTGCTGCCCATTATATTCCCAATGACTATCTGAGAATTCCCGTCTATGCTGGCAAAAATATTTACAAACAGTTCCGGCGCGGAGGTGCCGAAGGCGACTATTGATAAACCTATAACCATATCCGAAATGCCGAATTTCCTGGCCGTGATCACCGCTCCGTCCACCAGGAAATCGGCGCCTTTGACTAACAGTATAAATCCGGCAATAAATAGAGTTACGGAAAGAACGCTCATTATCAGATGCTAACTACTGCAACATACCCGCTATTCCTTTGCGGATTATCATCACCGCTATCGCGGCAAGAAGCAGATTTGCAATTTTGGAAAGCGTTTTTGACCCGGCGCTCCCTAAAAGTTTATATATATTGCCGGACAGGAAGAAGATGAGTCCGGCGATGAGAATATTTATAACTAATGCCGCAACTGTTAAATAAATGCCGTATTCATTTACCAGGATAAGGCTTGTTGTCAGCACAGCCGGGCCTACTATGAGGGGCACTCCGATCGGTACCGCCCCCAGGCTGTCCGCGTCTATATGCCTCTGTTTCTTCTCGTATGAGAGAATGTCACTGACGGAAATTATGAATAACAGCATACCTCCCGCTATCATAAAATCGTATACTGTTATATTGAGCAATCCCAGTACAGTTTTCCCGAAAAACACAAAAAGAACGGATACAGCAACAGCCGTTAATATTGACTGGACTATAATCCTTCTTAACTGCCGTTTTTTAAAACCCTCTGTAAGAGATATGAACATGGGCAAAATACCCGGAGTGTCCACGGCGACAAACAAAGGAATGAAACATAATAAAAATTTATGCATATAATCCTGTCCTCATATTTTTCTTTTCAATTCACTGCCAAGTTTAGCAAAATAACGGATGATTTGGGGATTCTAATTAATTCCGGCTACGGTTCAAAGTCCCTGTTCAAACAACAGCGATTGACTAAACCACTCTTTTGTTTATACTTTATAGCAGGTTTCGCAAGTTAAAAAAATGAGATTCAGGAGGGTCATTGTGAAAAACAGTCTGCCGTTGTTCCTATTAATCGCCTGTTGTTCTTCTCTGCTGGCGGAAACAAATCCAGCCGCCTCCACAAAATTAGAGGAAATGCTCGGAAAGAAAAATTGTCTGATCATTAATACCTCCAAAAAAATCGGCAGAATAGACGCCCTCTCAGGGAGAGCGCGGGCCAGGTTTGAAAAAATAGATACCAAAGATCTAAGCGCCGGCGGCGAAACCGCAAACGGAATAAAAGTGACCGTAATTCTAACGGAACCGGAAAAAACTGCCGAATCTTACGCTTTTTTGGATTCTGAAGAATTGCCCGGTATCCTGGATTCCCTAAAAATCATTGCGGGTTTAATAAAACAGCAGAACAAAAAAGACTACATAAACGCCGCCTACCGGACTAAAGGGAATTTCCGGATCGGGTTTTACGCCGAAGGTAATGATTCAAAAATATTTTTTTCCTGCGAAAAACCGTCTCTTACCATAGTGGAATTCCAGACAAAAAGAATAGATGAAATTATCAATATTATCTCCGCCAGCATCAATGAACTGAAAAAGGGTTAACTTTTTGAATTATTCCGGGACCTTAGAGGGAAATGAGAAAACAGGTGTAATATGCTATCATGCATTAAAAAGTGGTGTTATATTTTCCGGTTATAACGCAGGGTTGTTGAAAGGCTGACAAGCGGAGGCGCGGATGAATAAATTGATTATCATTATTAACGAGTATGCGATTTACATACTCCAGTTCTTCGCTATTCTGGTCATCATAACAGGCGTAGTGAAAGCAATGTGGATTTTTATAGGCGACGCCCTTATAAAAGACAAGGCGGTCAAGGCCATAAGAGAGAGCCGCTTGGAACTGGGCCATTCTTTTTCTCTCGGACTGGGATTTCTTATCGGCGCGAGTATACTTAAAAGCACCCTTACCCCCACATGGGATGATATAGGGAAGTTGAGCGTCATTATCGCCATAAGGACCATACTTAATTACTTCCTGACCAGGGAAATAAAATCCATAAGCGAATAAGCGCTTTTAAGAAATGAATTTACTCCTGTTTATAGTCGTTGTGATGGTTTCATTTATAATCGTGAGGATAGGCGCGATCGCGTTCCAGCTGACGGGGCTGGAGTGGTCATTGGCCAAGTTTCAGGCGCTGTCATGCTTTTCAGGAACAGGATTCACGACGAGAGAATCCGAACTGATCACATCACACCCCCAGAGAAGGCGCATAGCTTCTATTTTGATAGTTCTGGGCAATGCCGGATTCGTAACTTTGATCGCGACTTTCGCGAATTCACTGCGCCCTAACTTATCCTTAACCGGCCTGCAAATCCCGTATTTGAACCTTATCATTCCCAACTCAATACTATCACTCGTCAACCTTCTTATTATTGTCGCGGCCATTTATTTTTCGTTCCGGCTGTTTACGAACAACAGGTTTACCAGAAAATTAACCGTGTACCTGAGAGCGAAAATTATTAAAAGAAAAATAATAAAGCCGGTATCGTTTACCGAATTCATGCTTATGACAGGCGGATACGGGATTACCCAGATAGAACCTGGCGAAAAAAGTTCTATCCTCGGAAAAACAATCGCGGATTCCGGGCTGCGGGATTTTGATATATTAATTCTGGCTGTAGAACGCGGGGGGGATTTTATTCCAAACCCTCCCGCCAAAACAAAAATACTTTTAGGCGATAAAATAACCTGTTTCGGCAAAATGGATAATATCAAAAAGGAATTTATGTAATACCGCGCGGCGGCTCAAGAACTATGAACAAAAAATTCGATCATCTGAATCCTGTGAACTTTGGTTACCAGTTTAAACTGCTGGGAACCATTTCGCTGATAAGTATTCTGACTTTCGGAATATTGACCCTCAATAGAATCATACTGCTCAGGAATCTACTTGAAGAAAGGGTGATCACCCGGATAAACACGATAGGCAACATACTCTCGGAAGACGTAAAGGATGATTTGCTGGCTAACGACCCGGAAAACCTGTGCAAGCTGATTTCCGTTGCGGAAAAACAAAAAAGAGTCCGGTTCGTAACGGTTATAAAGACGGACAATACCGTCTTATATTCATCTGACAGGAAACGGGAAAATAAATTAAATACATATACCGACACTAAAGATTTTGAATACAAAGGGCTGCTTTATATTAAATCTTTCCCCATAAAACACAGGCAGGAAGATATAGCCTCGGTTCAGATAGGATTTTCGCTGAAAGAATTAAAAGAGGGGCTGACAGCCGCCCTTAACTGGTCAGTCGGCATAGGCGTAACGGGCATCTTTCTTATTTTGCTGATATCATGGGCCATTACTAAAAAATTGCTGGCCCCGCTGGAACAGATGAGAATTGTATCCCAGCAGTTCGCTAAAGGAGATTTTTCCGCGCGCCTGCCCGGGACATCAAACGACATAATAGGAAAACTGGAAAACTCCCTCAATAGCATGGCCGGGCAGCTTGACGATACCAGCAGAAACCTGAAATCCATGATTAGAAAAGCCGTTTCAAAATATGAAGCATCTAACAGGGAACTGCAGGTAAAATCCGGAAAACTTGAGGAAGCCAACAGAAGGCTGATAGAAATGGATAAATTGAAATCAGAATTCGTCTCCATTGTCTCTCATGAATTAAGGACGCCGCTGACAAGCATAATCGGATTTGCCAAAATCCTCACTACGCTGAAACTCAGCGACGAGCAGAAGGAAAAATATCTGAAGGTCATTGAAGCGGAAGGCAAGCGGCTGGCAAAGCTTGTAAATGATTTTCTTGATATAACAAAGATCGAGTCGAGAACGATGATATTTCAGCCGATAGAATTTGATATCCGCGATATTATCAAAGAGATCACCGAGAATTTTGCTATTTCGCAGAATATCCGTATTGAAACAAAAATCCCCTCGACGCCTCTCACGGTGCTGGGCGACAGAGATAGGATAGAACAGGTCTTTCTAAACCTGCTGTCGAATGCCGCGAGGTATACCCCTCCCGGGGAAAAAATGTCTTTGACCGCCGAAAAAGAAAATAACAAAATAAAAATCAGCGTCAGGGACTACGGCCAGGGTATGAGAAAAGAAGAGACAGAAAAAATATTTGATAAATTTTACCGCTGCGCCGACGACATTTCAAAAAAATGCAGGGGGTCCGGGCTGGGGCTCGCGATAACACGGGGAATACTATCCCAGCATAAGGGCGAAATATGGGCAGAATCGGAACTTGGGCGCGGAAGCACATTTATTTTTACGCTGCCTGCAAATAATTAACTTATGAACGAAAAAATACTTGTAGTTGACGACGAAGAAAATATAGTTGACCTCATAAACGCGACTCTGTCCGCGGGGGGTTATTATGTAATCACCGCTTCCGATGGAAAAGACGGCCTGGAAAAAGCCGTTAAGGAGCGCCCCGATCTCATCCTCATGGACGTCCGTATGCCGGTTATGGACGGATTTACGGCCTGTAAAAATATACGAGCTAATCCCGTGACAGCGAAGATCCCGGTTATCTTCCTTACCGCCTCAACACAAAAAGGGGCTAACGAGAATGCCCAAAAATCCGGCGCCGACCACTTCCTGACTAAACCGTTTGACCCTATTGAGCTCACGGAATTCATAGACACTATACTGCATAAACCTTTAGTTAAAAATAAACTCCTGATCATTGATGACGACCCCTCCATCCGTGAAGCGGTTAAAATTTATTTTGAGCATTCGGGGTTTGAGATCATTACAGCCGCAAACAGCGATGAAGCGATGAAAACCATACATTATACCCCGCCGGCGATTATTATTTCGGACATACTGATGCCCGGCATTGACGGATACCAGCTATGCAAAAAACTCAAAGACTCTGCCGAAACAGAGAATATTCCCTTGATACTCCTGACATCCCGTTCAAACGCTATGGATGAGCTCAAGGGCTTTGAAAGCGGCGCTGACTCTTATGTGGCGAAACCATTTGACCTTCAATATCTGGGGGAAGAAGTGAACCGGTTACTAAAAAAGGAGTTGTTAAAAAATGACAAAACAAAATAAGTATGAAGTGACAGATTCAAATATGATCTCCGAACTTCTGCTTGAAGCCGGCCTAATTACCTCAAAACAGATGTCTGAATCTGTAAGCGCGAATATCAATTCAAACGAACCTGTAGAGAATACGATGCTGCGCCTTGGTGTTATCAAAAAAAAAGATATTGCCGCAGTTTTGGAAAAACACTATGCTCTTCCCTTTGCTGATATAGCGGGTGTAAACAACAATATTATTAACATAATCCCTGAAAAATTTCTGAAAAAATACAGGGTGATCCCCGTTGAACTTAACGCCAATATATTGACGCTGGCAATGGTAAGCCCGGGGAATGTGACAGCGATTGACGATATTCAGATGCTGACGGGCTATAAAATCGATCCGAGAGTAATGCTCCTAAGCGCCTTTCATGAAATCATGGACAGATATTATCCGGCGGATGAAGTGGCAAATATAATCTCTGAATTTGAAATACCCGAAGGGCTCGATGGTAAAAAAACACTGCCTCAGGAATTCCCCGGAACGGCAGATATTGAAACGCCTGTGATAAAACTCATCAACACGCTTATCACGACCGGAATAAAACTGAGAGCGAGTGATATACATATTGAACCTCAGGAAAAAGAAATAATCGTCCGTTACCGCATAGACGGGATTCTCAGGACCGTCCAGATACTCCCTAAACAAATACAACTTCATGTTATATCGCGGATCAAAATCATGAGCGATATGAATATCGCGGAACGGCGTTTACCGCAGGACGGTCAGATCAGCATAGCTTTTTTAAACCGGAATGTTGACCTGCGTGTCTCTTCTCTGCCTGGAAACTACGGTGAAAAACTTGTATTGAGAATCCTGGATAAATCTTCTTTTATTCTGGGATTCCCGCAGCTTGGTATATCTCCGGATATACAGAGCAGGATAGAGCAGATACTGCAGGAGCCTGATGGTATGATCATAATGACCGGTCCTACCGGGAGCGGAAAGACAACAACTCTCTACGCAATGATAAACTACCTGAAATCACCTTCAAAAAACATCATAACTCTTGAGGATCCTATAGAGTATGAGCTGCTTGCCGGAAAATCAAGGGAAGCGGGAATAACGCAGGTCCAGGTTAAAAGCAGCATAGGTTTAACATTCGCCGCAGGACTTCGCGCGGCGCTGCGCCAGGATCCTGACGTCATTCTGGTGGGAGAAATGAGAGATACGGAAACCGCGGAAATTGCAATGCGCTCGGCGCTGACCGGTCATCTTGTTCTGACTACGCTCCACACATTAAACTCTTTTGAAACAATCACGCGCCTAAAAGATATGGGTATTGAATTATACCTGATATCCTCATGCATCAGATGTATAATCGCGCAGCGGCTGATACGTCTGCTATGCCCCCGCTGCAAAGTCGCCTATACCCCTCCTCTGCGGCTGATAGAGCGGCTGGGTTTTACAACCGATACTCTTTATAAAGCCAAAGGCTGCGATTACTGCGGTCATTCCGGATATTACGGAAGAGCCGGTATATATGAATTGCTTGCAATCACTGACAAAATCAAGGATCTTATAATCTCAAATTCCCCGGTAAGCGCCATAAAAGAGGAAGCGGTAAAAACAGGGACAAGAACTCTCTGGGAAGAAGCTGTCACCCTTGTCCGGGACGGCAAAACCTCAATAACTGAAGTGATGCGGGCATTGTAGATTTTTCTTGAATGGATAATAAAAAAATTTTTGTCATAGACGATGATCCTCACATTGTCGAGTTGCTTCAAGTCGGACTTGAAAATGCCGGCTATACTGTTTTATCGGATTCCGATGGATCTTCGGCAGTAGCGGGAGTCAAAACTAAAAAACCCGACCTTATAATTCTGGATTTAATGCTTCCCGGGATGAACGGATATGATATCTGCGCCTGCTTAAAGGAAAAAGAAGATACTGCCCTTATTCCGATCATAATACTTTCGGCCAAGGACACCCCCCCGGATAAAATAACCGCGCTGAAGCTTGGCGCTGACGAGTACGTAACAAAACCATTTGATATTGACGAAATGGTTACGCGGGTCAATACCCTGTTAACCAGGACAGAGTATTTTTTGGACGCCAATCCGCTGACACGCCTTCCCGGCAACACCACCATCATGCGCGAGGCCGGACGCCGGCTGAAACTTAATGAACCGTTCGCCTTCATTTATGTTGATATCAACAACTTCAAGGCATTCAATGACAACTACGGTTTTGACAGGGGAGATGAAGCTATAAAAACAACCGCAGCAATACTGCGGAATTCCGCAGATGAGCACAATTTTGCCGGACACATCGGCGGCGATGATTTTATTTTTATATGCAGCCCTGAAAACGCTGAGAAATCCTGCTTGGCCATTATAAGAGATTTCGACAGCAGTATTCAGGGACTTTACAATCAAGAAGATCTGGAAAGAGGGTATATAATATCCAAAGACAGGCTGGGAACGGAACAGAAGTTTCCGGTGATGACACTGTCTATAGGAGCTGTGATCCAGGATGACTACACAAATCCCGTGCGCTACGGCAATATAGTGGATACCGCCACACAGATGAAAAAATTCGCCAAAATGAATAACCCCGGAAGTAAAAGTTACTACGCTTTCAACAAAAGGAAGTAAATTTTAGCGACTTATAAATTGACAATTTCCTTCTTATCTTGGTATTCTTTCAGCAGGGGAGGTTGATGGATGCTGTTTAACAAAGTCCGTTTCTGTCTTGCGAAAGGCGAACTTATCCGCGAAGTGGAATGCGCCGTCTGCAAAATACCGCCGGCAAAACGCTACGACAGGCGCATGGAAGAAAGGCGCTCGGGCGCCAATTCCGAGGAAAGAGACCTCCGCACAGGAAAAGACCACCGCAGAAGAAGGCACCCTCTCTGCCCCGGCCTTTTCAGGATATCCCTCTTAAAAATATTCTACTCATTTTTCAAAACGCCCTATGCCGGCATTTTCATCATAATCGCCGCCTTAGCGGCCCTTATGTTCGGCGCGGCGCAGCACTTTGATCTTCTCCGTAAACCGGAGAAAAAACCGGCCGTCGCGGCCATCTCCGAGGAAGACGCCCGGAAACGCTTCCTGGATTTCGCCATGCAGGAACAGAGCGGCTTCACAAAATATTCGGGAAAAAACAAATACTCGATACAGCTTGTCCTGACGGCGAATAAAATAATAAGCGGTTTTCTTGAGAAATTCTCAAAGCTTCCCGAGAGCGTGCCAGGCGGAGTGGTTGACGACATGTTTATGGATTCTTATGCTTTCTACTTTAACGGGGCAAATGTCCTTTTTGAGAATTATTTTTATGTTGGGGACGCTCAGATCCCCCAGCTGATGCGGCGGCTGGAGCTCCTGCTGATGGAGGCGGAGAATCTTTTTGAAGACTGGGAGAAAGTCAACTCGCGGCTGCCGGATTACGCCAACAGCCATATTCACGCCGTTTACACCCGGAAAATCTCCAATTCCCTGGCTCTGTTCAAAAGCAACATAACAAAACTGAAATCGGGCAACATCATCAAGGAGCCTCTCGTCATACCGGCCCTTGATATAAAGAAACTTTAACGCCAGCCGCCGCGGACATTAGCAAACAGATAAGCGCAGTATGTCGCGAAAAGAACAAGGGATTTTACGCGTGACGGGATTTTCTTATCCCATAGAAAAAAACATATTTCGCCCAGAAAAAGGGCGAGCCAGCCGAAAAAAAATACGGAATTATCCATCTCTATAGGCCTGATAAGAGCCGACAAACCTATGAGAAAATAAAGGTTCAGCGCCTGTGAGCCCACGAGATCCCCCACGGCGAGGCCCCATTCGCCTTTCCTCATGGCCGTCAGAGATGTGATGATTTCCGGCAGCGAGGTGCCCACGGCTATGATGGTAAGGCCTATTATGAATTCCGAAATACCCGCCAGGCGCGCGACCTGGGATGAAGATGCCACCACCACTTTACAGCAGGCGATAAGGACTGCCAGCGAAAGCGTAAAACGCAGAAATGCTTTTCCGACGGCGCGGTCCGGCACGGCGACCGAAAAAAGTTTCCCGTTGATTATAGCCGTCAGATAAAAATAAGCGGCCATGAGCAAAAGCATTATTATTCCCGCCGTCCGGCCGATGCTGTTTTTAAGGAGAAATATCATGCTGAAAGCTCCGGCGCCGAGAAACAGGAAATTGAGCGCTATAAAAATATTATTGACCGCCGCCCTATCCACGCCGGAAGCTTTTTTTATGCCTCTGTCATACAACCAGAATATAACCGCCATGGCGATTCCGGTATTGGCGGCGATGGATCCGGCCGCGTTGCCGAGCACGATCTCCGGATGAGAAGACAGGGACGCCATGAGGGTGACAAAGATCTCCGGAGCTGATGTCCCTATACCCACAAGCACCACTCCTATAAAAACAGGGGGGATGCCGTAATGACGGGCTATGACGCTCGAGCTGACGACAAGAGTATCGGCCGCCTTAAGAACAAAGAAGAAACAGATAACTGTTAAAGCCAGATAGGCGAATATCATCCGGCTTCTTTCCAGAGTTTTTCGGCTTCTTTTATTTTATCTTCCGCCTTTTTAACATAAACCGAGCGCGGCGGCTGAAAAGATTCTATGACGGTCTGAAACCAGTAATAGGCATTCTTCGCGTCGTTATCTTCCATTTTTATTTTATACTGCATCCGCAGGGATTCTTCCAGGAGCTCTCTGTCTTCGGATGAACTGATTTTTGATTTTGACTTTTCAAGCCACAGATCAAGGGCCTCTTTTTTAACGGCAGGATCCTCATGCCATTTCAAATACTTCATCCCCTCAAGATAAGCGCTTCGCGCGCGGAGCGTCACATCAACAAAGGCCGAGATATTGAGAAAAAGCCATACGCCTGCGGCCGCCATGATAACTCCGGCGGCCTTCCGTGCCGACAAAGATCGCCTGGCCGGGCCGGTCATTTCTCCGGCGCCCTCTCAAGCATGTTTTTTATTATATCATCCGTGCTGATGCCTTCGGCCTCGGCGCTGAAATTGACGATGAGGCGGTGCCGCAAAACAGGATACGCCACGGCCTTTATATCGCCCGCTTCCACAGAAAAACGCCCGTCCAGCGCGGCGTTGATCTTTCCCGCAAGCACAAGGGACTGGGACGCCCTGGGCCCCGCTCCCCAGGAAAGCCATTTGATGATTTCAGGGTCTCCGTCCGGATGCCGGCTCATTTTCACCAGATCGACCGCGTATTCAAGCGCGCTTGAAGGAACGGGTATTTTTCTGACGAATTCCTGGATATCCCTGATCTCATCTCCCGATATCACTGTCTTGAGTTTTACGTTTTCCGGAGATGTCGTGCGCAGGACTATTTCCCTCTCTTCAATTTCCGTCGGGTAGTATATGTTTATCTGCGTAAAAAATCTGTCGAGCTGCGCCTCGGGAAGAGGATAAGTGCCCTCCTGTTCAATGGGATTCTGTGTGCCTATGACAAAAAACGGCTCGTCCAGCTTATAGGTTTTTCCTGCGGCCGTTACCTGATGCTCCTGCATCGCCTCAAGAAGAGCCGCCTGCGTTTTCGGCGGCGTGCGGTTGATCTCGTCGGCAAGAATGATGTTGGCGAAAACCGGGCCTTTTATAAATCTGAAATTCTTTCTCCCTGAATTCACGTTCTCCTCTATCACGTCGGTACCCGCTATATCGGAAGGCATCAGGTCGGGCGTAAATTGTATCCTGGAAAATTTGAGGTCCAGCGCCTGGGCCAGAGACGACACCATCATCGTCTTGGCCAGCCCCGGCACGCCGACAATAAGGGAATGCCCGCGGGCGAAAAGAGACGTCAGGAGCTGTTTGATGACACTTTCCTGTCCGACAATGACCTTAGAGAGTTCTCCGCGGATGAGCGCGAATTTGTCAGCTATTAATTTTACTTTTTCGGTATCCCTCATAAAAACTATTGTGAAAAGGAGCCCGCGATGAATTTGTCGGCGAAGTCCTGCGCTTCCCTCGCGGAAGTCGTTCTTATTATTTTCTTGATTTTCGGTATGGCTATAGCCGACATGCTGAACGTGTCGAGCCCCATGCCCATGAGTATTTTTGTAAAGGCGGGGTCGGAGGCCATCTCGCCGCACAGGGCGACGGATTTTTGCTTTTTGTGCGCGGAGTCTATCACGAATTTTATCAGCCTCATGAGCGCCGGATTTCCCTGTTCATACACATAATCCACATTCTCATTCATCCTGTCGGCGGCGAAAGTGTACTGGATGAGATCATTTGTCCCGATGCTGAGAAAATCGGCTTCCTCCGCTATCAGATCGGCCGCCACGGCCGCCGCCGGCACCTCTATCATGGCGCCGACCTCGACGCGCCCGTTGAAAGGAACACCTTCCTTTTCCAGCTCTCTCTTGGCCTCGCTGATTATCGTCTTCACTTTTTTAATCTCGGAAACATTCGTTATCATGGGTATAATTATCTTCAGATTCCCGGCCTCGGATGCGCGAAGCAGCGCTCTTATCTGGGTTTTGAATATCTCCGGGATCTTAAAACACAGGCGTATGGACCTGAGGCCCATCATAGGATTCTGCTCCGGGGGCAGCTTGACGGCATCCGAGAGCTTATCCGCCCCCAGATCAATGGTTCTGATTATCACCGGGTACGGAAGCATTTTCTCGCAAACGGTTTTATACTGCGCATACTGTTCATCTTCTCCGGGAAGTGCCTCAGAGTTTATAAACATGTACTCGCTCCGGTAAAGGCCTATTCCCTCCGCGCCGTAAGCGAGAGCCGTGGCTATTTCCTCAGCTATCTCTATATTCGCCTCAATGCCGAAAGTCACCCCGTCCGTGCTGACAGCCGGCAGATCCATGAGTTTCTGTAAAGAATGCTGTTCATCCTGATAGCGCTTTCTTTCCCTTTTATAATTTATCACGGTTTCCTCGTCGGGATCCGTAATGACTATACCGTTTTCGCCGTCCACGATAATATCCTGCCCGGGTTCGGCAATAACCGAAAAATCCCTCAGGCCCGTAACCGCGGGTATTTCCAGGGCCCTCGCCACAATGGCGGTGTGCGAGGTTTTTCCGCCGATATCCGTTACAAAAGCCCTGATATTGTTACTTTTCATGTGCGCCGTGTCCGATGGCGTTATGTTATAAGCGACAAGCACCGAATCGGGGGGGATGTCTCCCCAGAGGACCTTGTCGTCCATATCCATAAGGTGGGACATGACCCTTCTCCCCAGCTCTGAAACATCGCGCGCGCGTTCCTTTAAATAATCGTTTTTTATTTTTTTAAATTCCGAGATTATTTTGTTGAGCTGCATCGAGAACGCGAACTCCGCGTTCACTCTCTGGTCTTTTATAAGCGTTTCTGTTTCATTTATCAGCATTTTGTCCTCAAGGAATAGACGGTAGCCCTCGAATATGCTGCTTTTCTTGCTGCTGAGCGCTTTTTTGACTTTGTCCTCGACCGAGATCATCTCTTTGCGGGTATCATCCACCGCCTTTCTGAAACGCGAAATCTCGGGCTTTACTTCATTCGGCAGGATGCTCCTGCGATGCACCTTGTGGGCCGCTCTCTTGAGCGAATATACCCTGCCTATCGCTATACCCGGTGAAAGAGCCATGCCTTTATAAACCATATTTTTTACTCCCCAAAATGCCGCCTCAAGATTAATCCTTCTGTCCGGCGGATTTTGCCGGTCCCGTCATTCCCCAAAATTCTCTTCCACTAATTTATCAAATGCGCGCGCAAGTTCCAAGGAATCGGCCCCCTGTATCCGCACGGAGATCTCGTCACCCTTGCTGATGCCGAGAGTGAGGAGCCCCAGAGGCGAATCAAAAGAGATCTCTTCGCCGTCCTTGCCTATGAACAGTTTACTCTCAAATTTTTCAGACAACTTTGATATTGTGAGCGCCGTCCTCACATGCACCCCTGCATCCAGCCGGATGACATATTTTCTAATAACAGAATCTTGCAAATAGCCCCCCCGCGATAAGAACGGCGTAAAAAAGAACGGTCGCGGGCACCTTTTTTATGAAAAGCGCCACTATGATGAAAACCACCGGATACGCTGTTTTCAGCATAACGGACGGTCCCGCGCCCAGGAAACCCCGCACCAGAAGGAACACGGCCATAACAATAGCCGTTATCCTCATATACACAAAACTTTTCTGCAGCTTTCCGGTGAAGAGGCCCTCAAAAACCTGATCCTCGAGTTTATAGCCGTCTTCAAGGCCGCAATATCTCAGATATAAGTGGACAGAACTGTAAAAAATAAAAGCCGCCGCGGGGCCTATCCACATAAGAGCTATATTTTTTGAAAAAAGGATTATAAAAAACACGCCTATCACGGCGGCAAAGGGCCTGAGCGTCCCCCATATTTGCGACTCGCCGAAAGCGGCTATGGGCCCGCCAAGGATCTTTTTGATGCCGACTATGCGGGCGAGTTCATCATCCGAATCCGTAGCGGCATATCTTTCCTCGGCCGCGCAGACAGCGCCTATGATATAGGAGGCGTAATACGGGTGCGTGTTAAAGAAATCCAAATGCCTGGTATAAGCGTTTTTTCTCTCATTCGGAACAGGATACAGAAAATCCAGGGCGGGCTTTATAGTATAGAGAAAACCCGCGTTCTGCATACCCTTGAAATTCCACAGAGCCTGCAGCAAAAATGACCTGAAAAACACTTTTTTCAGCACACCTTTAGAAATTAATATTTTTTCTACTTCCATTTCAGAAACATCTCAAAAAGCTGCGCGAAACACAAAATATAAATAAACCTCATGACGATTTCACTGCCGCGCGTAATATCCATGACGCGCCAGTATCCTTCCGGCAACGCTGTGACAAGCGCATAGGCGGCAAGAAAAAAAGCGGCGCTTATAAAAAATTTCCGTATCACGGCATAAAATATTTCCCGGTCAACGGAGACGAAATCACCCCTGATTATCTTTACCCTGACCGCGTCAACAATGCCCGCATTGGACGCGCGCAATCTGATCTCAGCCATTTTGTACAATATACCGCAGGGAACGCTCACCGCAAGAGCCGGGATAACGGCTGAAATATTATCAATGCCGAGATTCCGCGCGGCAGTCGCGGCGGCTGCGCTGGCCAGAACAGCCGTCAGCGTGCTGTCCGGCGGCACGGAATCGCCTATGGGAATAACCCTGACCCATATAAGCTCGACACACAAGCCCGCTATAAAACCGACATACGGATTACCAAGGCACAAGCCCGCTATCGGCCCGGCGATCAAAGGCCGCGAATACATAAATTGGCCGACGAGAACAGTATCACATGATAAGACACCGAAGATCACGGCCAAACAAAGGATTTCTGTCACAGTGTTTTCACCACAATGTTCCTCTCGGCGCTTTCTCCCGGCCGCAAAAAGATCTCTTCGCGGAATGTGAGAGATGTTCCCTGATATATTTTTTTCAGTCCGTCTTCAAGCCTGCAGACGGTATAGACGGGAAACATCCACACCCGGGCTGGGGAGGAATAAGAGAATTCCATTGTCACGCCGTATTTATCATCCCTCAGCGACACTTTATCCGAGGGCGTGTCCAGGAAAGCATCGCACTTTTCTTCCTTGCCGGATACGATAAAAATCGCCGTTCTCGGAGAGGACGGCGATAAATTCATCTCCGTGCCAGGATAAAAGTGCAGCGCCCTGTCCGAATTGTTTTTGATCCTGTAATTATAGACAATCGTAAAATTCTCCCGCAGTGAGAATTTTTTCTCCACTGACACGAGCGCGAAATAATCCCCGCACCACACATGGCCGGACCTGAGGAAAGCCAGTTCCCCCGGGCCCGCTTCGCCTGAGTGCGCAAACACCTGATTGACAAAATCCCCCTGTTCGCCATAAGCGCTTTTAGCAAAAGCAGAAAGCCGCGTGTTGTTCTGGAAAAAATGAGTGATAAAAGAATTTCTGTCATACCAGTCATAAAAAATATCTTTTATACTGACCGCGTCGGCGCCAGCCGTAGAAGGAACACTCTCGGACACTCCGGCGGACGCGGAAAGCCCCGCGGGCTTCAGCTCTTCATGATAGACCTCTCTGCGGCGGCGGATCACAAAACCCATGTTGTGGCAACTCTTGTATTGAGAAAATTCCGACACCGAGGCGCCAAGCTCCGGAAGCACGCGAAGGCAGTATTCGCCGTTGCAGAGCTGTATCTCACGATAGCCCGAATAACCCGCCCCGTCATTGGCGACAATCGCTCCGCCCGAGAGCCTGATAAGTATTTTCTGGCATTTAAGGAGTTCGTGAAAAATAGCCGCCCGGAGATGCCTCATGTAAATGCCGCCGAAAATACCATGCCAGTACGCGCAGTTGCATTGAGCGCGGAAAAGGCACTTCTGCATTTCTTCAAACTCCGGAGCATCGCGGTGAAAATCTATTTTTCTGGACAAACACAGCATTTTCTTGTGCATCATATCGCTTTCGGGATATTTCACGAGCATATTCCTGAAAAAACCGCCGCGGATAAACTGCATCCAGTCCTCAGCGCGGTTCGCGGATTTAACCGCGTCTAAGACGGGGCTGTATTTGAGGCCGGACTCATAGGGCATGGACCAGCGGCCCATTTCTGAATATGAAGCGCAGGGAAGATATATCAGGCCATCGGACGGATAAGAATCCATATAGCTCGAGAACCCTGTCGTAGCGAAATCACCGTCGTCCTGGGCCTTCTCAAGGGCCGTAAAGAATTTCCGCAGCCATTTATTCACATACACATGTTCATACGAACCGTGCCAGACGCCGAATTTCTCCACATCATCCATCATGATCTTCAGGCCGCCGCCGGCCTCTTCTCCCATTTTTTTGATAAGCTTCACGACTTCATCTGGCGGCGCATAGGGCATTCTGTAACGCAGGCTCTCAAGGATCGGAAAAACATTGAGCTTAAACCCCTCGTGCTCAGTCGTGTAATAACCGTGCAGCTTGTCGTCCATCCATCCTGCGGCGCGGAAATGAGTGTCATCCAGAAGAGTGTATTCCATCCCGGTCATAGCCAGGGGCTTGGCCAGGTAAGCTTCCCATACCCTTTCGGGCAGCCACATGCCTCTGGGCGTGGTGCCGAAAAGTTTCTTCAGATAGAGCGAATACAGCATTATCTGCTCTCTTATATCGCTCTCTGTTATAAGGGGCAGAATGGCCTCGTAAAAAGGCCCGCCCAGCAATTCCACCTGGCCCGTTTTTATCATGCCGGACAGCAATTCTATGAATTCCGGATGATTTTCGCTGATCCATTCAAGAAGAGAGCCGCTGATGTGCACATTCATTATTATTTTAGGGAACTGCTGAAGCTCCTTAAAAAAGGGCTCGTAGGATTTTTTGTAGCAATCCTCTATGACGCTATGGTGATTCCCCACCGGCTGATGGCAGTGCACGCCGAACGCGAACAGAGAATTATTCATCGGTGTTCCCGGGCGCTTTCACATTGCCGCCTTCCAACAGCGCCGCTATGGAAATTTTTTCGTTGGAAGGCAGCGCCTGAGCGTATATCTCCACATCACTTTCAATCAAAACCTTGATCTGTTCTCTTTCACGCTCATCCAGATAAACCGCCTTAGTCAGCAGCGTTTTTGAATCCGTAAAATTTATAAGACCCAGATTCACCGGGGGCAGTTTCGGCGCCGGCAGCCGTGAGCCGAGAAGACATCCGTAGAAACGGCTGAGCATGTCCACTGACTGCAAAAGAATAAAAAACCTCTTGGAAGACGCGCTTATCTCCGTCCAGCGCGCGGCAGCCTCTGTAATAGACAAAACCTCCAGATCGATCTCCGGCGGCAGCGCGAATCTCAGTATTTTCTTTTCAAAAGGGCTTTCTCGTATAAAATCATCTATAATCAGCACCTCGTCTGCCATTATGAGTTTCAGCCAGCCCTCCACTATCTGGCCGTGGATGAGCCTTGAATCAATCCTCAGCGACTTTATCAATTCTCCTCCTTGCGTTCATTGCGGGCAGAGGCGGGAACTTCCGAGAACTTAGCGCAGACATTTTCTATGGAATCCCTGGCCGCCTTAATAACATCGGCGCATAATTCATCCGGCGGCATTTTTTCTTTTTTGATCATGATCTCTATCAGCATCGGAAGGTTCACCCCGGATATTATCCACACGTTGTTTTCCGCGATAAAATGACAGGCGCAGTTGCAGGGCGAGCCGCCGAGAAAATCCGTGAGGATGAAAATATTGTCCCCCTTGTGCCTGTCCAGAATTTTGCCTAAGCCCACCACAAGTTCGCCCGTAGATTGCTGACGTTTAAACTCCAGGGCATACACACCCTCCACGGGGCCCAGCAGATCCTCGGCGCTTTTTAAAAAATGCGAGGCCAGGTCACCGTGCGCGGCTATAATCACTCTCACCATATACGCTGCCCCGTGTCGCGGTGAAAAATTTTGACTTCATATTTTCCATCAAGCTTTTTTTTCAGATCCCCTGCGAAAACAACCGACCTGTGCCGGCCGCCCGTACAACCCGTCCCTATCGTCAGGAAAGCTTTTCCCGTTTTCTTATACGCTGGAATTATGAGTTTCAAAAAACGCGCCGCGGAATTAAGCGATTTGCCGTACAGCGGATCTTTCCTGACGAATGACGCCACCCGGGCGGAACGCCCCGTCAGGGAACGCAAGCGCGGGTCATAATTGGGATTGGGCAGATACCGCAGGTCATAAATCATATCCGCTTCAGGAGGCAGTCCGTATTTGTAACCAAAACTCATCAATATAAGGGTAAAAGCCCCGGCGAAAAAACCGAGTTTGCCTTTAATCGCGTTTTTGAGTTGCCATGGATTCAGATCCGAGGTATCAATAATGAGATCCGCCTCCGCGCGAAGCGGCGCGAGGCATTTCAGCTCATCTTCAAGCGCGGATACTATGCTCTGTCCGGCGCGGGCAAACGGCGGCTTGCGCCGGTTTTCCATGAATCTTCTGACAAGCACGTCCATTCTGCTTTCAAGGAATATCACTTTAAGAGACTTGTTCTTTTCAAGCAGTTTGATAAACAGATCAAAATGCTCTTTCTCTCTTATATCCACACCCACTGCAATGCGCTTTGACGCGAGAGCCTGATCGCTAAAACATTGATCCATCATTCCGACAGGCAGATTGTCTATGCAGAAATAACCCGCGTCCTGCAGGAATTTAAGCGCCAGCGTCTTGCCGGCTCCGGAAACGCCCGTGATGATCACTGTGTTTTCACAGACACGCGGAAAACGGGCAGCGCGCCTTTTTTTCATTGTTCTGTTTTTTTAAGAATGTCCATAACCTCTTTTCCGTTTTTAGCCGCCGCGAGGGCCCTGCGGAAATAAGGATCGTTCAAATTCCGGGCGAGTAAGGAAAGGGCCTTTATGTATTCCTCACCGGCTTTTTCCGGGCCTATCAAAAGGAATATTATGTTGACCGGACCGCCGTCAAGAGAATTAAATTCGACACCTGTCTCGGAATTGGTGAAAACGAAGCTTATGTTTTTGACGCCCTTGATTTTAACGTGCGGCAGAGCAACGCCCTGGCCTATGCCCGTGGAACCGAGCGCTTCCCTTTTAAGCACGGCTTTACAAACCGGAGCGACGGATTTTTTCGGGATAATCTTATTTTCCGCGAGGATCTGAACGAGCTCCTCTATCACCTTTTTCTTGGAAACAGCGCCCGTGCGGGGTTTTAGAAGAGAAACTTTTGTATAATCGCTGAATTTCATGTTTTACTCTTCAAAAACGGGGTGCGCCACGCACATCTCGCCGTCCTCCTTACGGTAAAGGGCCGTAAAAACACCCGTTTCCCTGTCGACAAAAAGCCAAAAATTATAATTACGGCTGGTCATTTTATCGGTGGCTTCCTGACGGGACATGGGGGATATCCTGACTTTCCTTATTCTTTCTGCAGGCGCTGGCGCTGCGGGCTCGGAGATGCGGCGCTGGCCTGATTTCTTTTCTTTCAGGCGCGCGAGCTTTTCCTTGCACACATCTCTCATCTTATCAACCGCCGCATAGGCGTCAAGGGCGGAGCATTTGATTTTCAACGTCGCGCCATGGACATCTCTGCCGAGGAACTGGACGGAGGATGAAGTTTTCTCCCGTGACACCGTGATCGTCACATCGTCCAGAGAAAATTTTTTTTCAATGCCGTCCATTTTTAAATGGACATGTTTTTCGAACGCCGCTGTCAGTTTAAAATTTTTTACAACTACTTTCACATTGCCCTCCTGTGCGTATTCTTAACAATTTCCTGCCATTTTTTCAATTGCCTGTCAAAAATCCGGTCATTCCTCAAAATTCTGCCTCAAAATTAATCCTTCTGTCCGGCAGATTTTGATGGTCCGGTCATTCCTCAAAATTCCTCCCTAAATATATTTCTTTCGCTTTTTCGGAATCTATGAGTTCGCGGCTTGTGCCGTGCAGCAGTATGCTGCCCTCGCAGATCAGATAAGCGCGATCTATAATCTTCAGGGTATCCCTGACATTGTGGTCGGTTATCAGTATCCCTATATTTTTTTCTTTCAGTTTTATCACAAGTTTTTTAAGGTCGTCCACCGCGATAGGATCTATACCCACAAAAGGCTCGTCCAGCAAAAGAAAAGACGGATTTGTCAGAAGCACCCTGGCTATCTCTACCCTTCTTTTTTCACCTCCGGAAAGGCTCGCGGCGAGTGTGCCCGCGCAGGAAACAATACCCATCTCTTCCATCAGGGCGTCTATCTTTTCTTCCCGAAGCCGGCGGTCACTGTAAATAAACTCCGCCACCGCCCGGAGATTCTCCCGGGCGCTGAGACCCCTGAATATGGATGGTTCCTGAGCGAGATAACCCAGTCCTAACCTCGCTCTCTTAAAGAGGGGGAGCGCGGAGACATCTTCGCCTGATAAAATGATCTGACCGGATGTGGGGCTTATAATACCTGTGACGGAATAAAATATCGTCGTCTTGCCAGCGCCGTTAGGGCCGAGGAGGCCGACAACTTCTCCGCGCTTCACGGAAATATCAACACCGCGCACAGCTTTTTTCTTACCGTAATTTTTTACAAGATTAAGGGTTTTCAGCATTTTTAGGATAAAAGACGCCGGTCACATCTCCTTTAAATTCGTATTCCTCACTTTCAAAACTCATTTTAATATAATTCGCGTCGGCGTTCCATGGGGACCGGCCGGCTACGGGAGCATTTTGAGCGTCGCCTACCGGGGGCTCAAAATAATCAAGGCGCGCGTTTCCCCTCATCTCCGTAACAGTAGGGGAACAATCGAGCGTATCCGAAAAACCCGAAAGCTTTTCGCCCTTTATTGTAACAGGTTTCCCTGTTAAATGAAACTGCTTATTCGGAATATTCCCGCTGAAAGAAGAACAATTTATCGTGTAAATATCCTTTGTCGCGGTTGTTGACACATTCACCACGAAGTCGGATTTATCCGGCGAAAAAACCGCGCCCGAAGCTTCCTCGTAAAAAAGTTTTTCCGTGGCAAAACTCATATCGCCTCTACCGGAATTGAATATGTCGCCGGACACGGCGCCGGAGGCAAAAATCTTGTTTTTTTTCTTATCCAGTTTCAGATAACGGGAACGCCCCTTAAAATCGTCTCTTTCAAAAACGACATTTTTTCTGAATTCCGCCACCTCGCCTCTCTCCAGATAAACCAGTTTATCGGCGCGTATATGAAGTTCGCCCAAAGGGGCGGCCGCGCGACACAGGAGGGGGACGGCGGTTGACATTGTGACAATAGCCAAACCCAGAAGAGCCCGCCGCCTCATTCAGCCCGCGCGGAAGAAACAACTTCCGGATTCAGGATCTCCACTCTGTTCAGGTCCTTATCCGCGCGCAGGCCTGTGCCCGCTATAACGGCTTCCTCCGAAACCTGACGCACCTTATTATCCGTTACATACAGCTGCTGCTTCTCATCCCATTTAAGGTCATCCATATAAAGTTCTGTTTTGCCGGCGATGTCCTTAAAACAGACATTCCCCTCAAGCTCCAGAGCGGAGCCGTCTTCGCCGAAGGAAGCCCTGTCTGATCTCAGGAACATTTTCCCGTCGGCGCCGTAAAAAAATCCTGACGCCCCCGTAACGCTTATTTTGTCTTCTCTGACCAGTTTACTGCCGGTTATTTCCCACACCGGCTTACCCCCGCGGGTCCTGCGGGCCGTGAAGCCGTCCATGCTTTCGGATGACGAGAAACGGCTCTCCTTCTTTCCGCAGGCGAAAAGAAAAGCGCAGGCCGCTATAAGTCGTAATGCTCTAATGCTTCCCTCCATCTGCCCTGCGCTTTCAGGATCATCTCCGCGGTTTCTCTCAAAACACCGGCACCGCCGTCAAAAGAAGATACCGCGTCGCACAACTTTTTTATTTCCGCGGCGCCGTCAGCCGGGCAAACGGCAAAGCCCGCTCTTTTAAGAAGAGAGATATCAACGAGATCATCCCCTATATAGAGTATTTCATCATCCGTGACGCTGAATTGTTTTTTGACTTTTTCCCACACTTCCAGCTTGTCCTTTATCCCCAGATATATACCCTCTATCCCCATATCCTGCGCCACGCGCTGAACAGTCGGGGATTTCCTGCCGGATATCCAGCAAATGGGGTAACCGAGCCTTCTGAGAATATAAAAAGCTATCCTGTCTTTCACATTCCAGGATTTCAGCTCTTCCCCCGACTCAAGAAAAACAAGGCGCCCGTCGGTGAGAACGCCGTCGACATCCATGGCGAAAACTTTTATCTTTTCCGCTTTAGCGGCCGCGTCACCTACCAGTTCCGTCATCAACGCGTGATTCTTTTTCAGGTGCCCTCTGTCCAGGAAGTAAGATATTTCTTCTGCCGGGGCGTGAGCGTGTCTATCTTTATGCCCATGGCCTTGAGCTTGAGTGTCGCCACATTGTTCTCTATCTCTTCCGGGACATCATAAACGCGGGGCTTGAGCTTACCTTTGTTTTTTATGCAGAATTCCGTCGCAAGGGCCTGTGTGGCGAAACTCATATCCATCACGCTGGCGGGATGCCCTTCGGCAGCGGCAAGATTGATCAACCTGCCCTCGGCGAGGACATAAACCGATTTGCCGGAAGAAAGAACATACTCGTCAACAAAGTTCCTGACATTCTTTTTTATTTTCTTCGCTTTTTTAGCGAGGCCCTTCAGGTCCAGCTCAACATTAAAATGGCCCGAATTGCACACGATGGCGCCGGTTTTCATTTTAACGAAATGTTCCGGGCGTATGACGTCTATGTCTCCGGTGAGGGTGCAGAAAATATCGCCAACGAGCGCGGCCTCGGCCATTGTCATAACCCTCATCCCGTCCATCGCGGCTTCAATGGATTTTACGGGATCCACTTCCGTGACTATCACATTGGCTCCCATGCCTTTGGAGCGCATGGCGAAACCTTTGCCGCACCAGCCGTAGCCGGCGACAACGACATTTTTTCCGGCGAAGAGAGTGTCTGTCGCGCGTATTATACCGTCTATCGTTGACTGGCCCGTGCCGTAACGGTTATCAAAAAGATTCTTGGTGGCGGCGTCGTTCACGGCCACGATAGGGAATTTCAGGACATTGTCTTTTTCCATCGCCCTGAGGCGTATAACACCGGTTGTCGTCTCTTCCATTGAACCGAAGATCCTGTTGTGCAGTTCGGGATGCTTGGAAATTATGAGCGACACAAGGTCGGCGCCGTCATCCATCGTCACATTGGGTTTATGCGCTATGGCCGAACGCAGATGAGAATAATAACGCTTGTTATCTTCTCCCTTCACGGCAAAAACCGGTATCCCGTAATCCGCGACGAGAGAGGCCGCCACATCATCCTGGGTTGAAAGAGGATTTGAAGCGCACATAACAATATCCGCTCCGCCTTCTTTCAGGGTCCTGGCAAGATTCGCCGTTTCCGCGGTCACATGCAGGCACGCCGACATCTTAACGCCTTTGAGGGTTTTATTTTTCCTGAATTTCTCCCGTACCTGCGCCAGGACCGGCATATCTCCGTCGGCCCACTCTATCCTCTTTTTTCCGGCTTTCGCCAGTTTTAAATCCCTGACATCACAATTTTTCAATTTTGCCTCCATGTTTCCATGGGGACAGTCCGCCATCTACGACTCACCACGGCGAGCTTAAAGCTTCGTCCGTAATGGGGACAGTCCCCTTATATTCCAGCTTTCTTTTTAAGAAGCGTCACTTTATCCGTTTTCTCCCACGGGAATGTTTTCCCTTCGCTCTTTCTGCCGAAATGTCCGTATGCCGAGGTAACGCTGTAAATCGGGTGCCACAAATCGAGCATACCGACTATTCCCGACGGGGTCAACTGAAAGATATCCTCGTCCCTGACGAGTTTGATGATCTCTTCCTCGGGTATGACAGATGTGCCCTTGGTATCTATCCACACCGACATGGGCTCGGCCACTCCTATGGCATAGGAGAATTCTATAATGCATTTTTTCGCCAGGCCCGCGGCCACTATATTCTTGGCCACATACCTTGCGGCGTAAGAAGCCGAACGGTCAACCTTGGACGGATCCTTGCCCGAAAAAGCTCCGCCGCCGTGAGGGATCATGCCGCCGTAGGTATCCACAATGATCTTCCGGCCCGTCACGCCCGTATCCGACTGAGGCCCGCCGACGAGGAAAATACCCGTGGGATTGACAAAGCAGTCCTTCTTAAAATCCAGGCCTTTCAGCAGATCCGCGGGCAATGCGGCTTTGACCACTTTTTCTATTATCTCATCCCTCGCCGACTGCTTCATCACGCGGCATTCGCCTTTCTGCTCCACGACCTCGCTTGTGTGCTGGGAAGAAACCACGACCTTGGTTATCTTCACCGGCTTGTCGTCAACATACTTGACCGTCACCTGGCTCTTGCAGTCGGGGCCCAGATAGGGTATCTCTCTGCTGGCGCGCACTTCCTTGAATTTTCTGACAAGCGCGTGGGAAAACTCGAGCGGAGCCGGCATCAGATTATCCGTCTCATCGCAGGCGTAACCGAACATTATTCCCTGATCCCCTGCCCCGCCGCAGTCAACGCCCTGCGCTATATCCGGCGACTGCCCGCCTATCGCGTTGAGAATGGAACAGGTCTTATAATCAAAGCCGTATTCGGCTCCGGTATATCCTATTTCTATGAGCGCCTGTTTAACGATCTCTCTCACGTCCACCCAGGCATCCGTCGTGATCTCGCCGCCGACAATAACAAGCCCCAGCGAAATAAAGGTTTCGCAGGCACATCGGGATCCGCGCACGTCTCCCGTTTTCATCTTATAGGGCTTCAGTCCTTTTTTCTCGTCGTGTTTCAGAATAGCGTCCAGTACGCCGTCGGATATACGGTCACACACCTTATCGGGATGGCCGTCGCCGACGCTCTCAGAAGTAAACTCAAAATCTTTCATTTTCTGTCCTCCGTGTTTATCACCGTGCCCTCGTATAAAGTCAGATTCTCCTTTATCGCGGCACCGCTGTCTATAATACAATTCTTTATTTTCACGCCCCCATCAATCCGCGCATTATCCCAAATTATGGAATTTTTAACAACCGCTGACGGGCCTATTGTCGACCTGCGCCCTATCGTGACAAAAGGGCCTATTTTAGCGCCGTCGCATATTTCGGAATTCTCCCCGATAAGACAGGGACGGTAAAATTTAACATTTTTTCCAATTTTGACATTCTTCTCGCACCAGACGGATCTGTGCCTCTCCCTGCCCGGGATCTTTATATTCACCTTGCCGTCTAAAACATCCGCCACTGTCCTGCGGTAATCCGGAAGATTCCCCACATCGCACCAATAGGCGTCCGTGACATAACCGTAGATGGGCAGTTTGTTTTTCAAAAGCAGAGGCCAGAGGTCTCTGCCGAAATCAAAAAAATTATTTTTCGGTATGAACTTAAAGACATCCTGCTCAAAAATATATATCCCCGTGTTGACGGTGGCGTCGACAAAATCAGTGATACAGGGCTTTTCCATAAACTTTGTTATTTTTCCCGCAGGGTTTGTCAGCGTTATACCAAAAGGGAAAGTGCTCTCAACCTTTTTGAGCACCATTGTGGCCGCGGATTTTTTCTTCCGGTGAAAAGCGACGGCCTTCCTTATGTCTATATCCGTGAAACCGTCTCCGGATATAACCAGCAATGTGCCGGAGCCCTTAAAAAAACCCTCCACTTTTTTCAGCCCACCCGCATTACCGAGCAGTGTTTTCTCTAAAGAATATTCCATTGACACGCCCAGTTTTTTACCGGTGCCGAAATGTTTCCTGATCTTCCCAGCGTGAGTGTGCAAATTGCATATAAATTTCCTGAAACCCTGTTTTTGAAGATTACTGATGGAATGCTCCATCACAGGCCTGTTGACTATGGGTATGAGCGGTTTCGGTATTCTGTAGGTCAAAGGCCTTAAACGCGTACCAACTCCGGCGGCGAGCACCATCACCCTGATATCTGAATCTGTATTTTGTTTCAATTCATTCTCCTAAAACGGCCTGCCGATGATCAATAAGCCCCTTTTCCAAAAAAAACGGCGGGGACCGTTCTTAAAAGTATACGAAAATCTTCCTCCATTGACCAGTTCTGCACATAAAAAATATCCAGCCGCACCATTTCTTCGTAAGTCAGATCGCTGCGGCCGCTGACCTGCCAGAGGCCGGTGATGCCGGGTTTGATACGCAAGCGCCTTTGCGCCGACTCGTCATAACCCTCGGCCTCGCTGAGAATCTGCGGGCGCGGGCCGACTATTGACATATCTCCTTTGAGCACATTAAGGAGCTGCGGCAGCTCGTCCAGCGAAAACTTCCGCAGGAATCTTCCCACCCGCGTCACTCTGGCATCGCGCTTTTTCTTAAAAAGCAGGTTGCCGCTTTTGTAATGGGAGCGGCGTTCTTCCCTGATTATGGCATCGGCGTTTTTTACCATCGTGCGGAATTTGAAAAATTTAAAATCCCTGCCCCTTCTTCCCCGCCTTATGTGGCTGTAAATTATATCCCCGGGGCTGTCTATCTTTATCAGCGACGCTATGAGGATGAAAAACGGCATAAAAACAGCCACGCCCGCTATGGTCGCGGCCACATCAAAAATATTTTTCATAAACAGATGAGTGCCCGTTAACGGCGTGGGCTTGAGCCTCAGAAGAGGAATGCCGAAAAATTCATCCATGACAAGATCGCCGAGCTTGAGTTCCAGAATATCCGGCACGAGCTGAAAATCAACGCCGTAATTCTCACAAAGGTTAGCTATGTTCACGACCTTTTCGTGATTGAGAGGAAAATTTGCTATCACCACGCCGCCGAAACCGCGGTTTTGCGTATACACTCTCAATTCTTCCGCGTCGGGATAATGATTTATCCACAAGGCCGCCTGATGCCTGAGCCGGAGCCGGCGCTGTAATGCCCGCACTATTTTTCCCCGCCCCACAACAAGTATCTTATCCGGCTGAAAGAACCTCTTTATGCACAGAACCATAAAAAATTTCAGAAACTCTCTTTCGGCAAAAACCATGATCACCGAAAACATCAGAAAATATGTGAGCATTAGCCTGGAATAAGAAAAAGGCCTCCAGAAAAATGTGAGAACTATAACAAAGCCGAAAGCCACCGCCCCGGCTCGGATGATCCTGAAAAGCTCGTAAACATAAGTCAGCTGCAGCTTGTTGTAAAATTTATAGTGATAGAAAAAATATATAAAAACCAGCAGAACAGGAGTGAGCAGCCTGTTATACGCCGGATGGAAAAACAACCCGTGCCTCATATAATTCGCCAGCATAAAAGCCAGCAAAAGAACCGAGGCGTCCGCGAACAGGTAAACGAACTTAAAGGCGAAAATAAATTTTTTCTTCATTCGGCATGATTATAGCAGAAAGCCGCCGATACATCAAAAATAATTCGCGTGATATTTGTCACCGAACCGCGGCGGGCCGGGCAGACGCGGGCACGGAGCTCAAAATGATTTTTTTTGCTAAAATAATAGCTATGAAAAATTTTAAGGCATGCTTACTGACAATCCTGTTCTGCCCGTGCGCTTTCGGGGCGTCGGCAAGAGACTTCGGCTGGAAGGGCGACCCCTATTACAGCTACGCGAGTTTTTCACAGATCCTGCGGACAGAGAAAACCATCACGCAAAGCGAATCAGAAACATCTCTATATATCAGTCTGCTGAAAGAATCTTTCCGGCCGAGCGCGATACTCTTAGAACTTTTCGCCAGTCCCCTGCCGTATGCGGCCTCGCACGCGAAAAAACACAACAGCGCCCTGTATGAGAATTTTGACTTCTCCGGCAGCGCCAATCTGCTGAACGCTCTGACAGCGGGCGAAGAAGATCCCTGGGGGGTGTCGCTGTTTGTGGGAAAAATCGTACCCTTCAGGCCGGGAAAGGCGGCGGGTTACACCGGAGTCGCTTACTCGGGAGGCCTCCTGACAATGGGCAAAAAACACTTCAAAAACAACGTGATATACGACGACACATGGGCCCAGCTGGAGTGGAAGATAAAAGGAGTGCGGGTGACAAGGTTCTCCAAACAGATATGGAGTTTCAGAACGGGAGTGAAGCTCCATGACAATCCGGCTATACGCGATTCCTTTTACTTTTCTTTGTTCCGCGACAGGATTGATTACGCCCAGAGGCGGTTCCGATTCTGGCGGAATTCAAATTTTGATGTGTTCGCCGCGTTCCGCAAAGAAGACCTGAAACCCGTGAAACTGCAATTGCTGATGGGCAGAAACTTTCCTCACTCTGCCCGGAAAAGAGGCGCCTCTTACTCAATATCAGCCGGTATCCTGTGGGAAGGCCGGAGCAAATATTCGGGCGTGATGAAAGAAGTTAACGAAAGCCCGTCCGTCCAGTTCATATTGCGGCCCACGGTGAAATTTTAAGGCCGCTGTTCCGTGCTTTCTGAAAATATTAAGGACGTCCCCTTTTTTCGGGGATTATCTTTCTGCCCTTTATTTCTTCTATGATAGCTTCTTTCTCGCTTTTGCGGGATTCCATCCTTTTGAGCAGTATTTTCTCCTTGTTTTTTCTGTTCTTAATAGTTCTTTTGACGAATTTATCCAGCACTTTTTTCCTGTATTTTACATATTCCGGCCCCAGGCCCACAGGCTCCGACGGCTGAAAGCCCTCGTAAACGAAGCTCTGATTTCCCGAGGCGACTTTTATTCTCTTAGGCGACTTGCCCCTGTTTTCAACTTCAACTTTTCCCTTATAGACTGCGGCGGCAGTTTCTTTCCCGTTATGCGTTACTGTAAATTCCGTGCCCCTGACACCTATTATAGCCAGAGGAGAGGAAACAAAAAAAACCGCCTCTTCGGACGGCACAACGGAAGATGTCACCCGGCCGGATTTGAGCGAAACCTCAAGAGCGCCGCCCGTGGAAAGAATTTCCGCCTCGGTATTTTCCTCAAAACGCACGGCGGTCTCATCGTCAAACATGATCTCGGCAAAAGCCGCGTCATCGGTTTTCACAAAGCTCTTCTCATACACCGGCGCGAATTTTTCAGCGTCATCCCACTTATCTTCGCGTAAAATCGTCACCTTTCCCCCGATATCAAGTATTGTGCCCGACGGCTCCTCGAAGGCCTGCAAAAAACAGAAAGGCGCCGAGGCCGCGAAAATGGCGGCGCAGAAACCGGTAAAGAATTTATAAGTCATTTTATCCTCCCTCCGTAAACTATAAAGGCAGATCGGAGCTGCCGCGGATCCGCTCAAGCGCTTTTCTGGCGGTTTCCGACACCTTCTCATCTTTATCTTCCACCGCTTTTATCAGCGTTGAAATGGATTTGGCCGTGCCGTTTTTAAGCAGTATGGCCGCGGCGGCTCGGCGCATCAGGATAGAATCATCTCCCGATAATATCCCGCATATTTTTGTTTCATCCACGGCTTTTTTCTCAAATAATATTTCCAGCGCCAGTCCCCGCACGTCAAAAGACTCATCATCCAGCATAGCCTCCGCAATTTTTATAAGCGCGTCCGTCCTCGTCGTTGACGCGAGTGTCTCCAGCGCCTGATGCCGGACAGCGGCATTCTCATCCCAGAGGAGGGAATACACCGCCTTCACTTCCGTGGATGAGGCGTGAGCGCCGTAAAAACGGCAAACCTGTATCCTGATGTCGGGGCAGGGATCATTAAACAGACTTCTCATCGCGGCGATTGTCTCTGCCGAACCGTCGCCGAGAGCGTAAAGGGCGTTGATAACATCCCATCTCACCCACATATCAGCGTCGTTAATAAGTTCTCTTATGTATTTTTCCACGCCCTTTTTGGGCGAGATATAAATGAGCGCGGCGACGGCGCTTTTTTCGTGGCGTTTGCGTTTAGACAGATTATCCAGCCCCAGGCCGGCTATATCGCCGAGCGACACGGAATAAGATTTGAAGCCTCCGCCGTTATAGCCCATGTCCAGCTTATCTCCCGACGATCTTATGATCCTGCTTATTTTCCCTTTGCCGGATTCAATAGTGTCGCTTTTGAAAATATCCCCGGCCGCCATAACAGCGCCGGCGGCACAGAAGACAGTCCAAAAACAAACAAAAAAGAGGACTGTCCCCATTACGGACGAAACTGAGCCTTGCGAAGTCCGCCTGTGGCGGGCTGAAAGCTCGCCGTGGCGGGTCGTAGATGGGGACTGTCCCCGTGTGTGATTCATATGAGTTTTCTGAAAATCAGCCTGCCGCTGGCACGCTCCGCGCAAAGACGGCCGTTTTTGTATATTATTTCCCCCCGACGGATAGTGATATCGGAAAAACCCGAGAGCCTTCTTCCCTCATACGGAGACCAGCCGTAGGGCGCGCTCTTCCTTATAAGCCTGCTCCTTTCCGGATCCGTCACAAAGATGTCCGCGTCCATACCCGGAAGTATAGCGCCCTTTTTTTTCAAACCGAAATTCTCCGCCGCGGACTCCGATGTCAGGCGGGCCAGCGCCATCAGAGACTTTTTATCCCGGAGCGATGCGGTAAAGAGGAGAGGAAAACTCATCCCTATACCCGGCAGGCCCCTGGGGATATTTCGAAAATCTTTTTTATTGCGCTCTTTATCAGCTTTTGAAAAAGCGCAGTGATCTGTCCCTATCCAGTCTATGTCTTTTTTCAGTGCCCTGAACAAAGCCCTGTTGTCGCTTTTCTTTTTAAGCACAGGATTGCAGCAGAAAAGATAATTGTTTTTCTGTTCAAAAACAGCGTCATTGAGAAAAATGTAATGAGGACAGCTCTCCGCCTTTATGTCAACACCCCCTCTACGGGATTTAACGAGGGCCTCTATCCCCGCGCGCGAAGAAATATGGCATATATATATTCTCCCTTTCGCCTTTTTCGCGATGGAGGACACTCTCAAAACAGCCTCTGATTCCGCGCGTGAAGAACCCGATAAAGCAAAATAACGCGGGGCAGTTCTTCCGCTCTTCACAAGACGCGACAGATTATTTTCCAGTATTTTACCGTCTTCCGCGTGAAAGCCCACCGCGCCGCCGAGTGACGAAATATACCTGACGGCTTCATAAATCTCATTGTCCGTCACGCCCCAGCCCTCAGTCGGCGGCATAAATATTTTAAAAGTGGGAAAGCCCTTGCTTATAAGATAAGCTGCGTCTTCTTTTATTTTATCCGTCCAGCCCAGTATCTGGGGATGAAAAGAAAAATCCACACAGGCGGCCGAGGCCTGTTTCACTCTGCGCGAGACTTCGGCCTTTAACGAAGAATCCCGCGATGCGGGGATCGCGAAATCAATAAAGGCCGTCACGCCTCCCGCGGCGGCCTCGTGTGAGGCGGTATAATAATCATCGCAGGTTTTCGCCCCGTAGGCCTCGAGCATAAAATGCACGTGGGGATCTATGACGCCTGGAAAAACGAACTTTCCCGCGGCGTCTATAACCGATGAGGCATGCCTGACGGATGTTCCCATATATGACACGGCGCCGTTTTTTATGCCTATGTTTGTTTTTTGCGCGCTTTCGCTGTTTATGACAAGGCCGTTTTTGATAAAAATATCAAACACGTTTTATTTTAGCGAGCCCAGGAAGTTCCCTATAAGTTCCGTTATTTTATTTCTGAGGTCGTCGGGATTCGCCACCGACACATCGTCCGAAAATATGATTTTTGCGCTTTGCACATCCACAATATTCATCGTTATTATGTATTTCCCGAGGAGCTGGCCGCAGGAGCCAACCGCCATAAATTTAACATTCAGTACCTTTCCTATCGCTACCGCGCACTCGGCGGAGGAACAGCCCGTCTGCTGGAAACCCTGCTCCGCCAGCACCTTGTCCATGTTGTTTTTCTCTATAACATTGAATCTTCCGGTTTTCACGATATCGCTTCTCACGAAATCGGATATGAACGCCGCCTCACTCTGAGAAAGAGGCGCCCTCGCCTCAAAATCCGTCACCGCTATGTTTATTCTCTCGCCTTCCGGAACTTCCGGCAGCTTTGCTTTTTCCGCAGGTTTTCCGTCAAACGATTCTATTTCGGCAGGGAGCCGCCGCTTTCTCCTTTCCAGCGCGGACGGCGCGGGCGACTGCTGTTGCGGCGCGGCGGGAGCCGCTTTCTCAATGCGTGCCGGAGCCTTTTCAGCGCGAGGCGCCGCGCTTTCAACCTTACTCAGCTTTTTTCGGCCCCAGTTGTATCTGAGAGCCGTCATCACCCGGCTGCCCAGATCCGCCTGAGCCGCCGTCGCGAAATCAAAGGCGAATGCTCCGTAAGAAACAGTAAAACCGAAAGAATGCGACGCATCTACCTCATCATAACTCTCCAGTCCCAGCCGCAGCGACAGCCATCTGTTAAGAGCGTATTCCGCTCCGAACCGGGAAATACCAGTCAGCTGATCTGCGCCGACAGAAATACCCGCTTTCAATCTGTCGCCGGAATAACCGATAGAAACGCCGCCGTAAGACGGCAGCGCCTCATCACCCCATATTTTCGCTTCTCCGAAATTTGCCGCGCGCCACGCCGCTCTGAATCCCCGGTGCCTGAAAAACATCCCCATATCCGCGCAAGAGACGCTGTCCTCGTAGGAATTGGAATCCGCGACGAAAAACCTTTCGTTCACATTTCTCAGGCCCACGCCGACGGACAGATTTTTCAGCACGGGATAACCGGCGGAAAGAGACGCTATTTCCCCGTATTGCGAAAAACCGCTGTATGACGAACCGTCGTAATTTACAATAGGAAAACTTTGCTCATAGGAAAAACTGCCGAAAGCAAGGCCCGCTTTCTTTATACGGAAGACCGCGTCAATCCTGCTCATCCCAGCTTCCATGGCGTCATCCCCACCGCCCACCGACAGCCCGCCGCCGTCGGAGAAAGCAAGAAGAGCGGGGTTGCCGCTCACGGAGGGAAAATTCTCAAAGACATCGTCAAGGCCGCCCATTCCCATACTGACCGGCGACCGGTTGTAATACATATAACTGCAGGCGGTTGTTTCGGCATTCGCGGGTTTAAGCAAACAAAGCATGAAAAACGCGGCCAGAGGCAGAAACGCGAATTGAAGCTTCCGTTTATTCATAACTGTCACGGCTTGAATATCGCCACCGGATGCGTCTCATCTATCGCGGCGCTCTTTATGTGAATGTAATACACGCCGTTGGCGACAACAGAGCCGCTGTTATCCCTGCCGTTCCATGAAAATATTCCAGTCGTTTTCGTGAAATTCCTTACAAGACGCCCGCCAGTATCATAAATTTTCACCTCAACACTGTCATTAGCCGCGGCGGAAAATTTGATCGCGCATCCGGATGTTCTCGGATCAAAAACATTTCCGTAAACCTTAAAATCATTTTGCTGAAAAACAGCTGAACCAAAATAAAAGTTCTGACCGTTTTTATTCCCGCCGAGCGGCTCGTAACTGTAGCAGAATGTGCTGCCGTCGCCTATATGAAGGTTGCTCCCGCCGGATTGCGCATAAAGATTATAGTTGCCTCCCGGAACACCGGCTAAACTGAAATAACCGTTATTATCCGTGTAAGTGTTGCAATATGTTGTCCCGCCATAATAGAGATACACCTCAACGCTTCCAAACGGATTACTGTTGCTATCATAGCAATAACCTGATATCGCGTAAGTATCTGCCCCCGCCGCCGTGCCGAAAAAGTCAACTCTCATATCAGACCACAAACCCGTTGTGCCGTCGATGCCGTGGCTCCATGTGTAATTTGTGTCCTCCGCCGAAACAGAAACATTTGAGCCGCCCTGTATTGAATTAAATCCATAATAGCCGTACGAATTCGTGATCTGATATTGAATTCTGGACGGCGGCGAAACAGAATTATCATATAACCCGACTTCTATATTGGCAATCGGGTTTGAGCTGTGGTTGAGAATATAACCGTATATCGCGTAAGAACCGGGGCTGGAAACGGCGGGGCCGCCCTTTTGCGCCGTCGCCTCACCGGAAGCGATATTGCTGTTTGCGTCGTACGCCATAAAAAAATAACCGTCTCTGGTTGTATCGAGATAGTTCTCCCATTTATATATTTTACCGTCAGTATAATCGGTGTCAAAGATGTCTTCCTCACTCATTGTCTGCCAGCCGTCCAGGCCGAGATCAACCCGCGGATAACCCGAAAACGGGGCATCGTTATCAAGGTCGGTGTATTTCACTTTGAAAATAAAAAAAGTGTTTGTGTCGCCGCTGTCGGGGTTTACTCCGTCGGATTCATAACCGGCCGTGCCGACCCATGTCAGCGTCGGCGAATTATTTCCCACCGTCACATCAGGCGCGTCAACGGAACCCGTAGGTGGCCCAGCCGCAACATTGCCGCTGCCGTCATGGTCATCGTAGGCCTCAAAATAATATGTGTAATCCGAACCCGCCGCCGAGAGTTTTGTTGAAGTGGAATAAAACGCCCCTGCACTGTAAGTCCCCGAAACATATTCCATCGTCAATGTCTGAACGATCGTCCCGCCTTTCAAAATATACGCTTTCGGATAACCCGAAGCCGGAGCATCGCCGTCGGCATCGGTGTATTTAACCTTGTAGGTAAACACGGTTGTTGTCGTACCAACCTCATAATTTATTCCATCCGTTTCATAACCGGTATAACCCGCGCCGAGCCAGGACAAAGCCGGAGCCGTGTTCGGGGATACTATATCGATTTCGGAAGCCGCAATGGGGCTGTAAAGGACTTTGCCGTAATTAAAATCGTCGTAGTAATCATAAATTTTGCTGTCTATCACGCCAGTATCCGTCGTCCCCCACCAGTTGCCTGCCATATTTATATCGCCAGTCGAGCCGTTCCTGGCATTATAAGTTCCCGTGCTGTTGTCAATATTGTTTTTGGCAATGACAACATCACTCACATAAGTATATATCCCGTTCTGGTTGTATGAGACCGTATTGCTACTGACCGTGAGAGAACTCCCCGAAAATATATTGATGCCGTAGTTGCTGTTCCCCATAACCGTATTTCTGTTTATTGAGGAAACACCCCAGGCGTTTACATAAATTCCGTTGCTCAGATTATCCAAAATCCTGTTATTTGTAAGCGTTACATAATAACCCTGAAACCACACTCCGTTAGCGCCGTTATCCGAAATAGTGTTGTTTCTAACTATCAGATTCGTATTCGTAGAATAAATCCCGTCAATGGTATTGCCCGAAACCGTATTATTCTTTATCTCCGGCGAGTCTGCGTAGCAGGCAATCCCATATTTATTGTTGTTTGATATGGTATTCCCTTCCACCAGAGGTGAACCGTATACATATATACCTGCTGTATAGTCGGAGCCGTCACCGTTGTTATGGACATAATTATATTTGATCACCGGCGAACTCTGCGAACAATAAATTCCCCAGCTTTTATTGTATGAAATTGTGCTGTATGTTATTGTCGGCGAGGAATAATCGCAGTAAAAGCCGTAATCGGAATACTTCAAATCAGCATAACTGACAACACAAGCAGCGTCGTCGCTGGTGTCGTTGAATTTTATATACTGCCAGTCGCCGGGCGCGGGAGTCCCCTGTCTTGAAGTGAAAACTATTTTATTGCCTGATGTTCCCTGGGCATTGAGGCATCCCTGAATTTGCAAATACGTTCCGGTTGAAAATTTCACGGTCACGCCCGGCTCTACTGTCAGCGTCGCCCCCTGCGCCACCGCCACATTTGCCGTAACGATATACGGGCTATTTGCGGCGCTCCATGTTGTATTAACCGATATGAGGCCGCTCACAAAAGTTGAAACATCGGGAGCGTCAACGGCGCTTGTCGGGCTTCCTGTCGCAGTAGCAGAATATAAATCGTATGCTTCAAAATAGTAAGTGTAGTCGGTTCCCGTGGCAAGCGTTATTGTTATTGTTGAGGTATAAAGCTTGCCATCTGCATAATTTGTATCCACTGGGTCAACTTCTACCAGCATAAACGGACTATCCGTAATTTCAACAGCTCCTTTAAATATATGAAATCCGCCCGACAGAGGAGCATCATTATCCGCATCCGTGTACAGTACTCGATAGACAAAAGTTGTGGTGGAAGAACCTGTTTCCGGATTAACCCCGTCGGATTCATAACCCAACTCGCCCGTCCACGAAAGCGTCGGAGCATTGTTCACCTGTGTCGGTATATATCTGTTGGCTGTGTCTCCAAGACCCAATTGGCCGGAGAAGTTATATCCCCACGCCCATAAAGTTCCATCCGTCTTTATTGCTAATGTATGAGAATTGCCGCCGGAAATAAAAGACCAGTTGGTATCAGCCCCCACCTGCGTCGGTGTTAATCTTTCCGTTGTATCTCCAAGCCCCAATTGTCCATTGCTGTTAAGGCCGCATACCCAGAGCGTCCCGCACGTCTTCATTGCCGCTGTGTGATAACCCCCGGAAACTGAAGACCAGTTGGTATCAGCCCCTGCCTGCACCGGTATATTTCTATTTGTAATATCTCCCAACCCTAGTTGGCCATAGTCATTCAGCCCCCATGCCCATAATGTCCCGCCTGCCTTTACCGCCAATGTGTGCTTTGCTCCGCCGGAAACCGAAGACCAGTCGGTATCAGCCCCCACCTGTGTCGGGGCATATCTTGTTGAGAAATCTGCAAGCCCTAATTGGCCAAAGACGTTAGAACCCCATACCCAGAGCGTCCCTGTTGTCTTTACCGCTACTGTATGATAAGTGCCGCAGGAAACTAAAGACCAGTCCGCGTCGGTACCGGCCTGTGTCGGAGCGCTCCTATCCGCCGCATCTCCGAGCCCCAATTGACCGTCCGCGTTCTTTCCCCAGCCCCAGAGTGTCCAGTCTGTCTTTATTGCCGATGTGTGCAATTCCCCGCAGGAAACTGAAGACCAGTTGGTATCAGCCCCCACCTGAACAGGGGCATATCTTATTGAGAAATCCGCAAGCCCTAATTGGCCATAGTCATTACGCCCCCACGCCCATAATGTTCCATCCGTCTTTACTGCTGATACATGATCATATCCCCCGGAAACTGAAGACCAGTTGGTATCCACCCCCACCTGTGTCGGTATATATCTGGCTGTAATGTCTCCCAGCCCTAATTGCCCGTAATTATTAAGCCCCCATGCCCATAATGTTCCGTCAGCCCTTACTGCTATTGTGTGTTCAAGGCCGCCGGAAACTGAAGACCAGTTTTGAGCGGAAACAATGCCGGAAGAAAATAGCAGGCACGAAATTAAAAACGCGCGTGGCGTTAATCGCCGTAAGACCCCGTTCTGAAATAGAATCAACCGGCGCTTGAGTTTGCCGGTAAAAAAACATTTTTTCATATGTGATATTCTAAACATTGCTTTTTCAGATGTCAATACCTGTGAGCGCGGCATTTGGGAGTATATCGACATTTGGTTATTGACAGAAATTTTTCCTTCTAATATAATGCGTCATTATGAGCAACATCAAATGGTTTGTTTACGATGCCGAGGGAAAAGCGCCGGGGCGATGCGCCGTGCAGATAACTAAAATGCTGCGCGGCAAAGACGAGCTCCCTTATTTTCCCAACAAGCTCGGCAACTGCGGCGTTATTGTTATCAACGCCGCCAAGATCAAAATGAGCGGCGGAAAAGCGAAAAAGAAAGAATATTTTTTCCATCCGACCACCCGGCCGGGGCATTGGAAAAAAATCACTCTCGGCAAACTCCTTGAAAAAAGCCCTTCAAAGGTTATGACGGAGGCGCTCAAGGGAATGCTGCCCAAAAACCGGTTAAGGAGCGCGGCTCTCAGAAGAGTGAGAATATATCCCGGAGCGGAACATCCGCATGCGGCGAACATAGCGGGGGGACAGAATGACTGATATAGCGACTTCGGGAAAAAGGAAACTGGCCATAGCCAAAATAGTGCTTTCGGACGGTTCCGGGAAAATAACCGTCAATAAAAAAGATTTTGAACTTTATTTCAGGGGAGAAATGGCCGCCCGCCACGAAGTGCTGCGGCCTCTCATCCTCACAGACAACCGCAAAAAATACGACTGCAAGGCCCATGTGTCCGGCGGCGGGATTTCCGCCCAGGCGCAGGCGATACGCCACGGCATTTCAAAAGCTCTTGTGAAAATATCCGAGGATTACAGAACGCCTCTCCGCAAAGAGGGCCTGCTGACAAGAGATTCCAGGATAGTTGAACGGAAAAAACCCGGTCAGCCCAAAGCAAGAAAAAGATTCCAATACTCCAAACGCTGAAGAGCGATGGCCTTGTTTTCTTTTGTCTGCGTTGACTTCCAGAAAGAATTCACGGATCCTTCCGGTAACTTTTATATGGACCGGCCGATGGTACGGTTTACAAAAAACGAACTTATACCCGAACTGATCAAAAAAAAATACAAAGTGGGAGAGATAGTCGCAGATTACCGCCAGCCCCGCTGCGGGGACAAAACCGAGAACTGCGTGCCCGGCACAAGCGGTTTTGAATCGGAGCTTCCGGCAAGCCTCAAAAATGAAGCGTGGGTGAAGGCGATGAACTCCCCTCTGTGGACGCGCAGGAACGCGGGCGCGGCAAAAAAAACCGGCTGGCCCTATGTTGACGAGACCGGTTTCGCTAAATGGCTCAAAAAAAATGTGAGATCCAGGGACTGCCTGCTCTTCGGCCTGACGCTTGACCGCTGCCTTTTCTGCGTGGCCCAGGAACTCAGTTTCAGGGGCTACAATGTGAGCATAATCAGAGAGGCCTGCGACACTTATTCAGGCCTCAAAAAAGAAAAAGAACTGCTCTTTAAAACAGTGCCGATCAGCAACTGGGCAAAACCCGTCTCTTGGAATACGGTCAAAAAGAAGCTATAATCCCTTTATGTGCGGAATAGTAGGATACACTGGCGGCAAACCGGCCTTATCTGTATTGATCAGGGGCTTAAAAAAACTTGAATACAGGGGATATGATTCCGCCGGAATCGCCATCAACAGCCCGGCGGGATTCATTCTCAGGCGCTGTAAAGGTAAAGTTTCATCACTCGATAAACTGGTATCTTCCGAAAAAATAAAAGGCAACACCGGTCTTGGCCACACAAGATGGGCGACGCACGGGCAGCCATCGGAAGAAAACGCGCACCCCCACACCGACTGCAGCGGAAGGATAGTTGTCGTACATAACGGGATCATTGAAAACTATATAGACCTGAAGACTAAACTAAAGGCGAGGAAACATAAATTCAAATCCGAGACCGATACCGAGATCATCCCTCACCTTATAGAAGAAAAACTAAAAAAAGAAAAAAATCTCCTCAAAGCCGTGCAAAGCGCCATTTCTGAAATCCGGGGTTCTTATGCCCTCGGCATAATGTCAAGGGATGAGCCCGACACGATAATCGCCGCGCGTAAAGACACCCCCCTCATCATAGGCCTCGGCAAGAACGAGAACTTCATCGCAAGCGATATCCCCGCGATACTGAAACACACGCGCGATATAATTTTGCTGGATGACGGCGAAACGGCTGTTATTAAACCCGCGTCCGTCGCGGTTTTTGACGCTAAAGGCCGCCGCGTAAAGAAAAAAATATCTCATATAGACTGGAATCCGTCTATGGCTGAAAGAGAGGGCTACCGCCATTTTATGCTCAAGGAAATATTTGAGCAGCCGCGCGCGATACAGGACACCCTCCGCGGAAAACTGAATCTGGATAAAGGTTACATACACCTTGAGGATATAGGATTAACCGCGCCTTATGTTAAAAAGATTAAAAAGATCTTTATTGTCGCCTGCGGCACGGCCTATCACGCCGGGATGGTCGGCAAATTCTTAATTGAAAAAATGATCGGGATTCCCTGCGAAACGGATATCGCCAGCGAATTCCGCTACCGCTCACCGGTGATGAACAAATCGGACCTTTTCATTATCATCAGCCAGTCGGGCGAAACCGCCGACACGCTGGCGGCGCTGCGCATGGCTAAAAAACACGGCCTTAAAACGCTTTCCGTCTGCAATGTTATCGGCTCATCGGCGGCAAGAGAAACCGACGGCATGATATTTACCCACGCCGGACCGGAAATAGGAGTGGCGTCGACAAAGGCCTTCACCACCCAGCTGATAGCCATGTACCTTCTGACCCTTTATCTCGGCAGGATCAGGGGGGCCATACCCCGTCACGACGCTATTAAAATAATGACGGGCATACTGAAAATTCCCCAGCAGATAAGGACAATACTCAAAAAGAGCAAGGTGATCGCGAAAGTGGCCCGGAAATATTCTAAAAAACGGGACTTTTTATATATCGGCAGGAATTTAAATTACCCCATTGCCCTTGAGGGCGCCTTGAAATTAAAGGAAATATCTTATATCCACGCCGAGGGTTACGCCGCCGGGGAAATGAAGCACGGACCCATCGCGCTGATAGACAAAGACATGCCGATTGTCGCCATAGCGACGGCCGGCGAGGTCTATGAAAAACTGCTCTCAAACGTGCAGGAGGCCAAGGCGCGCAACGGGATAATAATCGCGGTCGCGAACGCCGGAGACAGAAATGTATCAAAATCGGCCGCTGAAACCTTATATGTCCCTTCCACCATGGAAGAACTGAGCCCCCTGCTCAATGTAATACCTCTTCAGCTGCTTTCCTACTATATCGCTTTATACAGGGGCTGTGACATAGACCAGCCGCGCAACCTCGCCAAAAGTGTTGTTGTGGAATAACGGCAAAGTGTTTTGCGAATTGACAGTTCCGTTTCATGTTCATAAGATATATCCGGCGGCGGAGCTTTTTTAGTTTCGCGCGGGGAGGATCTATGCTCGGAGTAAAACAGGATATCCTGCTTGTTGCGCTGGGGCTGGGATTATCCGGTTTCTTTGCCCCTGTCATTAAAGCAGAAGCGACGGGAAAAATAACATTGTGGGCCGGGGCTTACGAAAACAGCCCCAAGATCTACAAAGGCCCGGATGGCAAAGCCGCGGGTTTTCACAAAGACATACTCGATTACATCGCTCAAAAAGAGGGCTGGGAAATCAAATATGTGTGGGCCAGCTGGAAAGAATGCTTGGATAAACTGGAAAAAAATCAGCTGGATATACTGCCGGATGTGGCAATATCAGCCGAACGGCAAAAAAAATACGCTTTCAACAGCGAAAGCTTTTTGACCAACTGGGCGAGGGTTTATGCCGCAGGCGGGCAGGAAGCCGATAATTTCCTCGACTTAAAAAACAAAAAAATCGCCGTCATGGCCGGAAGCATTCACACCGACGGCATCACCGGCATAAAAAACCTGATAAGCGGGTTCGACATTTCCTGCGAATTCATAGAAGCGGTCGATTACCGCGCTGTTTTTGAATTGGTGGACAGTGGCCAGGCCGATTTCGGGATTGTAAACCGCACTTTCGGGAACGCGAACGAAAAGAAATATAAAGTCAGCCGCACACCGATAATATTCAACCCCACGGATATCCGATTCGCTTTTCCCCCGGAAGCCGCGCTGACCCCTCGCCTGATCGAGCGGATTGATTTTCATCTGAGGCAGCTGAAAGCAGAAGCCGATTCGCCCTACTATGTTTCGCTCGAAAAACATTTCGGCATCAGCGTGGAAAAAGTGCCATTGCCGAAATGGCTGTCTTATTTACTCTACGCAGGACTGCCTCTCATGCTGATACTCTCCGGCGCTGTGATAATCGCGCGAAAACAGATACGGGATAAAACAAAAGAGCTGGATGAATCCCAGGGCGAGGTGATAGACCGCCTCGGCAAAGCCATTGAGTACAGAGACAATTATACCGGCCGGCACATAAGCATAGTCAGCGAGATATGTTACCTGATAGGGCGCGACCTCGGACTTTCGCAGAAGGAATGCGATATCCTCAAAAAAGCCGCGACAATGCACGATATCGGAAAGATGGCGATAGAAGACGCCATACTGCTGAAACCCGGAAGTTTAAGCCGGGATGAGTGGGAAAAAATGAAAAAGCATTCCTCTCTGGGCGCCGACATGCTCTCGCAGGGCAACTCTCAAATACTCAAAACAGCTGAAAGTATAGCCCTCTATCATCACGAGAAATGGGACGGCAGCGGCTATCCGCGGAAGATAAATGGCAAAAGCATCCCCCTGGCCGCGCGCATCTGCACGGTGGCGGACGTCTTTGACGCGCTGATCTCCAAAAGGCCCTACAAGGCAGCCTGGCCCCTGCAAAAATCAGTTGACGAAATACTCCTGAGGAAAGGCTCTCATTTCGATCCGAAAATCGTCGAGTCCTTTATGAAAATACTCCCGCGGATAACAAGCCAGTTCTCCCTCGATAAGTCCTTACAGCCCGCATAATAAAATCCTTCGCCGCATATCAGCTCAATGCCGGAACTTTAATTCTCAGGGCAATTCTGCTATAATCGGAAAAATGTATCGGCGGCAAACGCCGCAACGGGAGTTTTATTATGGAATATTTTGCACCTTTATCATTGAGTCAGGCGGAAAAAATCAAGAGAACGCTCAAGGGGAGCGCGTATCTGGCGGGCGGCACTATGCTGAACTGGCGCGGCGCGCCCAGAGCAAAGGCTCTGATAGATCTGAAAGAGCTTGATCTTGATCAAATCAAAGCGTCAAAAGATAAAATCACAATAGGCGCGTCCGCCACTATTCAGGAAATAGCCCTGTCAAAAGAAATTCCGCGGGAAATTGCCGGAGCTGCCCAGCGATTCACCAGCCTCAATGTGCGCAACATGGCGACCATCGGAGGGTCGATCGCCGGAGGCTTTTTCATTTCCCATCTGCTTCCGGCCCTGGCGGCTTACCAATCTTCCGTGGAATATTATTTATCCGGGAAAAAGAAAAGCTCGCCGCTGGCGGCATGGCTAAAATCAAAAAAAGGTATCGTCTGCGCCGTCACAATAAAAAAATCTGCGAGAAAAGTCGCTTTTACCGAGGACAAGATCGCCGCGTCGGATTTCCCCGCGATAGTGACAGCTCTGGGTATTGACCTTCACGGGGGAAAAATAGCGAATGCCGTTATAGCGGTCAGCGGCGCGAAAGGCCCTCTTGCCGTCTCGGAAAAAGCTTCGCAATATCTCAACGGCCTGAAACCATCGGCGGTCGACGCCGGCAAACTCTGCGCCGCGGCCTTAAAAGACATTCCCGCCGCCGCGAATGTAAAAGTCAGCGCGCGCGTAAAACAGAGAATGATTGAGAGCCATTTGGCCTCGCTTCTGAAAAAGCTTTCATAAGGAGACAGGGATGAAAATAAAATTCAATTTAAACGGCAAAAATGTGGAACTTGAGGCGCCGGCTGAAAAAAAAGCGCTTGATATACTGAAGGAACTGCATATCAATTCCGTGAGAAAAGGTTGTGACGAAGAGGGAAAATGCGGCAACTGCTCCATCCTTCTGGACGGAAAACTCGTTAATTCCTGTCTCCTGATCGCCCCGCAGATAAACGGAAAAAATATCACGACGGTAGAGGCGCTTTCCAAAGGCGGAAAACTTCACAAAATACAGCAGGCCTTCATAGACGCCGGCATCGTCCAATGCGGCTACTGCACACCCGCCCAGATACTCGCCGTCAAAGCCCTGCTGGATAAGGTGAAACAGCCCGGAAAAAAACAGATCAATGACGCGCTCAGCGGCGTGCTCTGCCGCTGTACCGGATACAAGCAAATATACAACGCGCTGGATATTATCACCAAAGGAAAAAAACCAAAGGATTTCACCAGGGAATACAAAAAAGATTATCGTGTCGTCGGAAAAATAACTGAAAAGATAGACGCTCTTCAGATGGTGAAAGCCGAAAATTCATACGTTGAGGATTATGTCGCGCCTGACGCTCTCCATATTTATGTCCTGGGCAGCCCCTATCCTCACGCGGAAATAATTTCCATAGACACATCCGAGGCGGAAAAAATGGAAGGTGTTGAATACATCCTCACCCACAAAAACTCGCCCAAGACCTGGTACACCCAGGCCGGACAGAGCTATCCGGAACCTTCTCCTTACGATCAGCAGGTTATAAACGCTAAAATGCGCTTTATCGGCGACAGAGTGGCCGCCGTGGCCGCCGAATCCCTTGAGCTTGCGAAAGAAGCGGCCTCAAAAATAAAGGTGAGATACAAGGTCCTCAAGCCTGTTTTCACGATAGAAGAGGCCTCGGCGCCGGGGGCTCCTGTCATACACGACCGCGACGCCAAAAAGCTGGACCCTCTGGATGTGGGCGCGAACCCGAAAAAAAATCTTGTCTGCAGAAATTCCGGCGGTATCGGAGATATGGACAAAGGTTTTAAGAAAGCGGCCGTCATAGCCGAGGCCGCCTGCTCCACTCCTCCCGTACAGCACACGCCCATGGAACCCCACACGGCTTATGCTTACATGAAAAACGGGCGGCTCATAATACACACCTCCGTCCAGACGCCATTCCATGTGCGCAGGATCGTCGCTAACATTCTCGGGCTCGCCGAAAACAAAGTGCGCGTTATCAAGGAAAAAGTCGGCGGCGGATTCGGAGCGAAACAGGACTGCGGAGTGGAGGATCTCGTCGGGACAATCGCTTACCAGTCGGGCAGACCCGTTTATTACAGGATAAGCAGGAAAGACGAGTTCATCATAAGAACCCGGCCGGCAATGTTCATGACGGTAAAGGCCGGGGCCGACAAAAGCGGTAAACTCACGGCGCTTTCCATAAAAACAAAGATTGATTCCGGCGGCTACGGGCCTCACGCCCTTACCGTTCCCATGAACGGCTGCTCGAAAACACTGCCTCTCTTCACCTGTGCAAATATGTCCTATGAGGTGGCGGCATACTACACCAATAACATCGTTTCCGGGGCCTATCAGGGCTATGGTGTGCCTCAGACAAATTTCACGGTACACATCGTCCTTGCCCAGTTGGCCGAAAAACTCGGCATGAAATTTGAGGATTTCCTATCCAAAAACCTCGTCACAAAGGGCTACCGCATTGACATCCTCAAACAGCTCGGAGAGGGAAGAGAGGGTCTTGCCCAGAAATTATCAAGCTGCGGTCTGCAGGAATGCATAAAACAGGGCCTAAAGAAATACAACACATGGACAAACAAAAAATCTTCGCTCGGAGACGACATCGTCCAGGGGAAAGGCATGGCTGTGATGATGCAGGGATCGGGGATTCCCGGGCTTGACGCGGCCAACGCCATGGTAAAAATGATCTCGGACGGCACCTTTATGCTCTACATCGGCGGCGCGGACCTGGGCACGGGGGAAGACACCGTCGCCGCGAAGATCGCGGCTGAAGAGCTCGGCGTGAATCAGGAGCAGATAGCGGTCACCGCCGCGGACACGGACACGACGCCTTTTGACAAGGGCTCTTACGCCTCAAGCGGAACATTTTTCACCGGAAACGCCGCTTATGTCGCCGCACGGAACATGAAAAAACTAATCATACAGAGCGCCGCAAACATCCTGAAGCTAAAACCCTCTCAGGTAAAGATAATGCCCGTCGGGCGAGTGGGTTCTAAAACAAAGAACATGACCTACAAAGCGCTGGCTCTCGCCACGCAGGCCGGCGACGGCGCCGGACAGCTCATATCGAGCGGCGCTTTCACGACACAGGTCTCCCCCATACCGTACGCCGCGCATTTCTGCCAGGTCTCGGTCAACAAACACACCGGCATGGTAAAAGTGGACAGATACCACGCCCTTCACGACTGCGGCGTGCCTATAAATCCGGACCTCGCCAAAGGCCAGGTTTACGGCGGGGTGCTGAAAACAATAGGGCACACACTATATGAGGGGATGGAATTTGACAAAGGGGGCAAATGCCTCACCGACACTTTTACGGATTATCCGATACAGAACATAAATGACATGCCGGAAGACTTTGAGGTGGAACTTATAGAAGTCGCGGATTCCATAACACCCTATGTCGGAAAGTCCATCGGCGAGCTCGCCTGCGACGGCGCGTCCGCCTGCATAAGCATGGCGATAAACAACGCCTGCGGCATCTGGATGAAGCACTGGCCTTTCCGCCCGGAAAAAATATTAAAAGAACTGGACGGTCAGAAATCCTGAACCCGCTCTCAAGGGAACAAAAGCGTTTATATGCGGCTTGAAGATTTCGGCTACAACGCTTTTTTCGAAGAGTCCCGGGCTTTTTTAAAACTTCCCGTCTCGTCCATGGCACGGGTGACATCCTGCCACAAAGACACCTACACCGTAGCGGGGGAACAAGGCGAATACGCCTCGAAGATCACCGGGAAAATATTCTATACCGCCATGGAAAAAGAAAACTTTCCCGTGGTCGGCGACTGGGTCTCGCTATCGGGTCTGGAAGAAAACCATCCCACAATAAAGGTTATACTGCCGAGAAAAAATATCCTCCTCCGCAGATCCGCGGGCGGCGGGGACAGTCAACCCATAGGCGCGAACATAGACGCGGCTTTTATAATACAGGGCCTTGACCGGGATTATAACCTGAACCGCCTGGAAAGATATCTGACGGCCGTCACAAATTGCAAAATAAGGCCTGTCCTCGTCCTGAATAAAACTGATCTGATATCCGGAGAAGAACTGCAGGCTAGGATATCAATGATCAGAAAAAGATTCGCTCGGCTGCATATAATCCCCTCCAGCGGCATAACAGCCGGAGGAACATCCGGGTTGAAAAAATTCATCCGGAAAAAAACAACCTATTGTTTCATCGGTTCTTCGGGCGTGGGCAAATCATCATTGATAAACAGCCTGACGGGCGAAAACACCCTGGCGATCGGCGCGGTAAGCGAATTCACAAAAAAGGGCACACACACTACCTGCCACAGATCATTGCTGCTTCTGGATAATGGCGGCATTGTCATAGACAACCCGGGGATGCGGGAATTCGGCCTCGCCGGAGAGTCGGCGGAAATAGACAGCGCCGATATATTCAGCCGGATAGAAACCATAGCGCTGAAATGCAGATATTCAAACTGCTCGCACGGCGGCGAAAGCGGATGCGCCGTCAGAAACGCTATTGATTCCGGCGAACTGGATGAGGCGAAATATCTCAGCTATATAAAACTCAAAAAGGAAGTGGCACACAACACCATGACCGACCTTGAAAAAAGGCGGAAAGACAAAAAGTTCGGTAAATTCTGCAAAACGGTCATGAAACAGAAGAAAAAATAAAGCCCGGCCTTCCACATTTATTTTTTATTGAGCAAGCGCCCCAGATCTTCTTTTGTTTCCGTATTAAAGCTTTTTATTTTCCAGGCGGTCACGCTCTATGATGCCGCCGCCGAGAACGGCGTCACCGTCATAAAAAACGGCGGCCTGTCCGGGAGCGGGCGCCCTCTGGGCTTTATCAAAAGTGACGATGGCTCTCCCGCCGGATGAGGGCTCAATCAAAGCGCTCTGTTCGGTGTGTTTATATCTGATCCGCACTTTCGCGCGCAGGGATGATGTTAATTTTTTCCTGTCTATCCAGTTGAGATTACCGACAGTGATAACTCTGCGCATAAGATCTTCCGCACCGCCGATGATAACGGCGTTTTTTTTCGCGTCTATCTCCGTGACATAGCGCAGCGCCCCGTGAGCGCCTATGCCTTTTCTCTGACCAATTGTGTAATAAGCAAGGCCATGATGTTCTCCGGTGATATTTCCAGCAATGTCAAGTATATTTCCCGGACGGAAGCCGGCGGAAATGCCTCGCGCTTTCATAAAATCCTGATATTTACCGTCAACGAAACATATTTCCTGACTTTCCTTTTTATCGTGGATTTTCATACCCAGCTTTTTCGCTATGCGCCGCACCTCGACTTTTGTGATTTCAGTGAGCGGGAAAAGCGCACTCTTTAACTGCTCCTGCGTGAGAGAAAAAAGAAAATAAGACTGATCTTTGTTTTTATCTTCCGCCTTTTTCAGGATGTATCTGCGCTTTTGGGCGTCGTAATCCACGCGGGCGTAATGGCCGGTGGCCAGAAAATCAGCCCCCAGCTCTTTCGCCTTATCGAGCAGTTTCCCGAATTTCAATTCTTGATTACACACAACGCAGGGATTGGGCGTTTTGCCATGCGAATATTCGTCACAAAAATAATTTATAACCCGCTCATCAAACTGTTTTTCGCAGTTTATAACATAAAACGGTATATCCAATTTTGCGGCCACGGCCCTGGCGTCGTCTATGGCTTTTGTGCCGCAGCAACGGCCATCGGAATCAGTGGAAACGGCGGGCAGCTTCATGGTCAGGCCTATGACATCAAAACCTTTTTCTATAAGGAGGGCCGCGGCAACGGATGAATCAACGCCGCCGCTCATGGCAACGGCTATTTTTTGTCCCTTTGTCAAAACAGTATGCTGTACAGATTTCCCGCTATCAGAGAAACAAGCGTAATGACAAACAGATAGAGGGCGAGTACCTTTGAGCCGAATTCTTTTTTCAAAACAAGAATTGTGCCGTAGCTTGTGATGGGCCCGACCAGAAGGAGCACAAGGCCCGCGCCGGCATTCATTCCGCTTGCGACAAAAGCGTCAACCATAGGAACGCTCGCCGTGGAGCATATATACATCACCATCCCGAAGGCCAGAGAAAAAACATATCCCAGTCCGCCGGCGAGGTGATCCTGAACGATATTCTGAATTGGGGTGATGGACGCCACAGCCGCGGCTATCAAAAGGCCTATCGCTATCTCGCCGCCCATTTCACGGGGCTGTTCTATAAACGAATACGCGAATATTGAGCGTATCCGCGCGGGCAGAGTCTTTATTTCGTGATTATGCCCGCCTGCGCCCGTGGCGCAATGCGGACAGGTTCCAGCGTCAACCCGCATTTCCCCGGTTTTAATCCTGTTGCCTATAAGCCCGAGGACAAGGCCCATTATAATAACCGTCGCGCACAGATAAAGGGTGAAGCCCATTCCCATCAGCCGCCAGGTCACAATAACAGCCGTCACGGAAGTCGCCGGCGTCGCCACAAGGAAAGCGAGCACCGGGCCGAGAGCCACGCCTTTTTTCCTGAGCCCCACCGCCACGGGCAATGAACCTATGCAGCAGATAGGAAGCATTATCCCCGCTATAGTCGTGTATATGATGGGCATAACGCCCTTTCTGTTAAGATAGCGGTTTATGAAAGATATCGGCACAAACTCGTTGATTATTCCGCTTATAAAAAAACCCGCGGCCAGAGAGGGTAAAACCTCAACGGCATAATGATGGAGATGGGCTAAAAATTCAGCCATTCTTAGCGGCCTTCCGCGCCTTATAATCATCTATAGCTGATTTCAGCGCCTCTTCGGCAAGAACGGAACAATGCCGCTTCACCGCGGGCAGTCCGCCGAGGGCTTCCGTCACCGCCTGATTGGAGAGCTTGAGCGCGTCCTCTATTGTTTTACCTTTGACAAGTTCCGTCGTTATTGACGATGTGGCGATGGCGGCGCCGCATCCGAATGTTTTGAATTTAGCGTCAACGATCACCCCGTCTCTGACCTTTATGTAAAGGTTCATTATATCGCCGCAGACTGGATTTCCCACTTTTCCCACGCCGTCGGCGTCTTTGATCTCCCCCACATTGCGGGGATTCCTGAAATGCTCCATCACCTTATCGCTGTATTCCATATTTTCTCCTATCCAAAAGAAATCATTCTGTCGATGGCCTTACGGGCGGCCTTCGCCGTGGACTCTTTCACCCTTATCTCATGCTTCATTTCATCAAGCGCCCAAAGCACTTTTTCCAAACTCGTTTTTTTCATATTGGGGCACACGGCTTCGGCTGAGGCCGGATAAAATTTCTTGCCGGGATTGTCCTTTTGAAGCCTGTAAACAAGGCCCGTTTCCGTGCCTATTATCATTTCCTCACACTTAGTTTCCCGCGCGTATCTTTCCATGCCGGAAGTGGAAAGCACTTCATCCGCCAAATCGCAGATTGCTGTTCTGCATTCCGGATGAACAAGAACTTTTGCCCCCGGATGCGCCTTGCGGCCATCTGTGATATGCTGCTCTAAAATCTTCATGTGGATGGGGCAGTAACCCTCGTAAAGGATCACTTTTTTGCCCGCTTTTCCGGCGGCGAAACTTCCAAGATATTTATCCGGCACAAAAATAATTTCATTATTTTCAATCCCGCTTAAAATCTCCACTGCGTTTGCGGAAGTGCAGCAGTAATCCGACTCCGCCTTCACCTCCGCCGTGGAATTGACATAACAGACGACCGAAGCGTGCGGGTGTTTCTTTTTCAAAGCCCTGAGTTTTTCGGCGTCTATCATATCCGCCATCGGGCATCCCGCGTCCTTATCCGGCAGCAGGACGGTTTTATCCGGCGAGAGTATGGCAGCGGTCTCCGCCATAAAATGCACGCCGCAGAAAACTATCACATCGGCTGAAGTCTTCGCCGCCTCTCTGCTCAAACCGAGTGAATCGCCTCTGAAGTCTGCGATATCCTGCACCTCGGAAGGCTGGTAATTATGCACGAGTATAACCGCGTTCCGTTTTTTCTTCAAGTTTTCTATTTTTTCTGTAATATTACTCATTTTTAAAACCTATTATCTTTTGTATCACTACGCTTTTTCAATATTCTGTATGAATGCTTAACTTCTATTTTGCTTTCCGCCTCAAAACTTCGTGATAAATAATTATTTCCATCCTTGTTTCCCGATTTAATCTCTTTCGGCTTTCCAACAGTTGTCTTTATTATAGTGATACTTTTTTTTGGTCCTTTATCGTTTGAAATATCATCAGCTTCACCTTCGAACTCTGCTCCACGGATTGTCTCATTTTCATCGTCGTTCTTGTATTCAAATGCTGTTTTTAGAGATTTTAAGTTATCTATAAATTGCGGAACTTCTTCTACTGGTTGTTCCTTTAGTTTGATAATTTCCTTTCCATGTAGCCATAGAAATTTATCTATTTGCCTAAAACTAAGGTTCTCTACCCTATAATATTTTCTAAAATCTTCAAGAGTGTTTTTAAACTTGATGTAATTCCTCAATTCGTCTTTTTTAAATTTTGAAAAACTATCCTTCTTTTGATATTCAACTAAAATATTTTCAACATACCTATCAAATATAGGATACTCGTTTTGATTATGCCAACTACAGTATTTAGTAGCAAAGGAATAACATTTTTTTAACTTTCCCGATATTGTAATATTAGCTATTAGATTTACTATCTTTGGGTCGCCTGTTTTGATATACGAATCAACTCCCAAATCTTGTATGTGTTTTGCCATTGTAAAAGTAGCATAAAGATGTGTGCTATAAAAATTATCAATAACACCCACCTTCAATAAAATATCTTTGATTTCAATATTATTTGGAAATGTCCCAAATAATTGCGTAATAGCTTGATCTGCTAAATACGTCCCCTCATTCTTGTCATATTTTTCAACATACTCAAGTATTAAATTTTCAGTTATATTTTTTAATTCCATTTTTGATGATAACCCTTTCTTCATTAATCGTCTACGCGACCGCTGGCGGCGTTTGTCTCTCGTCCATCTTATTTCATCCGCCGCCGATAGGATGAAATATCTGCAAGTCGTTTCCCGTCTTTAGAATTGTGTTCTTATCAACTCGCTTTCCGTTCACGAGATAGACAAAAAAAGCGATGGCCGACTTTTGATATTGAAGTTCCTTTTCCATAAATTCTTCAATACTGATATTACGTCCTATTTCTTTAATAAACTTCTTTCCGTGCGGACTGTTGAGCGGCCCAAAAAGTTCAACTTTAATTTTGACCATTTTCTCAGTTCTCACTGCTCATACAACGGCGACATCGCTCTCAATTTATTTATGATCCCGGGGAGGATGCCTGTGACAAAATCAATATCTTCCTCACTGTTATCTTTTCCCAGGCTGAACCTTATGGAACCCTGCGCGATGGCGTGGTCCAGGCCCATGGCCAGCAGAACATGCGATGCCGAAAGCGAGCCCGAGGTACAGGCCGAACCGGATGAGACAGCCACGCCCTCCATATCCAGATTAAGGATGATCGACTCACCTTCCACAAATTTGAACGAAACATTCAGCGTGTTCGGCGTCCTTTTATCCGGATGGCCGTTCAGCTTTACATCCTTTATGTTGTCCTTGATGCCCTTCCACAATCTGTCTCTCAAACCCTCTATGCGTTTATTCAAGGAATCGCCGTCGCGGCGGGCTATTTCAATCGCCTTTGCAAAGCCCACTATCCCCGCGACATTTTCCGTACCCGCCCGCCTGTTTTTTTCGTGGTGGCCGCCAAGGAGCAGAGGCGACATTTTTACGCCTTTTCTCTTATACAGCACCCCCGCGCCTTTGGGCGCGTAAATTTTGTGTCCGGAAAATGAGAGCAGATCCGCATTCATCTTATCAACATTCAACGGCACTTTCGTTAAAGACTGCACGGCGTCGCTGTGAAATATGATCCCCTTTTCCCTCGCGATAGCGCCGATCTCTACGAGGGGCTGGAGCGTTCCCGTCTCATTATTCGCGTGCATGATCGTTATGAGAACCGTCTCATCCGTTATCGCCTTTTTAAGCTCATCAATACTTATGACGCCGAATTCATCAACGGGAAGATATGTCACCCTGAATCCCTTCTTTTCGAGATACTTACAGGTATTCAGGACGGCGTGATGTTCTATGACGGAAGTTATAATGTGGTTGCCTTTTGACGCGTTGGCCTCCATCACTCCCCTGATAGCCGTGTTATCTGATTCGGTGCCGCCGGATGTGAAAATGATCTCATCCTCCGAGGCGCCGATAAAAGCGGCTATCTTCTCTCTTGATTCCTCAACCGCCGAGCGCGCCGCGCGGCCGAAAGCGTGAATACTGGAGGCGTTGCCGTAAACTTCCTTATAAAAAGGCAGCATCGCGTCCAGCACTTCGGGATGCACGGGCGTTGTGGCGTTGTGATCAAGATATATCATATCCCCTCTCCCTCTCTGAATTTTTCATCTCCTGGTTTTGAAAAAACCTGCTCTATTTTTTTCTTTTGGGCCTCAAGCCGCTCATCTATTTTGCTTATCACGCCTTCCATCTCCTCAAGTCTCTTGACACGCCCGTCTATTTTATCCGTTTCCCTCAGCACAAGTTTGATAGCGTCCGCCACAGGGTCGGGAAGCCTGCCGTGTTCAAGATCAAATAAATGCTCCTTGCTGAAACCGGCTCCCAGCCTTGCCGGCACGCCCACGGCCGTGGCATCCGGCGGCACCTCCGAGATCACAACCGAACCCGCGCCGATCCTTGACCTCGCCCCTATGGTTATAGCGCCCAGTACAATGGCCCCCGCCCCCACAACAACATTATCGCAGAGCGTGGGATGCCTCTTTTTCTTCTCAAGACTCGTGCCGCCGAGGACAACGCCCTGATAAAGGAGTACGTCATTCCCGATTTCAGTCGTCTCGCCTATGACAACGCCCATGCCGTGGTCTATAAAAAATCTTCTGCCTATCGTGGCGCCGGGATGGATTTCAATCCCCGTGAGAAAACGCCCTATGTGGGAAATGATGCGGGCTGTCGTATATTCTTTTCTGCGGTAGAAGAAGTGCGCTATCCTGTGGAGCCATACGGCATGAAGCCCGGGATAGCAGGTTAGAACCTCAAAAATATTCTTCGCCGCGGGATCCTCGTTAAAAATAGTCTTTATGTCTTCTCTTATGGTTTCAAACATCGGATACACCCCTCCATTACCCAACAACTTGCCAAGATCACCGTCTTAACTATCGCCGTTAATTTTACCATTTATATTAACATAAAGCGCCGCTCTCACGCAAAACCCCGGCGCATAAATCACCGGAGCGCATTTATCCTCAAACGCATTTTATCCCGTGACTGCGCGATTGGACATCAACACCGCGGATTGTTAGATATTCCATTTTTCGATGACGTAACGCAATATAACATTTGCCTGCTTTGCCGCGGCCACGGCCACGCGCGGCGAAAGAGGCGGCCGGGCGGCCCCGACAGAAGATTCAAGGTCCCCTATCAGCACAAGATTTTCAGAGATCCTGTGAACCTGAATCAAATCAGTATCCGCGTAACCGGCAAGTCCGGAAACCGAGACAACAAATTTTCCCGTCGGGATGAGCTCTGAAACAAGCATGCTTTTATCTTCCGCCCTGTCAAACGCTTCGGCCACAATATCGCAGTCTGCGAACAATTCAATAATATTTCTAGCCGATATTTTTTCGGCGCAGGTTTTTATTTCCAGAGCCGGATTTATTCTCCTGAGATTTTCCGTGAGAGCGTCTATTTTTCTCTTTCCTATTTGATCGGCGAAATAAAACTGCCTGTTCAAATTTGAATATTCCACAACATCAAAATCAATTATACGCAGTTTTCTAAACCCGCACCTTACAAGATGGGCCGCGCAATTTGAGCCGAGGCCGCCGGCGCCGGCAATGCCAACAGTCACCGACTGTATTCTTTTAAGATTATCCAATCCTATATAATCGGCGGACATCTTCTCAAATTTATTTAATTTCATACTGCCATCCAGTCCTTGAAAACGCCCTGATACCCCTTTTGTTTCAGCATTTCTTTTATTTGCCCGACCGAGCGCAAATCGCAGATTTCAAACTGCTTCTTCCCCCCGGAACCCGCGGCGATATGCCCTCCGACAGCGGTGGTTGAACCGGCGCTCATTTTTGTAATCCCCACAGCGATAAGGTTGTCCCTGAGCTCTGCGCACTCTCTGGTTGACAGAACAATTCCGATGCGTTTTAAAAAAATCCTGCCCACGGCTATTATCTGCAGCAGAAATTCATCGCTCGCCGGATATTTCGCTCTATAATCGCCCGAATGGCTCCTTATTCTGGGAACAGACACGCTGAATTCCACTGACGGATATTTGTCCTGAAGATATTTTGCGTGCAAAAGCATGAAAAAAACCTCTTTCCTGCAATCAGCCAGTCCCAGCAGCGCCCCGATATTGATCGTCCTCATCCCCTCGCAAGCGGCGCGCTCGGGCGCATTAAGACGGAATATATAATCACTTTTAGGCCCGCCGGCGTGAACCTCGCCATAGATTTTTTTATCGTATGCCTCCTGGTACACCGTTAGCCCGTCAACGCCCGCCTCAATTAGCTGTCTATATTCTTCATTTGTGAGAGGATAAATTTCAACTGAGATCGAACTGAAGAAACTTTTCAGGATTTTCACGCAATCCAGAATGTATGGAATACTGGAATCTTCCCTTGATTCGCCCGTTAAAACGAGAATGTGCCGGAGACCTGTCTGCGAGATACATTCCGCTTCCTTCCTCACTTCCTCATAAGTCAGTTTCTTTCTCTCAAATTTGTTGTCCGCGCTGAAACTGCAGTAAACGCAGCGATTCACACAGTGATTGGAAATATACATCGGGGTATACAGAGTTATGGTTTTTCCGAAATGCCTGACAGTTAATCGGTGGGCGCATTGAGCAATTTCCTCCAGATGCTCCGCTGCCGCCGGCGAAAGAAGCGTAAGTAAATCAAGCTCTCCCGGAGAACGCGCGGAAAGAGACTTCCTTATATTATTCTCCTTCACATTTTCGAAAAAAGAATTGAAATCAAAATCTTTCCAATCCTCTATTATTTCATTAAAACCCATCCTCAAGACCTATTCTCTGAGAAAACCCGTAAGAGGCGACGAAGGCGAAGCTTTCCGTGAGGAAGAAGACAGACCCACAAGATACGCAAGCCGCCCCGCGCGCACTCCCAGGCTGAAAGCTAAAGCCATTTCCGCGGGATTTACGGCTGTGGCAATTGCAGTATTGACAAGTACGGCGGCGCAGCCCATCTCCATGCAGAGAGCCGCGTCGCTGGGTGAACCCAGCCCCGCATCTACGATAACAGGGACTTTGATCTCATCAATCATTATCCTGACAAGCTCCTTTGTCCTGATTCCCCTGCCGGTGCCGATGGGTGAACCAAGCGGCATAACAGCCGCCGCGCCGGCGTCTTCCATTTTCTTCGCGCTTATAAGATCCGGTATCATATAGGGAAGAACCACAAAACCCTCCCTTGCAAGTATTTCCGTCGCTTTGACTGTTTCCGCGTTATCCGGCAAAAGATATTTCGTGTCCGGTATGATCTCTACCTTCACCCATTTTCCGCACCCGGCGGCTTCGGCCAGACGCGCGATTCTCACGGCTTCATCCGCGTTTCTTGCTCCCGATGTATTAACCATTAGGGTGCAGTGTTCTGGAATATAGTCAAGAATATTCTCCTGCGCCGACTCAAGATCCACCCTTCTCATTGCAACCGTTACAACCTGCGCGCCGGCGGCGGTCAGAACCTCTTTGATCACGGATTTATCCGAAAATTTCCCGGTCCCAACAAAAAGTCTGCTGTTTATTTCAACATCCCCTATTTTTAAGATATCTTTCATAAATGCTCTCCTGGAATTTCTATCTTTTTTTAGCCGCCGCCGACAAAATTAATGATTTCAATCGCATCGCCGGCTTTCATAATAATATTGCCCAGATCCTCCTTCCGGACTATTTTACCGTTATACTCCACAACAGTGATTTTTATATCAATATTCCTGCCGGTAATAAATTCTCTCAGCGTTAAAGTCCCTGTAATTGCCGTATCTTTCCCGTTAATTCTAATTTTCATAAACCCTGTATTTTCCCATCATCGCCTTAAACTCCCCCACTCTCCTTTCAATATTTTCCGCTTCTGCCACCGCCCTGATTACCGCTATATTTTTCGCGCCCATTTCCAGGATCGCTTCGGCATTAGAAATATTTATACCTCCAATAAAAACAACCGGTTTGTTTGAAATCTCAAGCGCTTTCGGAATATCTTTCGTTCCTATAGAGTAATCCTTTGTCAAAGTAGGGAATATCGGGCCGAAGCCGATATAATCAACATCGAGACAGTTTGCTTTCTCAACCTGCTCAAGAGAATGAGTGGACAGCCCTATTATTTTATCCTTCCCAAGGATCTCCCTTGTCTTCGCTATAGGATATTCTTTAACATCCTCCTGTCCGAGGTGCACACCGTCCGATGAAACATCCTTTGCAAGATAAGGATCATCATTGACAATAAAAATAACCTTTTTCTCTCTGCAAAGAAGAGAAAGCTGTTTGCCCTCATCCACCAGTTCGCGGCGGCACATCTTCTTTTCCCTCAACTGAAGAATATCGATTCCTCCTTTAATAGCCAGGGCGGCAACTTCGGCAATCTCTCGTCCTCCTGAGTATCCCCCTCCCGCCACAAAGTAAAAATTAAATCCTTTTATCACTTAAAAACCATATCCTCCTCCGAACAAGTCGGAAAAAATACCCTCAAATTCCCGCCACTCAAAAGCGCTTTTATTCTCGTATATTAACATAAAAAACCCCACCCGCATAAAACAACATTTTGTTTGGCCGCGAACTCCGTCGATTGGTAAAGGCCTTCTGCTGAACATTGAACGAGGGCATGCCGTTTTTATTGCTTATTTATATATTCCCCGGGATTGTTATTAAAAGGACCAGGGCATCCCGCGCAGCAGAAGTAATAACTCTTGCCATTATAATCCGCGGCTTGAGTATTCGCCTTGACTTTAAATTTGGTTCCCATTACCGGACAGGTCAGCAGCCCTTGCCTGACTCATCACAATCACAGCTCGGTTCTGTTCCTTTCAGGATACCATTGATAATACCTGCCGCGCATCCGACTCCGGCTTTAACACTCAAAGCCCCGACAGGACAATTAAGTTCGCAGGCGCCGCATTCCATACAGGCATTCAAATCAGATATAACCGCCTTGCCGTCTTTGATGATAAAAACAGCGTGGGGGCAGACGATTTCACACATACCGCATCCGGTACACTTTTCAGTATTCAATTTTACCGTCGCGACATTCTCTATATATTTAGGTTTTTTCATAAATTAACTCGCAAAACATTAACCACGGAGAGCACGGATAACACTTTTGGTAAAAAAAAATCCTTCCAAAAACTGGGGTACATTTCTGTTTTTATTGTTTCTACAATACTTGCTTCCCTTCTATTTTTTTCTCTTCTTCCTCTGTGGTTACTTTTATACTTCATTTTGCTCACGCAACAAATCTACCTATAATCCATAACACTACCCCTATTAGAATTGCAGCAGCTTGAATAGGTATAGCTATCTTCATTTCTTTTTTTACTCCCGAAAGAGAAGTATACGTTGAAGCGCCGGTAAAATTCATTGCCAGAAAAGACGAAATAGCGGGTACTAATATGAGCCACGCCCATAATTCAAAATTATTGACGCTATTTCTTCCGACGAGAAACAACACACATCCTGTGAATAAACCTGCATAAAATCCCTTAACAGAAAAACTTCTTCCCGGAAGCCAGGGAAGTAAAATCGCATTAATTACTGTCCCTGAAAAAAATGCCGCAAGCAGTGCGGTAACAGCATAAACTCCTGTATTAATCGCCCTGCCGAATATGTAGTCATCGGGACCGAACCCCGAAGACAGAAAAAAAATAATGGACAACAATAACAAATACTTAGAATAAATCATTATTTCCGCAGGAATCAGTTTAAGGCGGTCTCTCATTTCGAATTTAACAGTTCTCATCTCTGCAGTTGTTTTTTTTCCTGCACCCAGAAAAGCCGATAGATCTTCAGCCCTTACGGGTCCGTATTTCACAGAAAAACCTGATCTTTTTTTAACCTCTCCCGCTGAAACTCCCGGGGCTCCTAATTGGGGAACTATGATCTCCCTGTGATTTACTATTTTGGTAAGACCTGTTTCTTCTATGCGCCTTACTATCTCTGCCGTACCGAAAGTGCCCTTGCCTGCGGCGCACCATACATTCACGCCTTTAGTGTCTAGTACCAGAATCCAGGTATCAAACCCGGCAAGCGCCTGACGGAGCATATCAAAACTTAATTTGTAATTGGCTGACACCATAACGGGAGAATCTTTTGCAGGAGAACCTGTCGCATATATGCCCGGGACTACCATATACTTGCCCCGGCCGAGAGTCCATCTTACTTTCCAGTCACCCAGCTTATCTAAAAAGGAAAGCGATGTCGCTACAACAGGAATGCTACCTGTTTCGGTATCAATCTCACCTGTAAAATAATGTTCTTTCATATGAATTTAACCGCCATTGCGTATTTTACATCTTTTTTCACAAAAACGCATTATTATTAAAACCCTTAATTTCCTATAGCTTACCCTAAAACAGCTGCGGGCTATTAATCAAAAATCTATACCGTCGCAAGAAAATAAAAGCCAATACCTAATAACAAGACTCCTGCAGAAATCTTAATAAATGGAATTATTTTACTTGTGCGTAAAGACCAGCGCCCGTAACTTACTCCCAGCAGAATAGCCGCAAGAGGAAGACTGTAGCCGGCTCCGAAAACACCCAGCAACAATGCGCTCTTCAACCACTGCCCCTGTATGCCCGCCACTCCGAGAAGGACTATTAACGCCGGACTGGCGCATGATAAACTGCAAGTTATGGATGCTCCACCCAGTACAAAACCGAATAGTACTGTGCCTAACATTCCCCTGGAAAGTCTTGCGAGCAAAGCCTTTCTGTCTAATTCCGGGATTTTCAATGGCGCCAGATCAAGTGCCATCAGACCAAAAAAAACCAGCAGCAGACCGGTTAGTACTCTGCTGTAACGCCCCAAACCAGTTCCGGCCATCTGTCCCGCAAATCCTATTACCGCTCCTATTACCGTTAGAGAAAGAACCGTTCCGGCCATAAAACTGGCGGCAACAATTAAATTATCGGCTTTCCTCGCATTCTCTTTCGCCCCGGCATAGCCCGCAAGAGCGCCGATCACAGCAACATTACAAACTGAACTTAGCGCACTTAAAATTCCTAAAAGTAAGAGTGTTCCGGTCATAACAAATCCGAAGTCCGACACAGCAAGGATGCTGTTTATCCATTCCTGCATAATTTAAAAACCAGAAAAATATATTATTTGCCGCATCTTGACCCGCAAGGTATTTGAACAACCGACTCGGCGCCGCAGTCAAAAGTTGTTTTACTCTCTTTTTCAGCACAATTTTTCTTAACAAGCGCCGTGGCCGCAACCCCAATCGCAGACAGCATTACGAATACGAATATATATTTTTTTGTTTTAGCGCTAAGTCCTGAACTGATACTTGCGGTAGTTTTTCCACAACAGCAAGACTCTGTTGTTTCATTGCGTGAAGAGCCTGCATCATGTGAGTCAACATCTTTATTTTTTCCATCTACATTGTCCATGTTCATCTAACCTCCAATTATTTAATATATTTTTCCGGATTTTTTTCAAAAGGTTTGTGGCAAGAAGCACAGCAGAAGTAATAACTCTTACCCTTGTAATCCGCGACTTGAGTATTCGCTTTGACTTTAAATTTGGTACCCATTACCGGACAGGTCACAGCCTTGCCGATCTCATCTTCACGCACTTTTCTGAGCAGCGCGCCGTTATCAGTGTCTTCTGCCGTCATCACCGTCATCTCATGATGCTCATCCGCATCCATGCCATGCTGATGTTCATGCTTGTCAGAGCAGGCGGAAACCAGCAAAGCGCAAACAGCCATAAACAATAACTTTTTCATTCTTTCCTCCCATTTTTATCCTGCAATGAGCATTATTTGCTCTTTTTTTTGCCTTATTGATCATTGCATCACTTATATCCACACATACCAACTCTACGGAGTCGTGGTAATGTTTTAAATTTCTTCCTGTTCCAACCCCTGCCTCAAGCACCTTCCCGCGGACATCTTTCAATAATTCAGGTCTCCACTTCTTATAAATTCTTTCCCATGGATAATCCAATATATCATAGTAGATAGCTGTAATATTATATTTTGCCTGTAACAATATATTTTTATCGGCGACCTTTAATTTTTCATTCCATTGGCTCACCATTCCAGCTCCTCTATAGAACCTACTTTATACAAGAAATTCATTCTCACAGATTTTCAATAACTTTTTTTAATTTCTTACTGACTTCACTGCCGACCTCGGCAAGCTTCGGGTTATTAACAGCCTGCATGGAAGCGATTGGATCTATCGCGGCTATTTCAATATCTCCTTCCTCCGTCTCCCGAACAATCACATTACACGGGAGCATAAGTCCTATCTTGTCTTCCGCTTGAAGAGCCTGGTAGGCGAAAGGAGGATTACATGCGCCTAATATTCTGTAATTTTTAAACTCCACAGAAAGTTTTTTCTTGAGCGTAGCCTTAACATCAATATCAGTAAGAATACCGAATCCTTCCTTTTTTAGTTCCACCGTAACTTTATCAATCGCTTCATTAAATGACATTTCAACAATCCTGCTAAAACAATAACTCATTGTACCTCCCAAGCTTGTTCTTCTATTGACATCAACATAACCATATCAATAAAAAATACGTCTCCCTGTTGTTCTTCAAAAGACTATTTCCACTTCTTATTAATTAAAAGGCCAAGTAAATTCGCAACGGCCAAGCCAAGAACTGATGGATCATATGAAGGAAAAATCGACATAAATACCGCTGAAAATATCCCCGCAAGTGAGCCGTAAATTATTCTTCCTTTTAAAGTAACTGGCGATGTTTTGGGTTCTATCAGCATTACGAACATGAAAAAAATATTTACCATTAGTAAAGCATTTGTAATTGCCTGCCCCATGAATATAAAAATAACTCCAAGCAAAACAGATTGAGACACTAAATAACTTAATATGAGGTGGAACCGTTTAAATCTATAAATAATCAATAAACCCAGCGGTATCAATATCCAGTTGATACTTGCTCCCCACCATACCAGATACGCTTTGAACCCAAACATGACAATCAGCAGACCAAAATTAGCGGGGTTGAAAATATGTTTACCGTTTATCTTTACTATGTGTTTTGAGAATATTGCTATTGTTGAGGCGGATACCGCTACATACCATGGAGCGCCGGGCTCCAATAGCATTGCAATTATCAGACCTGAGATTACTGCGCTCGTAGAAAAAAAATATTTTTTTGTTTTTATTAATATAATCAGAAAATCCAATCCAACTGCAGAAAAAAGGCAAAGCAGAATTTGAGGAATAACAATATTTAATCCATGCTGAACTCCTCCCGTAACTGCAAGCAATGCCAGCATTACTATCATCTGATTCTTAATTGTTGTATTGTAGAATCTACTTAAAACACTCATATATTTCACTCTTTTACAATCATTTTACCATGCATTTTTCCATGACCGGCCCCGCAATATATACTGCAATGAAAATGAAATTCTCCGGATTTATCAGCTGTAAACTCAATAATCTGTTCTTGCTTAGCCGGTAGTTTTCTTTTTATCTTGTAATCCTTTATCCCTATTCCGTGATTCACATCTGTACTGATTGCTTTTAATCTTATCTTTTCACCTTTTTTTACTATTATTGTGTCGGGAGAAAATCCAAATTGAAATGCCTTTATATTTATCTCTCTTACTCCGTCTACAATTTCACCTGAAAGCATTCCCTGTTTCTTTTTCATCATACCGCTTTTGTCGCCGGGCATACTCGCAGGTTTGTTTATATATTTCTCTGGATCGGATTTAAAAGGACCGGGGCATCCCGCACAGCAGAAGTAATAACTCTTGCCCTTGTAATCCGCGACTTGAGTCTTCGCCTTGACTTTAAATTTGGTCCCCATTACCGGACAGACAACGGGTTTGCCCACTTCACCCGTACGGGCTTCCCTGAAAACCACGCCGTTATCAACGCCATCATTTTTCATCCCCATCATATCATGCTGACCACTCATTTTATTATCTTCCATGTTATGATTCTCATCTTTGCCAGAACATGCGGCAATAAACCCTACCACAACCGCGATCAACAATAACTTTTTCATTCTTTCCTCCCATTTTTATCCGCGTTTAGCAGTTAACTTTTTTACTCTCCGCTATCCGCTTTCCACTATCATCTATTTTGTATTTCCCTCTCCTCCATCCAACAAGCAGGCAGTACGCAGCAATGCTGGCCGGTTTAATCAACTTCCACAAAACCATACTACTCCATTATAAATAATATTACATCCAGCCCTAATCTCTATGCACGGTTTCCATCTCTTCTGCGCTGAGCCTGCGGAAACTGCGCACCCCTATAACTCTTTCATCCGGCCAAAGACTGCCTGTAATAGAAATTTCTGCCCCTCTGTATTTCTTACTGTTAATTAATTCCTTAGCCTTTTCATTAAGCAGAATATGGTACAATTTGCCTTCATAAGGACATTCCTCTTTACCAGATTTGCCGCACTCCCCGGCCTTTTCAACCATAATTGCTGAATTTTTGCATTTTTCCTTATCATCATGCCCGTAACCTTTTTTGTTCACATACAAAAACTTACCGGGGCAGGTCAGCGTGCCTTTTACAGTTATTTCAGGCGGCGCCTTTATCTCAATTATTTCCCCCTGCGGATATGATTTTTTATGTTTAGAATGCCCTGTCTGTTTTGTCCCGCCGCCTCCATGCCCTCCATGACAGGATGATGCAAAAACAACGCTGCGGTTCTGTAAAAACATCCCGGCCGCCGCTATAACGGCAAGAGTACAGGCAAAATTTAATTTCATCATTTCTTACGGACTGTTTTTCAATCCCAGCTGCTTTTTCTTCATCCAGCAGGGTAATGCCGGTACAAAAATCAGGTTGGTAAGCGTTATAAGCGAAATTGCCATAATATATGAGCGCGGCTTACATCAATTGCGATTCAAAATACACAGTATGTCCCCTCTTTTATAAAGAATAATTGCCAGCAATATCATCATATAGATAATTCCCAGCGCTATTCCCCAATATGCATACTTCCTTTCTTTAACATTTCCGTTTCTTTTTATCCCGAGCAGCGCTATAATTCCGAAACCTACCGCGGCCAGCGCTCTTTCCAGGCCCAGCAACTGTATGAACGATAAAATACCAAGAAATAAACTGAACAGAGCATATGGATAATTCTTTTCTACTCTCTTTACTTCTGTTTTTTCTGCAACTGTGTTATCTTCCATTTTCTACCCCCTGCTTTCTTTTTTATTCTTCTTCACAATTTATGGCATCATCCCTTTCCTTATCAGAACATAATCCTAACCCCGATAAGTATACCGGGGGCTCTCTCCAATTGAGAATCTCCATTCTTTTATTTTTCTGATTTTTCTTCCTTTATCAGTTCTTTTTCACGTAACCAGCAGTACCCTACCGGGACGATAAAGAGCGTAATCAGCTCAATGGTCATGCCTCCCACAGCCGGCAATGCCATAGGAATCATTACATCAGCCCCTCGTCCGGTCGATGTCAATATTGGCAGCAAAGCCAGAATAGTAGTAGCCGTTGTCATAAGACACGGCCTGACACGGCGCATACCGGCAAACAAAGTCGCTTCCCTTATTTCACGAATGGTTTTTGGTTTTCTCTCGGCGAAGCTTTGCTCAAGATAGGTTGCTACAACCACACCGTCATCGCTGGCAATTCCGAAAAGGGCCAGAAACCCCACCCATACCGCAACACTTAAATTATAGGTCTGCATATTGAATAAATCCCTGAAATAATTTCCGAAAAAAGGAAAATACATAAACCACTCCTGGGCATAAAGCCATATCAGAATAAAGCCTCCGCTGAAAGCCACTATAATACTGCTGAAAACCAGAAAAGTCGTTGTTACACGCTTAAACTGAAAATACAATATCAAGAAAATAATAAACAGGCTGAGCGGCAGAACGAGCGCTAATTTTTTTTCGCTTCTAACCTGATTTTCATAACTGCCGGCGAATTTATAGCTCGTCCCGGGCGGCAAAACCAGTTCGCCTGAATCAATACTGCTCTGAAGATAATTTTGCGCGGCATTTACGACATTGACTTCCGCAACATCCGGAATTTTATCGAACAGAACGTACCCGACAAGAAATGTATCTTCACTCTTAATAACCTGCGGGCCGCGCTCAAACTTCAAAACCGCTATCTGTGATAACGGTATCTGGGCCCCTGTTTTTGTCGGAATAAGGACTTTCTGCAAATCTTCTACAGAATCCCTGAATTCTCTGGGATATCTGACCCTTACCGGATAACGCTCCCTTCCCTCAACCGTAGTCGTCAATTTCATGCCGCCGATGGCGACTTCAATGACATCCTGAACATCCTGGATATTAAGACCGTAGCGGGCGATTTTTTCGCGGTCAATACTAAATTCAATATAGGGCTTACCCACAATACGATCGGCAATAACCGCGCTGGCTTCAACCCCGGGAACTTCTTTTAACAATTTCTCTATCTGTAAACCAACCTTCTCTATTTCTTTAAGGTTCTTTCCTAATATTTTAACGCCCATGGGAGCCCTCATTCCCGACTGAAGCATAACAATTCTGGCGGCAATCGGCTGCAATTTCGGGGCTGATGTCGTGCCGGGAATCTTGCTCACTTTTAAAATTTCCGTCCAAATATCATCGGGTGTTTTAATATGTTTTCTCCACAAACGCGGCCGTTTTCCGGTCTTAACGTCTCTTTCTCCATATTCCGGTTTATAACTGATAACCGTTTCTATCATAGAAATCGGTGCGGGGTCTAACGGAGATTCAACCCTCCCGAGTTTTCCAACAACTGATTCAACTTCGGGAATCTGACTGATTAGAATATCCTGCTTTTGCAGCACATCAAGAGCTTCACCAATTGAAGCATGCGGCATAGTTGTAGGCATAAAAAGATATGATCCTTCATCAAGGGGCGGCATAAATTCTTTGCCCAGCCCGGGAAAGGAATGATTCAATACGCTGAGCGGCCAAATTCTTAAAACAGTTGATTCTTTGATACCTATTTTGCTTAAATTTCCTGTTATGGGCGAGAGCACGGACGCAAAGCCCAGCCAAATGGTCATTCCAAAGATAAATATTGATAACGGAATCAGCATAAACAAACGTTTATCATTAAGCAAATACATCAATATCTTCGGATAAACTTCCATAAATCTATGAAAAAACCACATAATCGTAAAAAGGACGCCGCCTACAAAAATAACATTCAGAATAAACCCCTTTCCAAATCCTAAGGGCATCCAGTAGTGGGTAAGAAAAATTCCCACGAGTCCGATTGCTATCCAATTGGAATGTTTTAAAAATATATCTTTTACCCGGGAAGGTATCCGTTCTTCAAAAATTAGATAAAGGCCATATACCAGAATACCAGCGCCGATAATTGAAGATACTTTAAATCCGATAAAAGCGGCGGCCGCTACGATAATTGCTTTAATGCCTTGTTTAATTCCCTCAAGCGGTTTTTTTCTTTTAACAAACAATATATGAGACAGCGCCGGAATAACTAAAAGCGCGATGATAACTGATGCCAGGAGCGCGAAAGTTTTGGTAAACGCCAATGGCTTAAAAAGTTTGCCCTCAGGGCCGGCCATAGTAAACACTGCCAAGAATGAAACGATTGTTGTGGAAATCGCCGTTAAGATTGCGCCGCCAACTTCACTTGCCGCCCTATAAACTACGGTTATCGGATTTTCTGTCCCTTTGGACTCATTAAGATGGTTAATGATGTTCTCACACATTATAATTCCCATATCAACGATTGTCCCGATGGCAATTGCAATTCCGGCCAAAGACATAACATTGGCGTCAACCTTGAAAACTTTCATCATAATGAAGGCCATGAGTACAGCCATCGGCAAACTGAATGAAACAACTAAAGAGCTTTTTAGATGCATCAAAAACACAAGTATGACAATAATAGTAATCAATATCTGCTGAGTGAGCGCCTCGCTTAAAGTACCCAGAGTTTCATTGATCAGTTTCGTTCGATCGTAAAAGGGTACTATCCTGACCTTTGATACTGTTCCATCCTCAAGTACTTTTGTAGGCAGCCCCCTCTCCAGCTGGGAGATCTTTTTCTTAATATTTTTTATAGCCTCCATTGGATTGCCGCCGTAACGCACAACAACGACGCCGCCGACAACTTCCGCTCCCTGTTTATCCAAAGCCCCTCTTCTTAATGCCGGGCCAAAATTCACCTGCCGGGCTACATTCTTAACATAAATAGGAACATTGTCATTTGTTTTAATAATGATGTTTTCAATATCCTTGAGATTTTTAATAAACCCGATGCCGCGCACCACATATTCTACCTTGTTAAATTCTACAGTCTTTGCCCCCACATCAATATTAGCCCTCTTGACTGCCATCATTATGTCATGTAACCCTACGTTGTAGGCGCGCATCGCGTCCGGGTCAACATCAATCTGATATTCTTTGACATAGCCCCCTACCGAAGCGACCTCGCTTATCCCTTCTGCCGATTGCAGGGCATACTTCACATACCAATCCTGTATAGAGCGCAGTTCAGCCAAGCTAAAACCTTTCCCTTCCAGTGTATACCAGAATATCTGTCCCAGAGCTGTCGCATCCGGACCAAGCGCCGGAACGACGCCGTCCGGCAAACCTTTTTGAGCGCTGCTTAAACGTTCCAGTACACGGGATCTCGACCAATAAAACTCAACACTCTCATTAAAAATCACATATATCGTGGAAAAACCAAAAGCAGAGTAACTGCGAATACTCTTAACGCCCGGAATTCCCTGAAGCGCTATAGCCAGCGGATACGTTACCTGGTCTTCCATGTCCTGCGGCGACCGCCCCATCCACTCTGTAAAAACTATCTGCTGATTTTCTCCGATATCGGGAATAGCGTCAACAGGCACAGGGCCTCTCGGCACAATGCTTCCTTTGATATCAAAAGGCATAACAGAAATTCCCCAGAGAATTACCCCGATGATAAACAACGCTGTTACTAGCTTATTCTCAAGAAAGAATTTTATAAGTTTATTTAACATAAAAGATCCCCCTGCGAATTACGCGCCTGAATTTACCCTTAATGTCCTTCATGGCCCATAATAGGTTTTGTTTCCATAATTTTTCTTCCGTATTCTTTTTTTATTTCACCGCACTTTAACATTTTTGACCCGAAATACGGATTTCTAACTTCCTTTGAATCCTGCAGCCAATAGCCGCCTTTATTGTTAAACGCCATCGAACAAAAAACCAAATATAGGGTCTGTTTTTCTTTGTATTCATACTTCTCAAAAATGTTCTTGAGATTGTTGGAAAGCGCTGCAAATTGTTTTCTCAAGGCATCAGTGTTATGGTCAATCTGTTTCACTGCCGCTCTTAACTGTTTTATTTCTGCCGCTATCCCTGAAGTTTTGACTTCCAATGAATCAGCTTTAATAATCTGTGATATTTGATCTCTGAATTTCTCGAGCGCCCCGGCTGCCGCATGAGGATTATCCTCAGACAAAGCCTTTGCGGCAGACAGATAATAACTTAAAGCGGAAGTCAATATCCCGGCGCTTTCACTTGCGGCTTTACCGCCTTGCGTAAAAATATTTTCAGTTTCGCTGTAATACCCGGCAGGATTCATCATACTCGGTTTTGCCTGAATCTGAAGAGCGCTGTCAATTTTGAAGTTGCCTTGAGTAACAACACGTTCCCCCGCTCTTAACCCGGAAAGAACAATATACTGATTGCCCGCCCGGGGGCCTAGAACTACTTCACGCCCTTCATATCGTTTTGTGGTATCCTTCTTCGTTTCATTTTCAACGTACACAACAGCCCGTTTCCCGGTAATCAATGGCGCGGTTGTGGGAATAACAAGAACCTTTTTTTGAACAGCCGGTTTTGCGGCAAAACCAAACTCGCTCGTCCTGATAAGCTCCATACCGCAAATATCACAAGGTTCCTGCTTATCTTTTATAACATCCGGGTGCATCGGGCATATCCATTTACCTGCTAAATCTTTTTCATAAACCTTGCCGTCCTGGCCCAGAACAGCCTGTATATTTGCCCGCACAAACATACCGGGTTTAAGTTTCCCCTTCGCATTATCCACATTCACCCTTAATTTTATGGTCCTGGTCTTTTCATCGACAAAAGGTTCAATAAACGCTATTTTGCCGTGGAACACTTCCCCCGGAAAACTTTCGGCCTCAATTTTAACGCGCTGGCCGTAATGCAGCCATTGAACATCACTTTCATAAGCGTCCAGGAATAACCATACTTTGCTTAAATCCGCAATCGTATAAATTTTATCGCCTGTTTTTACATACATCCCTTCAAAACCATTCTTCTGAATAACCGTTCCGGCAACAGGAGAATAGATGGTCATATGTTTATCGGGAGTTTCCCGTTTCACAATTTCATCAATCTGCTCTTCTTTGATCCCATAGAGTCTCAATTTTTCTCTGGCGCTTTCTAATGTCATTCTTGCCGTGTCGCGAAGGATACCAAGCTGACTGTCCTTTGTCTCTTTCATATTTTTTATGGCCTGTAAATACTCTTCTTGTGTTGCTAATAATTCCGGACTATACAGTTTGATAAGATGGTCGCCTTTTCTTACATTTACTCCGGTAAAATCAACAAATAGTCTGTCAATACGGCCGGGAACCCAGGCGCTGATATAGGAAAGACGCGTCTCATCATAATCAACCTTTCCGACTAACCTCACTTCATTGGATACTTTCTGGTATTTAACTTCCACCGTTTCAATTTCAGCCAAACTTTGACCGGCTTCATTAAGTGTCAAAGAAACATCCCCTCCGGCTTCTTCTTCCTCTCCATCTGCGTAAACGGGAATAAGATCCATCGCACAAATGGGGCACGGCCCTTTTTTAGGAAGTTTTATCTGGGGATGCATTGAACATGTCCAATACTTTACCTTCTTTTCACGCGAAACACCGGCCATGTCACTTCTTTCTGCCGAATCCCCTTTTTTTAAATTAAGGCCGGGAAAAATATTAGCAATAATGAGCCCGGCCGCCACGCTTGCGGCAATTAATTTCCAATGTTTCTTTCCTGCGTTGAGAATCTCTTTTTTCACATTGGCAATAAAATCATTTATCATGACATTTCTCCTTTCTATGGGTTAAGTATTCATTAATCATTATCATTCTGTTTCACCCGGATCTACCGGAAATTCTCCTAATAAACTTTTTAATTCAGCTATACGCTGATAAAAATTAGCATTTTGACGATAATACGCTAATTGAAAATTAAAAAGAACCCTTTGCGCGTCTATAAGAGAAAGAAAATCTTCTTTCCCTCCCTGATAGCCGAACTGAGTTGCATTTAATGTTTGCGTCGCCTTTGGTAATAAAGCATCTTTATAGAGATTTGATTGCCGCAACGCGTCACGTATTTTGTAATGAACATAATTTAACCGGGTTAACAATTCATTTTGTTTATTCACTAATAATTCTTCCGCGGCTTTTAAGGAAGCCCTTGATTCCCTCACTCCGGCGTTTAAACGGCCAAACCAAAGCGGCAAATTAAATGAAACCATAACCATTACCGGATCTTTCCCGCTATCAACAGCGCCTGGATTCAATGCATCGGCCGTTTCAATCTTCGTTACGCCGACACTAAGATCGGGAAAATACTCTCTTTTGGCAAGCTTCAGCGAATCCCTGTTTTCTTCAATATTCTCGGTCAAAGACAGAAGCTCGGGATTATGTTTTGTTAATTCATCATAGAGCCCGTTTATTTCTTCATATTTTTGTCCCAGCACAGCACCTTCCAATGTTTCATCCGGCCAGGGGAGAAGATTATCCATTGGCAGATTCAACAGCGCATTCAAACGTGAAACCAGAGGCAATCTTGAGTCTTCAAGGCTTAATAAATCATTTTCGAGCTTACCTAATTCAACCTGCACTTTCAATAAATCATGGTTCGGAGCTAAACCTGTTCTATATTTAGTTTGTGCGACACTCTCAAAAATTTTCAGCAGCTTGATATTTTCATTCATCAAAAGAATAGCCTTGCTCAAATAGGCATACTCATAATACGCATCGGTAATCTTATTAATCTGCTCCAGCCTCTGTTTATTCAGGTTATAGAAAGATTCTTCTGAAGCTCTAAATGCTTTACTTCTACGAATCCACAATTTATCAAGAAGCGGGAATTTCTGATTGATTGAATAGGCTCTTTCCTGAGGACCTACCCGAGTTTCTACACCTTCAATGTACTTTGTATATGTGAATTGCGGATCAGGAAGCGAGAATGCTTGAGATATTTTGGCAAATGATGCTTTCCATTTATAAAAGGCTGCTTTAAGCCCCGGATTATTCATGAGGCCTGCTTTAATATAATCACTTAATCTGGCATCATCTCCAATTTCAATAGTTTCATTTTTTTCATTGTCTGCTATTACTCTTTCCTGATTTTTGATTTGTTTTTTTCTTTCAGAAAGCGTCGAGGCGCCATAAGAGATGCCTGCTATTGAACATAACAGTACAAATACTGATAAATTCATCGTTAGTTTTCCAGGGAAATTCATATACGCCCTCCCTCATTACCCCGTATTGAAAATTTCTTAATTATAACAGTCTTTTTTTCCATTTAGCAGGACTCCTTATTTAAACCAACTATCTTCTTCCTCTGAAAACCACAGCCCTTTGATGAAGCGATGCATATACTCACTACCCTGATTATCGGGTATTGAGTGGAGAACCGCTAACTCAATTTGGCGACACCTCTCCGTGCTTCTCGGAGCGAAACCCTTCGAAGCGTAGAAATAGTGTCACTGTAAAGCCTATTTTTTCTTCTTTTCAATCAACTTCATACCGCATTTCGGACATTTGCCCGGCTTATCAAAATCACCGCCGCACATTGAACAGGTATATCCCGCTTTTGATGGAGCATACTTGACAAAGTCAATTTCTATTACTCTTTCATCAGAATACAGTTTGCCCACGACAATAACATCTCTGCCCTTGTTATTTGCCTGTAATAAATCTTCACTTTTGTCATTGGCAAGTATGTGAAATAAAACCCCTGTCTCTTCTTTTAATTTTTCCCCTTTCGGACTCATTACCTTTTCCGTCTTAATAGCATAAGAACAGCCATAGACGCTGCATTGAGATTCTGCTTTTTTTGATTTCTTTAAACTGCAGGAAGTACATACAAGTGTGCCGGTAACAACAACCTGCCCCTTTTCCGGCTTCGGCGTAGCAGCAGTTACCGCGTCTACTTTTATGTTTGGCGCTTTTTTTTCTTTTGATTCGACTTCGGCATGATCACAGCTCCCTCCCCCGCACCCGGACCCGTTTACATTCCCAATGAAAACACTCATTGTTAAAACTACAGCCGTAAAAATAAACTTATTCATCCTTGTCTCCTTTATTCTCTTCTACCATCTTTCAAGCATTTTTTCCCGCATTGACCGCATCCCATTTCTTTTGTCTGATTCTCACACTTCTTCGCGCAGGCTTTTTCAATACATCCAATCCCCCTCTCAAAAAGTCTTGCGCAGGACATTGGAGTGAGCGACGCAGTGAGTACTCCCTCCTCTACGTATGCCATTACAATTTCCTTATGCACAGAGCTGTCTTTTATTGTGGATTTATATGCGTAAAGAAGTGTTGAAGAAAAGAAAGTGATCATCAAAACCAATCCCGCCGCCGCATAAGCCGGCAGAAAAATAAGTTTTCTATAAAATATGTTTGCCCGTTCCTTCTCTTTTTCAACCCTTTTCCAGAAGTTCATTTTAAAATATGAGGATGGATTCACTTCTTCCGCGGGAATAGCTTCTTGTATTTTCTTTAAACCTTTATAGTCTGTCATACAAAGCTGACAGGAATCCATATGCGCCCATAAATCAGCGATGTCTTTTTCCAGAAGCTCACTATCTATATAAGCCGAGATCATCCTCTGCGCCTTTTCACATTTCATCATATTTTATCGCCCCTTTTACCGTTTACCGTCTCCCGTTTACCGTCTACTTTTTCTACGTCCATCGTCCTAGCCCCAAAGGGGCGATCGTCCCTCGTCCTTCGTGTTTCCCTTCTACCTTTTACCTTCCTCACTATATTAAACGCTCAAACTCCCAAAAACTTGCGTTCTGCTAGCCTGTGGTGAGCCTGTCGAACTGGCTGGCCATATCCAGTTATGTTATAATTCATTGTAAACAAAAATAATCATTTTATAATTGCGGGGAGCGAAACTGCGAAGCAATCTCAACATTTAATCCTCTCCATTGATGGGAGAGGACTAAGGAGGATTTTCTCATGGCTCGCAAGCTCGCCATACGCAAGAGAACTCTTCACGCCGCGGCGGACTCGCATAAGAGACGGTCGGTGGCGGAAAAAAATTAAAAGGTGGTTTTTGCTTCTTCTTTTGGTGGATAAGCAGGCACACAAAGGGCGATGCGGAAATCTGAAGGATTGAAACTGCCCGACTGTAACTGCTGGACGAAAGGGAAAGTATAGTGTTATTTTTTGTACAAGAAACCTTCTATTTTATGTTTGATTTCATCCCTCACTTTTCTAAATATAATGAGCCTTTCTTCATCCTCACCTTGAGCGTCTGCTGGATCTTCTAAATTCCAATGGATTTTTTCACATTCACCCGGAAGTATGGGGCAAGTTTGTTTTGCATTATCACAAACGGTAATAACATAATCAAATTGCTGGTTCAAAAATTCAGAGACAGACTTTGAACGCTGCCCTGAAATATCAACTCCAACTTCATTCATTACTTTAACAGATAATGGGTTGACTTGTGTAGGATTAACTCCCGCGCTATAAGCCTCAAATTTATCTCCGCCTAGATGTTTTAAGAAACCTTCTGCCATTTGGCTGCGACAGGAATTGCCGGTACACAGGAATTGCACTTTCTTTGGGGAAATGGGGAGCCCCTTAGACACCGACATCTTACAAGTACCCTAATTTATTTAAAATGTATATATAAAGGACTTCAAAATGCAATAAATGGAATTGACCGAAACGTAACATTAATTATTCTTTAATCTTAATACATCATGAAGAAGTGAATTTCCATCACAACGATAACAATGATTTTCATCATCAAAGGGTATACCAGAATTAGTTACAATTTCGCCAGCTTCAAGAATTGTATCTATATACCAGTCAGCATAAGGCGCTCTATGTCCTTCAAGTTTTGAACCTGGATTTGGAGACCAGACAAAAGGAACTACGCTAGCTCCTATTTCACTCAAAGCTTTAATACCTTCCAGGAATGTACTTTTGGGTTCTAATCCCATAACTAACACTGCAAATACATTTCCATGTCCGAAAATATTTACAGCCTTCTCTATTTGTATCAAAAATTCCTTATGAGTGGTCGATTTCGATTTCCCGGGACAAATGGCATTATATAGTTCTTCATCCCATATTTCCATACTGTAACCAATAGCCTTTATTCCAGAATCATAATATTTTACAATATCATCATTTTTTGCCGGTGATGGTAAAACAGTGCCGGGAATCCTTTCAAATCCAGTATGCTTCCTGATGCTATTGATTATACTTGTAACTAGCTCTGTTTCTTTTTGGCTTGAAAAGCAACCACCTGTAAGCAAAATATGATTTACAATTCCTTCATCCCATGCTGTTTTTGCCACCTCTCCGATGGACTCAACATCTTTTTTCTTAAGAACAGAATTGTATGTCTGACTGGTAGATACTAGATTACAGAATAAACATTCTTTTCCTGAACTAAAATGAGAGCAATAATTTTGATAACAAAAAAATAAGCAATCTTCTCCTCCAATTTGCCCTACTTTGAACATTTCATCCCCAGAAGAAGTTTTTTTGTTATAGAACTCTGGACGTTTGATCCATTTAATTTTACATATGTTTTCTTCTCCACAAAATAGTTGCAGACAATTTGTTGTGTCTTGGATATTGTACTTTGAATTAGAATTCATTCTAAACTGAACTACTGTACCATCCGGGAGCAAAAAATCATCAGGTATAATTGTATCAATATGATTTTCAAAGTCCCACCCAAATAATCCATGATTTTGCTCTTTATATATTGTGCCGACATTATGAAGTGAATTGCCGGAAGCTTTCACCCCCTCAACGAGCAAGTCCGTTTTTAGTTTCAAATATTCTATATTCATAAAGGTAAGTCCTGCGTTTTCTTTTCAGTATTAAGATTTATTATGGTCTCTATTTTATTTACACCTGGAATCTCAAGTAATTCATCAATAATAAAATCTTTATAAGATTGCATATCTTTAGCTACTATCTTGAGCATGTAATCCCAATTGCCAGTAATATTGTAACATTCCAGAATATGAGGTATTTTTTTAATATTTTTCACAAAATTATTTGATGTTTCTCTATTGTGTGGAGATAAGTTTACAAATGTTATTGTGCTTATATTATAATCTAATTTTTTTTCATCAAGTATTGCCGTAAATTTTTCAATTACTCCTGTTTTTTTAAGTTTATTTAATCTTGATAATGTAGCCGCCGGTGAAAGCTTTATTTTTTTTGCCAATTCTTTATTTGTTATAGAAGAGTCTTTCTGAATCAACCCCAATATTTTATAGTCGCATTTATCCAAATTATATTTCATAATTTATCCTTTTATATATATTTTATTTTGCTCTTTTTGATTATTGCAATATTATATTTGGTTTGTCAACCCTATATAAGAATTAATATCTTTTTGGGATTTTTATTAAAGAATGCCCTCGATAAAACTAGGTGACTTTGAAATTTCTATCAAGGGATTTTCAGAATGATATCAATGAAATAGATTCATTTGTTGAGTAATAATATTTCCTTACGAAGCATTTTCATTGACGCTCGTGCGCTTCCCGACATTACCGTCGGGATAAACTCCATTTCCCGGGCGCCAGCTGGGTGTGGTTTGCTCAGAATATGATGCCAGCGCGCAGAAGGAGAGTCGGTGAAAGTGAGACGGAGTAGTCAGTATTTCCGCCTGTCGGGGCAGACAAAAAGCCTATTTCATATACAAACATTGTTCCTGTGCTGCTTAAAACCAGTATTTCCAGTGACGGCTTTACAATAAGATATTCTGTGCTGTCCACGTAATAATTGCCAGGCATACTGCCGTAACCAAGAGTTATTCCAGGACGCAAGATTACATTGCCCCCCTCATTTTTGAAGACAGCTTTGTGGAAAGAATGGGGACGGTGCTTTACAATCATTTCTGTATTTATGCATTTTTTTCCATATAAAAAACCCTGATATCACCACACCCATATTTTTCTATCTTGTAAATACTATAGCCCAATTTTTGATATAGCAGGATGTTCTTATCGCTTTTGGAACCAACAAAAAGATCAAATTTCTCTGGAGTATAGCATTTCTCAATTTCGTTCATTAAAGCACTTCCAATTCCTTTATTTTGCATATTTGGATGAACAGCCAATTTCCCAATATAACATACGCCATTATTTTCATGAGCACGAACTGTTCCAATAATTTCACCTTCGCAAATAGCTTTTAAAAATACATGCCCTTCAAATTGTTCTTGCACTTCCCTGGTGGTTTGTTTAAGAGGCTGAATGTCATAATTATTATATCTCTCAGCTTCGCTCTGATAAGAAAGTTTTTGCAATTTTAAGATTTCTTCTGCATCTTTGATTTCCGCTCTTAAAATTTTATATTTCATTCTGCGGTTTATTCAGATAATATTATAGCCTCTTCTAAGATGTGGTAGAAAACAATAACTTTAATATCCTTTACAGCTTGCTTTTTATTGCAGATACAACATCAGCTGTTGCTGACTGCCCCATACAAGCCACTTCATCATCTATGGTTATCACAGGCACTATCTTGTTGCCAAATGAACTTAAAAGCTTAAATACCTGCGGATTATCCTGAGGATTATTCATTTTCTGAATATCGTAAACCTGCACCTCAAGTCCAAGGTCTTCTATCGCCTTCTTTAGAGAAGATACCTCCTGTTCGTCCTGACCGATTGATCCACAGCAGGTCGATTGCTCGCCGCATGGAAACTGCTTTTCCATGGTGAATATTTTTGCTGTTTTCTGCTCTGACATAACGTATTACCTCCTTTCAATACTTGGCACTCTAACTCCGCTTACCAGCGGCTTATATCTCATTATTTACAACTTGAGGGGGCGCACCCTCCTGACCCGCAAGAAGAGAGAAGAGTTCTCATTAAATTCGCTTTATTGATCTCATCTCCCTCCAATTTAGCGGCTGTTCTACCGGGAGGTATGACGATAAAAACTGTCGTTTCTGATTCGGATGACATCTTGAAATTTTCTCTTAACTTTTCTTCATTTTTATCATCACTGTTTGCATAAACCACGTTGACAGTGCCCTTGAAATTATCCGCCACTGATTTAAGGTCGGTTTTAATCGCGGTAAAATCGGGTTCTTTATTCCCGTGGAAACACAAAAAGACAACGCATCCATCCTGAAGATTCTTAATGAGTTCTGCTTCTTTCAAAGAAACCAGGCTTTCTACCAGATTATTTTTGTCTACTGTCCCGGGGAAATAACCTGTGGCCGCTCCATTCGGGGCTACCACCAGAACTGTCGGGTTCTCCCGTATATTAAAAGAACCTATTAATTCCCGTTCTTTTGGATCATCCATCTTAACTTCGACTATAGCTATTTTTTTTGAGATTCGTTTTTGCTTACCCTTTTTCGACTTCTTTTTTCTGCCGCTTAATTCCTTCTTTGTCTTCTCAAGAACAGCCATCATCTTTTTTCCTTTTTTTGTTTTTACATCACCGCAAAATACGAATATATAATTTTTTTCCTTACCCAACTCCCCTACTTTCCTCCAAGCGGGAGTTTTTATATTTATCCCCGCGCTTGAAGCAAAAGTAAAGATAGCGGAAAAAAGTATAATAAAAACACATCTTTTTATTGTCATCAGCCCCTCCATATGAAAAATATTCCGGAGCCTATGAGCAGGACTCCGGCTACACGCCTGACATAAAACGACCATCTCCCCGCAAATCTGCTTAATAGATCACTGAACAGTCCAATGGCAAAAAGCGGGATGCTCTGACCGATTGCAAAAGTTCCCATGATCAGCGCTCCGTGCAGCGGTCTTCCCTGAATAGCCGCATAAGTTAAAACTATAGGCAGCGCAGGCATGCAACAGGAAGAACCGACTCCTACCATGCCGCCCATGCAGAGACCGAATGTAAAAGGGCCAAGAAACCCTTTTTGCTCCATCTTTGGAATTGCTATATTGGCGGGAAGCTTTATTACTCCGAGGACAAACAGTCCGGCTATTATACAGACCGGGCCGATGAAATACGCCCAATACCTGCCTAATGAATTCTGTAGAGTAAGGCCTGCCATAGAGACTGTTACCCCCAGAACGACCAGCGTGACTATAGAGCCCAGCATAATGAAAAAAGGAAAAAAGGAATAAGGATGCGGCTCTTACGATCTATTCCGTATCCGCTCACGAAACCGGCCACAGCCAGCACAAGAGGCAGACAGCAGGTGATAAACGTCATGCAGGCCAGGAAATCCTAAAAACAAAGTAACGGGATAAGTAAGGAATGATATGTTTTCCAGGTATCCGGCATAATTGGTTATTGTCTCAAACACTAGGATCTCCTTTAAAACAGATTAAATATATATCCTGCAGTCACACAACCGATAAAACTCAAAGCAATATATAAAACCAGGAGCTTTTTTTTAAATGCGGCTGAGAGCATCATTATCGCGGGTATGCTTAAGCCCGGACCGCCCAACAGATAAGCAAGGGTTGCGCCCGGCCCCATCCCTTTAGCAATCAGAGCCATTGCTGTCGGTACCTCAACATAGGTGCACACATAAGCTAAAACAGAAACAATTGAGGCGATAAACACTGAATTAAGCACCTTCCCCCCAACCAGACTAACAATTAAACTTGTAGGAATTAATACCCTGATTGCCCCTGCGATTAGAACTGCCAGGACAAGATAATAATTTAACTGCAAAAATAAATGCCATGAGATCCTGAAGGTTTTGATGATCTTTTTCCCAAATGTCAGGTTTTCACTACCCTGAGGCAAAACAAAACAGGCATTCTGCTGCGCCGACATATCCCGGTTGACAAGCTTCCATCTTCCATCCCCGGTTTTCTCTATAATATCTGCCTCTTCCAATTCCTTCAGCTTATCCAGGTTTTCTGCCCCTGCCTCTTTTAGGTTGATTCCTTCCGCCTTGCCGGCTAGTTTCATACCTATCTGATAAGCGAATTGCTGAACCGCAGGTGAAAGTTTAGGCATAGCGTATACCTTTATCAGGTGCTTTAAACCGCCCCTTCTCTGCCACCAGGCGACTATTGTGCCTACACTCATGGCAATGGCGAATACACCGATAACGCGTGCCAGGGCAAGTTTCTTGCCAAGTAGTCCGGCAGTCATAAATACAGTGGGAATGTTAAGCATTGGGGCTGCTATCAGAAAGGCAAGTGTCGGGCCCAAAGGCACGCCCGCCTCAAGCATCCCTACCAGAACCGGTACGATCCCGCAGGAACAGATAGGAATAATACTGCCTGCCGCGGTAGCCATAAGATTTGCCTTGAATCCGCCATAACCCATTTTTTTCTTAACCGCTTCCCATGAAACGAATACCACCAGACTACCGGCGATGAGCATGCCTATAAGCCAGTAAGGCAGCAGTTCTACTAAAAGAGCGGCTCCTTTTATGATGATATACCAGATAACCAGTGGCATATTACCTAATGGAGGATTCTCTATCTCTGTCAATCTCGCCTCCAGTCCTGTTATATTTTTTGGCTGCAGGAGACCTGCTTTGAACATCCCTGACCATGACAGATCGTTAACTGCCACGTATGCTATCGCGATGGCATAAAGTGCTATTACCAGACATAAAAACAATATCTGCTTTTTCTTATCTGCTGTATCCATTAAGAAGATTTCTCCATTTCCATATAACTAAACCCGCGGCTTGATGTGACTTTTTTCGTTTGATTGTTTTATAAAAATATTCATTGAGAGACTTGAAAACAGCATTTTTGTCTTTCTCAATAGTATTTTCTTCAGCATTTCGATTTCTCTTTCAATCTTTTTTTCAATCTCTTAAAATCACTTATCATAGTTCCGTTATCAGAAAAACACTGTTTTAGACACATCCTGAGATTTTTATCAAGAGTTGTTTCAGCTTCTTTTATTGAATAGTGTATCCACAGACCCTCTCTCCTATCCTCTACTAATCCTACATTTTTTAAATAATAGAGATGGCGGGATATTTTAGATTGAGTGGTATCTAGGACTTTTACCAGATCACAGACACATAATTCGCCATGAATAAGAAGAAGCATTATCCTCAAACGTGTCTCATCAGATAAAGCCTTAAATAGTTTTGTTTCTTTTCGCATATTTTTTCTACTATTCCCGTATATCCGTATACACAGATATAGTATGAAGTATTTGGGTCAGAGTCAAGATTCTGCCTGATTTTCGTGACTGCTCCCTGATTTATTAATTCAATACCACTATAAGCGCATGGATAGTCGCCAGAACCAAAGCCGCAATTCCCAATGCCCTGTGATACTTAAAATTCCACATCAACAGTCCGCTCAAACTCCCAAAAACTTGCGTTCTGCTGGCCTGTGGTGAGACTGTCGAACCACCTGTGGCGAGTGGCAACTATTTTTATTTAGTGCTTGGCTGTAAATCCCCTTTTGACTTATACTTTGCTACAATTAGAACGTAGCGGTAAAAAAATGGAAAGATATAAAAAAAATATCCTGGTCAAAGGCATTGGAGAAGAAGGCCAGAAAAAACTCCTACGATCAAAAGTCGCGGTGGTCGGGATCGGCGGTCTCGGCAGCGCGGTTTCACTATATTTGTCAGCGGCCGGTATCGGGGAACTTATACTCGTGGATAACGATACCGTAGATTTAAACAATTTGCAGCGCCAGATACTCTATGATGAAAATTCAATCGGTTTACCCAAAACACAAGCGGCGAAGAATCGCTTAAAAAGTTTAAACAGCGGGATAAAAATTATTCCAATGAATTTATCGTGGAAAGATGCCGCCGCTAAACTTATAAACGCAAAAACGGATATCATTGTTGACTGTGTTGATAATATGGAAACAAAATTTGATTTAAACGATTTCGCGATACTGTCCAATACGCCTCTTGTACACTCAGGAGTTGTATCCATGCAGGGGCAGATAACAACCATTATACCCGGTAAAACAGGATGCCTCCGGTGCCTCTTCCCTGACAAGATCCCCGACAACACAAGCTCGGATATATTCGGCATACTGGGCCCGGTCGCGGGAAATATGGGCGCATTACAGGCAATAGAAGTTATAAAGCATATTACCGGCGCCGGAAAATGCCTGTCAAATATGATCCTGTTTATAGACTATGCGGAAAACAATTTCAAAACCATAAAATATGAAAAAAACACGGACTGTTCCTGCAGCCGGGTTAATATACATAAGCGCGGGAGTTCAAAATGAATATATTCTTAAACGGGAAGAAAAAAAATATAAAAAAGAAAATTTTAAAAGCCGTATTAAAGAAATTAGAAATTAATACCATAGGCCAGGTCGTATCGGTAAATGACAAAGCTGTTCCCTGGAAAAATTACGGGCAAGTCTCTCTAAAAAATAATGACCGGGTGGAAATTAAAAAATTTTGGGGCGGCGGTTAAACATCCGGGGAATTCATTAAAAACCGGCAGGCGGGCGAATAATCCCTCTATTATATTTTTTTGTCTTTCAACTTATAACTTTTTTTGATTGTTCGCTTAATCGCTATTCAGTCCTTGTTTTAGATTCTGACGGGCCCTGAAAAGAAGAGACTCTACAGACGGCTTTGAACATTTGAGTATTTCAGCGATCTCCTGATAATTTTTATTCTCGTAGGTGCGTAATATGAGCGCCATTCTCTGCTTTGCAGGAAGTCCCTCTAACGCTTTTTCAACACGGATTCTTTCTGATCTATTGTCAATTATTTCTTCGGGAGTGGGGCCTGATTCTTTTAATTCTCTTGGAACATCTCCATCAGTCTTTTGAACCGGCTCGTCAATAGAATATGTCAAAGGCGACCTGGCCTCTTTCCGTTTATAATCAATACACAGATTCGCCGCGATGCGGTAAAGGTAAGTGCTCAACTTGGCTGTGGGCTGATACTTCTCTCTTTTCTTCCAAAGCCTGAAAAAAACTTCCTGGGTAATATCCTCGGCTTCTTCCCTGTTTCTTACATACGAATAAATAAAATTCATAAGGCCGGCCGCGTATCTGTCCATAATCTCTTCGAAAATATCAGCGTCTCCGTTATTTATTTTTTCGGCCAGCCCGTTTTCAACGATCGCGTTATTCATAATACTGTTTGCTCGACGGTGGCGCACGCGAAGCCAATTACCGCCCTGACAAAGCCGGCCATGCAGCATCCTCCATATTTCCGCGATACCAAATATCTAATTCAATCGCGGTTTTTGATTTGATAATTCCCTCAGGGCTAGCTATCCATTTGTCAATTTCTGCCTTTAATATATCTCCATCCAAGTCAATATTATATTTTTGCTTGGTGCATTTTTGTTCATAAGATTCTTTTTTTAAACCCATCTTTGTAAGCTCGTTCAGCACATAATCTTTTTCATTGATGTCATAGACAGGTAACTGCAACTGAATTCCGTTCGTTTTCAGCACTTTCCGAAGCCCTTCAGTGGCATACGGCGTTTGCTCCGGCCAGGTATTCTGATACCCAGAATATCCCATAGCTAAATTTGATATTCCCCGCCTTTGCGCAATGACAGTCCCTCTCACGACATAGTCCCGCTGGCACAGAAGACAGGTGTGAAAAAATTAAGGCAAACAACTTCAATGCCCTCATCCTCACTGTATCGGCTCGATAAATATTCTCATAACACCCCCGCAAATAAGGCCGCTGTCTTCCGGCATCTCTTTTGCCGTAAGGCGGAATTCCATTATTTTTGATTCGCCGCTTTTTATAACACCGCGCGCTTCCTGATAAACTTCGGCTTCAACGCAGCCGCCGCAGATCGTCCCTTCAAAAGAACCGTCCTCTGAAACAAACATCTTCGCTCCGGCCTTCCTCGGAGTAGAGCCCCTGGTCTCAACTACTGTAGCCAGAGCGCCTTTGTTGCCACGCATTTGGCTATCTATGATTGCGGCAAAAATCTCCATCTATCCGATTTCCCTGTTAATATATTTTGCCACAAGTGAAATTTTTGATTTTGTGTACTCCCCCACTCTTTTGTTCCGGACGCGGTTAAAGGCGAAAAGACATGATGCCTGCGAAGGCTTGGCATTGATTCCTGCCGAGAGGATCAAAGCATCTCGCTTCGCCCTTGAAAGGCCGTAGATAGGATGCTCGTAAGTTATACCGTATTTCCGGGTGAGCTCTCCGGCAGGCTCCATATATTCTGGAAGCTGTTCAGGATAATATAGCTGATTCTTATTAAACCCATCTGCAATGACTTTTATGTTATTCTTCCTGCAATAGACTATCATCTCAGCGAGCATCGCGAGCTTACAGCTGCAGCAGACGAGGCTGTCGCCGTATTTTTGGATGTCTTTATCTATATTTACAATGCCCATCTTTTTGAAAAGGGCACTGGAATCCTGAAGCTGCCATGAAACCTGGCCCGGGAATTTTTTCCGTATAAGCTCAGCTGTTTTTTTTGAATTTTCAAATTTCCGCTCCGCGCCGTTATCGAAAGTCACCATTTTAACCCTGTCTCCCGCTTTCAAATAGTAAACCGCCGCAGACATGCTGTCGGCTCCGCCGGAAAATAACAAAGCTATAGTTCTCATGATCAACCCCCTCTTGAAAGAAGAAACACGGCTATTTCCGCGAACAAATTCGGCAATCGCCTTATCCTTCTGTTATTCCCGATGAATATCTCTTTCTCAATCCGTATCTTCTCCCTGGCGCAGTATTCAAAAAAATCAATGACACTTAAAAAATGAAGATTCGGCGTGTTGTACCATTCATAGGGCAGGGCCTCGGTGACAGGCACCTTCCCCTTGAAGAAAAACTGGAGCCTGGCTTTATAATGCACAAAATTCGGAAAAGCCGCTATGACTTTCTGCCCCACCCTCAGGGCTTCATCCAGCGCTACCGCCGGTTTCTTCAGCTCCTGAAATGTCCTGTCCATTATGACAAAATCAAAGGCCTTGTCTTTGTATTCGGAAAGCCCCCCCTCTATATCGCCGTGCAGAACACTCAGTCCCTTTTCAACGCACTTGTATATTGACTGCTCGTTGATCTCAAGGCCCTGCGCGCGCACTTCCTTTTCCCTCACCAGAAGCTCCAGCAGAGCGCCTTCGCCGCAGCCCAGCTCTAAAACCTTTGAGCCGGACGGGATAAGATCGCTGATCACCCTGTGTTCGATTCTTGAATTTTTCATTTTCCCTCGACTTTTTTCAAAAAATGCTTTATCAGATGCGTCTCTTCTTTTATTTCCAGAAGAAAAGCGTCATGGCCGTAGGTGGATTTGATCTCACAATATGTCACGTCAATTCCGGAAAGTTTACAGAGTTTTACAATTTCAAGCGACTGATAGGCCGGATACAGCCAGTCGGATTTGAAGGCGATAACCAGAAATTGCGCTCGTAGCTCCTTAAAAACATCTGCGGGGTGTTTGTCGCCGCTAAAATCAAAACAGTCAAGGGCCTTTGTGCAGTAAAGATATGAATTGGCGTCAAACCTCTTCACAAAGTTATCTCCCCTGTATTTAAGATAGCCCTCCACCTCAAAATCCGGGTCGAACTTAAAATCCGGCCTCACCTGTTTTTTTCTGCGGCCGAACTTCTCTATCATGGATTCATCGCTCATATAGGTGATGTGGCCTACCATCCTCGCCACCGACAAACCTTTTACGGGAAGAGAGCCGCCGTAATAATCACCGCCGTTCCAGTCCGGATCGGCCATAACGGCCTGGCGGCCGACTTCGCTGAAAGCTATCTGCTGCGGCGAGTGCCTCATAGTCGTGGCTATGGGTATAACGGAACACAGGTTTTCGGGATACGACTCCACCCACTGAAGGGCCTGCATTCCTCCCATTGAGCCGCCTGACACTGCGAGAAGTTTTTCTATCCCCAGATGCTCAATGAGTTTTTTTTGCGATGTGACCATATCCTTTATTGTCAGGGCCGGGAAACTCAGCCCGTAGGGTTTGCCGGTATCTATGTTTATTGAGGCAGGTCCCGTCGAGCCCTTACAGCCGCCTATGACATTTGAGCATATCACAAAATATTTGTTTGTATCAAATGCTTTGCCCGGGCCTATCATCTCATCCCACCAGCCCGGCTTATCGTCGCCGGCGTGAAAACCGGCAGCGTGAGCGTCACCTGTCAAAGCGTGGCAAATAAGGACCGCATTGCTCTTATCCGCGTTCAACCTGCCGTAAGTTTCATAAGCAACCGTAACTGGTCCGAAAAGTTCCCCCGAATCAAAAAGCATTTCATTGAAAGTAAAAGACTTCGTCTCAACGAAACCCAGGCCGTCGGGCTGGCCGACGCCGCTTTCAGGTATTTTATCTTGTTTCTTCATCTACCCCGTTTTCGCGAAATCAAAAAGCCATGTTGAAAGATACCTCTCGCCCGTATCCGGCAGAATGACCACAATGTTCCGGCCCTCGTATTTTTTTGCGGCTTCAAGCGCGGCCCATACGGCGGCTCCGCTGGAAATGCCTGCGAGTATCCCTTCTTCGCTCGCGAGCTTTCGCGCCGTCTCACCCGCGTCGTCATTAGTAACCGTGACTATCTCGTCTATAAGATCCCGGTTCAGGACATCCGGCACAAAGCCGGCTCCTATCCCCTGTATCTTGTGAGGCCCCACGGCGCCTCCGCTCAAGACAGGCGAATCTTTAGGCTCAACGCCGATGATCTTAATTGTTTTTTTTCTTTTCTTCAAAACTTCGGCGACACCCGTAATAGTCCCGCCCGTGCCGATACCCGCAACGAAAATATCAACGGAACCTTCCGTATCGTTCCATATCTCTTCCGCCGTGGTCTTTCTGTGGATTTCGGGATTGGCGGGATTATTGAACTGCTGCGGTATATAACTGCAGCTTATTTTTTTCTGTATCTCCACCGCCTTGTCTATGGCGCCCTGCATACCCTTGGCTCCGGGCGTTAAAACAAGCTCGGCGCCGAATACCTTCAGGAGCTGCTGCCTTTCTGCGCTCATAGTGTCGGGCATTGTGAGAATGAGCCGGTAACCCTTTGTGGCCGCGACAAAAGCAAGAGCTATTCCGGTGTTGCCGCTCGTGGGCTCGATTATAACCGAACCCTTTTTCAGCAGCCCCTGTTTTTCTGCCGCCTCTATCATCGCCACGCCGATCCTGTCCTTGACGCTTGAAAGCGGATTAAACGATTCCAGCTTCGCGAGCACCACGGCCTTCTCAGCCCCCGCCATCCTGTTTAATTTAACAAGCGGCGTGTGCCCTATCGTTTTTGTGATATCCTCATAAATTTTTTTCATCGTATTCTCCTTTTCTACGCTATGGCTTTTTTCAGCGCCTGTTCAATATCCCATATTATATCATCTATATCCTCAAGACCGATAGACAGCCTGATGAGGTCGGGCGTCAGGCCCGCCTCAAGCTGCTTATCCGCGGGGATCTGGGAATGGGAGGTGCTGGCCGGATGCAGAGCAAGAGACTTCGCGTCTCCGACATTGGCCAGATGTGAAAACAACTGAAGCGCTTCAATAAATTTCTTTCCCGCTTCAAGGCCCCCCTTGATACCGAAAACGACCATTCCGCCGAAACCCTTTTTCAGATATTTCGCCGCCACCTGATGAGACGGGTCATCTTTCAGCCCCGGATACCTCACCCATTCAACGCCGGGATGATTCTTCAGATACTGCGCGGCCAGCAGAGCGTTTTCTGAATGCCTCGCCATTCTCAGGGGAAGCGTCTCTGTGCCCTGTATGAAGATCCAGGCGTTATCCGGCGATATGCTGCCGCCGAGATTTCGCAGCGGCACCGTCCTCAAGCGCAGGGCAAAGGCGATTGGAGCCAGGGCCTCCGGCAAATCATATGCCCATTTCAAGCCGTGATAATTCGGATCCGGTTCTGTAAAGAGCGGGAATTTCTTGTCCTGCCAGTTAAACTTACCTGAATCGGTGACTATGCCGCCTATCGCCGAACCGTGACCGCCTATCCATTTCGTCAGAGAATTGACAACAATATCCGCGCCGTGCTCAATGGCCCTGAGCAGATAAGGAGTGGTGAAAGTGGCGTCTACCACCAGAGGCAGATTATGTCTGCGCGCGATCTTTGAGACCTCCTCTATGTCCGTCACATCAAGAACGGGGTTACCTATAGTTTCAAGATAGAGCAGCTTTGTTTTGTCGGTGATCGCTTTCTCAAAATTCTCCGGATCGGAAGGCTTAACGAATTTCGTGGTTATACCGAAATTCGGCAGTATAGCATCAAACATCGTGTATGTCCCGCCGTAAAGATTATTGGCCGAGACGATCTCATCTCCGCTTTTGGCGATATTTATCACGGTGTAAAAAATAGCGTTTGTTCCCGACGCCACCGCCACCGACGCCGCGCCGCCTTCAAGCGCCGAGATCCTTTTCTCAAGAATATCGTGAGTCGGATTCATGAGCCGTGTATAGATATTCCCCAGCTCTTTTAAGGCGAATAAATTCGCCGCGTGCTCGGTACTTTTAAACACATACGAACTGGTGCGGTAAACCGGAACTCCCCGCGATAGAGTCGCTGGATCCGGTGTCTGACCCGCGTGCAGGGCCTGCGTGTTAAAACCAAATTCCTTTTTTTGCTGAGTCATTTTATTTCTCCCCTAAATATTTCCTTGAGCTGCGCTCCCATCAAGCGATTGTCCGCCGGCCCGCTGTTTAGCGGGCGTGCTACAACCCATAAATTTAATTTTCGTAAATATCATTCCCGTTTATATGTGATACATTTTTGCCAATTTGCCCGTTTTATCCGCATCAATTCTCACAAGTTCCTGCAATGTAATTGATTCAAGCACTTCATTCAATGCTTTTTCCATACGGGCCCAAACAACTCTCACCGCGCAACTTGAAATTTTCTTGCAGGATTCAGCTTTGGATATGCAGTCCACCAGTGAAATGGGGCCGTCTATAACTGCGGCTATTTCACTCAATTTGATTTTTGAAGCCTTGCGGCCGAGATTAAATCCGCCGCGGCATCCTCTTTTGCTGACAACAAGTTTTGCGCCGACAAGCGGGCCGAAAATATTTGCCAGATAGCTCTCCGATATGGATTGCCTTGCGGCAATATCCTTTAAAAGCACAGTGCCCTTGCCGTCCTGCTTGGCAAGGTCGAGCATCCCCCTGACGCCGTATCTCAATTTTGTCGATAATTTCATAGCCCTCCCTCTTTTATCACAATTATCATCGTCTTCGTGATGTTAATAAATCCCTTTATTTCTGTCAATCTTTAAACTGATATAAATTGCCTATAATTTCTGAGTCTTTGAAGGCAAGTCGACGATATCTGATATTCTTCCGTGAAAACGAATATCTAATGTAACTTTATTTTTTGATTGAATAATTTCTGAAATGCCGTCTATCCACTTGTCAATTTCTGTTTTTAATATCTCTTCATCTAAGTCAACGTTATACTTCTGCTTGAGACATTTTTGCTCGTAAGATTCCTTTTTCAAGCCCAGCCGCGTAAGCTCGTCAAGCGCATAGTCTTTTTCTTTAATTCTGTAAACCGGCAAATGGAGCTGAATGCCTTTAATTTTCAGTAATTTCCGCAGCCCGCCGGTCGCATACGGCGTTTGCTCCGGCCAGGAATTCTGATACCCGGAATAACCCATGGCCAAATTTGATATATTGTTCCTCCGCGCAATTATGGTTCCCGTGACAATATACGCCCTCTGACACGGAAGGCAGGTCACATTAAGCAGCTGTTCTTTAATCGTAAATTTTGGAAGAATTACCTGAACCCATTCCGTTTCTTTTGGCAAATATTTTTTAAGCTGCATAATTCTTTGATGCACCCGCCTAATTCCAACTAAATGCTCCGATATGACCGTAACCAGAATCAAATGTTTAAACATTTTTGAAAGCCGCATAGCGGCTATTGTAGAATCACGTCCTCCTGAAAACATGAGAACGCATTTATCGCTTTGGTTTAATTCCATAAGGTTTTATTCCTAAATATTTTTTTTTTTACGAACCGTCTCCGACACTCTGTAATCCGCCAGATTTTGTTCAGTTAGTTTGTCGCGGATAATCCTACAACTTGTATCACCCGGCAGAACAGAAAAATTAATCTTTGCTTCGTCGGATTTACAGTAATACGCTACAATATCCAGCGATTCCCTAATAATTGCCTCACTCGCTTCCCCTCTGCCTACAGCAGCCGGCCCTTTGTCAACCGTTTCCAAATATAGATCCCCCTCACGGGCTCCTTTTTTCAGCCATATATTTTCCGCCTCATTTCTCCCCACAAATAGCTTAAAAAATCTATCCATTTTAAAATACCTCCCGTGTTTAGCCATATTGACATTCGCCGGAGTAAGCATATCCGAAACCACAAGATCCTGAACCACGGAACTGAATTTGCGATCCGTTAACAAACATCCGCCTGCAGGGCAGGCGAATCCGGAAACCCTGAGTTTCTCTGTCAGATCATACTGCTTCTTTCGTGAACGCCCTTTGATGCTCAGAAGGTTCTCTCTATTGATCCACCCCTCTCTCTCTGGCAAACTGGGTGAAAAATATTGTGCCGAAAGAGGGCGCACTATAAGATCTTCAAGGCCGCTTTCTTTTTCAATAATTTCCATTGCGCGGCGATTCTGGCTCATAGGTCTCTGGCCCAGCACCTCGCCTGTTATTATAAATTTTGCGCCTATCTGCCTCATAAATTCTCCGGCTTTCTTCAGCATAAAAATCCGGCAGTCAATACAGGGGTTTAAATTCTTTCCATATCCATGAGCAGGCGACTTAACTATATCCATATATTCTTCAGAAACATTAATAACCTTGAGCTGTGTTCCAAATTGTTCTGAAACAACAGCTGCCGTTTTTCGGCAGCCCTTGCTCCCGTCGCACATGCAGAAAGCTGTGAAAAAATTAAGGCAAACAACTTCAATGCCCTGATCCTGCATAAGTTTCACAGCTAAAGTACTATCCAACCCTCCCGACAACATTGCTACCGCTTTTATATTGTTCATTCTTTTTAAAACATAAACCCGTATTTATCGATATCCGGTTTCATTTTTACACCTCTTTTATATCTTAATTTTCACCCCGGCCCCGAGCCACCTCGGGGGAGAAGGCGCGTCCGTAATTTCCTCATAGGACACGTTTAATAGATTTGTCCCCCTGAGAAAAAGTTCCACTTTCCCGTACTTTTTTGAAATGCCCGATGCCAGCAGAAAATATCCTTTCTCGCCTGGCCTTTTCTTATACACCGTCCGCGCGTCGGCGGAAATCCCCGCAACCGGAAAGCTGATCACGGATGAAAACTGGTGTTCCGGTGCCCTGAGGGCGTATTTTGATATGTAATCAGCTTGGGAATCCATGTCAACAAAAACATATCCTATAGACAGTGTCGCGGGAGCCATTTTTATTCCGGTGGTAATTTCGGCGCCGTTAACCGCTACTCTGCCTATATTTTTTGCCAGCCATTGCTGGTCACTTAGTGTATTTTTTATCCAGTCAATGACATCGCTCTCCCGTCTTCTGAAAACAGTTATCCCTGCGGAAATCCTGTCAATAGAATAATCCGCGCCTATCTCATAAGATATGTTTTTTTCAGGCCTAAGCGAAGAATCCCCTTTGTTTGTGAGAGTTAGATAGTAAAGTTCCGTAAAAGAAGGGGAGCGGAAGGCTCGGCCTGCAGCCGAACGAAGTTTCCAGTTTTTATCTATTTGCCAGCCCAGACCCGCCGTCGGGGACAACTGCCTGCCCCATTCGGAATGATAGTCCGCACGCATGCCAAAATCAAGCGATAATTTATTAAAAACAGTCGTATTGAATTCGAAATAAGGAGCTATTATTCTCTGGTTGCGGTTTCCCATATTGCTGGATTCAATTTTGTCAGCGCTGAATTCCCCTCCTGAAACAAGACTGGTTTGCGGCGTCAGTTTAACCAGGATATGTACATCAATTCCGTTTTGTTGGGTGGTATGCTCATTCTGGTAAAAATTACTCCCATACTTATATCCGAACCTATCGTCATGCCTGCGGGAATACAGCTTCGGCTCAAGAGATATGCGCTCCGTGAGAGCAATCCGCGCATTCAGAGCGACAAATTTTGCTACGGTTCTTTCCCTTTCCTCATCTCCTCCAGTAAAGTAGAAATTATGCGGGCCGAAGTCTTTATCGGTAACTCCAAGCAGCAAGTTAAAATCAGCCCCCGGCAGCCTGAAAGATGATTTGCCTGTGAAATTAGAAATTTCAAAATCGTTATTATACTGGAACCCATCCGAAGTTTTCTTTTCCGCTGAAAAAGATTGTCCGAAGTTTCCCCATTTCCGGCTGCCGCTTATCAGGCCCGCCCGTGTATTATCTCCGCCCCCGGAAATTTCAGCGTCAAACCTGGCCTCTGACGGCGTTCTGGTAATGATGTTTATTACCCCTCCGAAAGCGTCCGTCCCGTAGACCGACGAGCCGGGGCCACGCAGAATCTCAATCCGTTCTATATCTGCTATAGATACCGGAAGATCCATATTGTGGTGCGCGGTCTGGGAATCGTTTATTCTGATTCCGTCAACGAGGATAAGGGTCTGCTGAAATGTTGAACCCCTTATTGAAACATCCGCCTGAATTCCGTAAGTCCCCCGCTCCTGAATATCTACGCCAAGCATATAACTGAGAAGCTCGGGAACTGAACGGACGGGAGCATTTTCAATATCTTCCCTTTCAATTACGGTTACATTTCTTGTTGCGCCGGAAAAACTCGCCGGAATTCTCGTGCCGGTTACAACAATTGTTTCCGGCAGTAAACTGTTCCCGGCGCAAACAAAAACAGGAGATAAAACCAATACTGCCGCCGCTAAAAAATTCATATACATTGTTTTGCCCTCATAAGTGCTCTGCCATTGGCGGTCCTCGCACAGCGCGGCCAGCGCCTCATCCTCTTATCTCTCCCGCTGTCCTTTCAACTGCCGCAGCTGCTCTTGCCAGTATTGAGGATGTGTGCTGGGATGAAATAAAGTTCGTTTCCCCCTGGGCCGGTGAAAAATATACGCCGCTGTATAGCATTCCGCGGTAAAAACGGGCGAACTTCTTTATATCGCATTTCTTAAGGCCGGTATGATCCTCGACCGGTGCCCCTGCGAAAAATATTGAGAACATAGTACCTATGGAATTAACGGAAATTTTTCGCCCTCTCAATCTACCCGTGATTTCAACAAAGAAACACTCGGAAGTCTTGTTTATTTTATCGTAAAAACCTTTTTTGGATATCTCGTCCATAACCGCGATGCCGGCGGCCATAGCTACGGGATTCCCCGAAAGCGTTCCCGCCTGATACACCGGGCCCGCCGGCGCAAGCAGTTTCATTATTTCTTTTCTCCCACCAAAGGCGCCGATCGGGAATCCCCCGCCTATTATTTTGCCCAGTACCGTAAGATCCGGATTAATACCGAAATAACCCTGGGCTCCGCTTTTGTGCCAGCGAAAGCCGGTTATTACTTCATCAAAAATTAAAAGTGTTCCGCTTTTTTTAGTGATATCACTCAAAAATTGCAGATATCCGTTTTTGGGAATTATCACGCCCATGTTGGCCGGCACAGGCTCAACTATCACAGCGGCAATCTTATCACGATGATTCTGAAATATATCTTTAACTGCTGTAAAATCATTGAACGGCAGACTAATAGTGTTTTGCAAAAAACTCTCAGGCACTCCTTTTGAAGAACTTTTATGAAGACAGCTAACACCTGAACCGGCCGCGACCAGCAGATGGTCGGCGTGGCCATGATAACAGCCGTCAAATTTAACAATAATATCTCTTTTAGTAAAAGCTCGGGCCAAACGTATAGCGCTCATTGCCGCTTCCGTGCCGGAGTTTACAAAACGGACCATCTCAATTGACGGGACTAAGCCGGCAATTCTCCTGGCAAGTTCTGTTTCCAATGTAACAGGCGCCCCGAAAGAAGTTCCGCCGGCAATCGTTTTGCGCACAGCCGCAATGACCTTCGGATGATTATGCCCCAGCAGATGCACTCCCCACGAAAGGCAGTGATCAATATATTTCCCGCCATCAATATCATAAATGTACGGACCAAGAGCTTTTTTAATAAATAACGGAATTCTGCCAATATCCTTAAAAGCGCGGACCGGGCTGTTTACCCCGCCGGGTATGTATTTTTTGGCCTCCAGAAATGCGGCCCTGGATTTTTCGTTATTCATTCTTTTAGTTTCCTTAAAATGTACGGTGTGAAATAAGACACTATTTTTCCCGCTCCGGCGCGTTTGATTGATACCAGCGTTTCTTCTATTATATTCTCATTGCAGATGCCGTCTCTGATTGCCGACTTTAACATCTGGTATTCGCCCGAGACATTATAAGCCGTAATTGGTATCTTAAAATGCGCCCGGGCTCGCGCTATGATATCTAAGTAACTTAACGCGGGCTTTATCATGATTTGATCGGCGCCTTCTTCAATATCCGCATTTATCTCTTCAAGAGCCTCGTCTGAATTGGCGAAATCCATCTGATAAGTCTTACGGTCGCCCGATTTCGGCGCACAGCATGCAGCCTCACGAAACGGGCCATAAAAATTTGACGCGTATTTTGCCGCATAAGAAAGTATTTTAACGTTATTAAATCCGCCCAAAACAAGAGATTTTTTAATAAACTGCACCCTTCCATCCATCATATCCGACGGGGCCACTATATCCGCCCCGGCTGACGCATGGCTGAGCGCCACCTTCGCCAGGATTTCACACGTCTTATCATTATCCCCGATGTGGCAGTGCCCGTCATAAGTATATGAACATAGGCACACATCTGTGATGATTTCCAGATTGGGAAATTTTTCTTTTATTACAGGAATAGCCTTCTGGACTATGCCGTCTGATGAATATGCCTGCTCTATGCCTTTACCGGCAGGTACTCCGAAAAGCAGTACAGACCTTAGGCCTAACGGTATAAGCTCGGATAAACATCCAAACAGCATATCAGCGGAATAGCGGTATACTCCGTCCAATAACCCTAAACCTTCCTTGATTCTTTTGCCCTCAACCAAAAATACGGGCCAGATAAAGTCGTCCGCGGACAAAAATGTCTGCCGGTATTTCATCCGTGTTTCTTCATCGATCCTACGATATCTGAATCGCTTGAACATTTTTTTCATAACCCCTTTTATAAAGTTTTTCAGCCGTGTGCTTGCCATAAACATAAATAACCAGGTGCCTGGGTATTTTTTTATAAATTTTTAAAAAAGCTTCAACGGTGGACGCACTGCTGAAAACAACTGCGGCAAACTGTTTAAGAACAATTTTAGGCTGAAACTTATATTTGGTCCGGTAAATTATTTTAGTTTCAACTTGTGATATCCCATGGATTTTATTGTCCGACAGATTAGAACAAGGATACAGAAGTTTCTTAAACTTCAATCTCTTAATAAATTCCGATAAAATATCTGAATCCGCCGATGGCGATTCATAATCTGTCCTATATCCAAATCTTATAATTTCTTTTGATGTGTATGAACCTATGCTGATTATTTTTTTACCCGCGGGGACGGGATATCTGCTTAAAAATATTTTGACAGCCTGTTTGCTGGTAAAAACAAATCCGTCATATTTACTTACATCAACACTGAAATCTAACGGCAGTATTTCAATCAGAGGATAATGAAAAATTTTGCCCGGAACAATTGCATTAAACGGGTCAAGCCCGGTAAAAAGAACTTTATCCCTTCTTTTAAGCAGTCCGGCGGTTTTGCCGATAATAGCTATTAAGGGGGATTTTTGTTTTGTATGTTTCAGGCTGATCAAATTTGTTGCGATTATCTGCTCATCAGCATAGCCTGCTTTATAAATAAGAGTAGCGGGCGTTTCCGGCGGTCGGCCCATTTTTATCAAAGTATCGCTGATATCATTAAGTTTTGACGCGCCCATATAATAAACAAGTGTTTCTTCCTCAGCTTTTTCTGAACTCTTTGCGCTATGCCCGCTCAGTAAAGTCAGACGACTGCACAACCCGCGCATAGTAAGGGGGATTCCGGATGAGGCGGCGGCGGCTTGAACCGCGCTGATTCCGGGAATAATTTCAACATCAATATGCCTTTCCTGAAGATATCTCATTTCCTCGCCGCCGCGGCCGAATATAAAAGGATCGCCGCCTTTAAGCCTCGTTACAATTTTGCCCTTTTGGGCTGCTTCATATACCATTGCATTTATTTCATTCTGCGGGAAAGCGCGTTTCCCTTTACGCTTGCCTACATATATTTTTTCAGCAAAAGGATATCTTGAAAGAAGTTTTTTATCTATCAAATCATCGTAATAAATACTATTCGAATGATTCAATATATTATCCGCCTTAAGGGTTATCAATTCGGCCTGCCCGGGCCCCGCGCCGGCAAGATAAACTTTACCAAAACGGTGCCTTTCATCAATTCTGCCGAAAGCAACTTTTAAATCGGGGCGGCGGCTCTTCGCCGAAACCGCTAGATTCCCCTGCAGAGGATGAGTTTCAAAAGACAATATCTCAGTTATCATATAATCCAAGTTCATTCTTTTAAGCGCGCAGGTGGCGACAACAAGCGCATCAATTATTCCTTTCTCAATAAAACCAACGCGTTCTTCAACAGTTCCCCGTAAGGGGATTATTTTTAGATCCGGCCTTATGCTTAATATCTGTCTTTCTCTTTCCGAAGAACTTGTGCCTATTTTTGCTCCAATAGGCAGTTTCTTTAATGTGATGCCATTTTTTGAAACAAGAGAATCTGTTTTATCAAATGCCGCAGTAAGCGCTATTATTTCCAAACCTTCTTTTAACTTATAGGACAGATCCTTTGCGGAATGAACAGCAATATCCGCTTTACCTGAAAGAAGCAGGCAATCCAGCTCTCTTGTAAAAAAATCGTCCGGGATATCCGACATCAATGATATCTCCTTATGCTTGTCACCATAACTTTGAACAGGAATAACAGAATACTCAAGCCCCGGTAAAGCCGACATTACTTCTTCTACCTGAATACGGGCTAATTTACTTGATCTGGTTGCTATCCTTAATTTACGAAAGGGCATAAAACCGGCTGATCTCCGTTTCAATTATTTTTTCAACTTTTTTAATTTCACAGCTCCTGATATTCTTATTTAAGGCTATCCTTTTCTCTATATCTTCTATGTTATACAAACTGACACCGCGCATTAGGGCTATTTCAGGATCTATGTCACGCGGGACTGCAAGATCGAACAAAGTGATATTGCCCGCCTTTATCAAATCTCCTTTTTTAATGATCAAATGCGGAGCCGAAGTTGCTGATACCACAATATCTGATGCGCCTATAGCGCAGGGGAGCTCACCGAATTTTACAGTTTCACAACCATATTTTTTACCCATTTCTAACGCCTTATTGTAAGTTCTATTAGCAATGAAGATTGTTTGGTTTCCTTTGCCGCTGAAGTATTTTATCACCGATTCATTAAGATTGCTCACTCCTATTATTGTTATTCCTGAGGTTGAAATATCTATATTGTCCTGTTTTAATATTTCTATCACAGCATATGCATGCGACATTGCGCCTTTTGAAATGTTGGTCTGAGTCCTTATCCTTTTACCCACTTTCAGGGTATGCTGGAAAAGTCTGTGCATTTCGGCGGATAATCTGGAAGTATTCCGCGCGTTCTCATAAGCTGCCCGGACCTGAGCCTGAATAGCTGTCTCACCTATGATTGCCGATTCAAGACTGCTGACGACTCTGAACAGATGCCTTACAACATCCTCAGGCGCAAATCCTTCCCCATGATATAACTCTATCCGGTTACAGGTATGAAGCATAACCGCATTATTCTCCGGCAGCTTTATTCCGGAATAATATCTTTCCCTTTCTTCAAGGGAATGCTTTAAATCCTTACTTCGGCATGTGATCATTTAAATAGTCTTTTATCCCGTTTCTCCACTCAACTGTCTTTTTAACATTTTTCCCGCCGGAAGAAACCGCAACAACCATACTGCCTTTTTTATAAATCGCGGAAGATATAAAATCACAATTGGCCGGGTCATCGGCCACATTGACCAATAATCTTTTTTTATCAGCGTCTTTTTTTATGCGGGCATTAAGCTTTTTATCATCTGTGCAGGCATAAACAAGAAAAAATCCTTTAAGATACTTAGGGGAATACTCTTTTTTAATGCGCTTGAAACCGCTTTTAATTATTTCATCGGAGAATACGGGCGCAAGCAGGGCGATTGCGCTTGTAAATTTTCTAAGCGTCTGAAGTTTTTGAAAAGCGACCCCACCCCCTCCGACAATTAATATTTTTTTGCCCGTGATATTTAAGGAGACAGGAAGAAAATCCATTCGTTATAAATAATATTCCAGAAATACTTCTTTAATTTTAAGCAAATCAACCACTTTTTCCACATCCGCGACGCAATTTCCGTTCTTAGGTATCTGCAGGTCAACCGAATATCTGCTCAGATTATTTTCTCCGACATTGATTACCAGTATCTCGTTTGGCTCATTTAACAGACGCAGCGCTTCCAGGTCATAATCGTCGGCATCGTCTATTGTTGTGATAAAAACCAGTCCGCAATCGGTCATGATCCTGGCAAGCTCGCCAAGCCTTCTTATGCGCTCATCTGAATCCTCGAAGACATCCGAATACAGCCCTTTATCTATATTGGTTATGCCGAGGTAATACGTATTAAATTTGCGGTTGAACAGCTCTTTTTCCAGGGCTTTTGCTATTTCTCTTTTTCCGGTACCGACTGCCCCGGTCAAGACAACAAACTTGGCTTTATGCTTCTGTTTTTGTGTTCTGTCTGCGTATGTGACAGCGCCCTTTTCCCATATATTTTCGCGCTGGCGAATATGCTGTTTTAATATAGAATCCTCAGTGGGCTCATTCTCCAGGATAATTCCACCCCCGGCGATCTCATAATTATCAATAATCACAAATCGCCCTGTCTCCTCATTTTCAGTTGCAAGGTCAAAAGCCAGTGGCTTTGAAGTTTCAAAAACACATTCCGCGACATCATGCCGTTCGAGTTCCTGTTTATTTTTAACAGTGCTGAGATCGGAGGCATCAATCGCATTTCTTATTTCCACAAGCCTGACAGCGGCGCGGCTGCTGGCAAGCTTGAGCTTATATATTTTATTTTTGATCATTGGCACCCTGCCAACCCAGAAAATATTTGCGGCGAACCGAGCACTGAGATTCACCGTCATGTCTTCGTCTTTCACCATCATTTCACCCGGTTTTATGTAGACCTGCGACTGGAGAGTGAAACCGACGGCCTGGCCGGCATAGGCTTTTTGCGCGGCTAAGGCATTAAATTTTTCAATTGACTTTATAACCGCTTTTTTATGTGATGGAAGAAATCTTATTTTTTCTCCGACTCTAACCGAGCCGGATACAACCGTTCCCGCGATAATCCGGCGGTCGTCATTATCCTGAGTAAATTTGTATATATCCTGCACAGGGAAACGAAACGCTATTTCATCCTGTTTTTTTTCATTAGGGAACTCGTCAAGCTGTTCCAAAACCGTCCGGCCGAGGTACCATTCCATATTTTTTGATTGAACAGCAATATTGTCGCCATTGCGGGCGCTAACCGGTATATAACTTATAGGTATGACATTTATGCGCTTAAGGAATTCTGAATAGTTTATCATTATATCATCAAACACTTCCTGTTTGTAGCCTATAAGATCCATTTTATTAACAAGCACAGTAACCTTTTTGATTCCGAGCATCGCGATCATATGCCCGTGGCGTTTTGAATTTTCCTGAATCCCTTCAGCTGCGTCTATAACAAGTAAGGCTGCTTCCGCCCGGGCGGCGCCTGTTATCATATTTTTCAGAAATTCAATATGCCCAGGCGCATCGATAATTATGTAGTCCCTTTTTTTTGTCTTGAAAAAACAGCGGGCAGTATCGATTGTGATCCCCTGGGCCTGCTCATCTTTTAGTGCATCCAGTAAAAAAGCATACTCAAACGGACGGGCATTCTTTCTGCACGTTTCCTTGACCTGCTCCAGTTTCCCCTGAGGCAGAGAGTCTGTATCCGCAAGAAGCCGGCCGATCACCGTGCTCTTACCGTGATCCACATGCCCTACTATAACAATATTTATCTGCTGTCTGTCGTTTGTCTTCATACTGCCCGCCTACATATATCCGTCACGGCGAAGCGTCTCAAGCCCGCCGCCGTCTTCTTTATCCTGCTCCCGCCCCGACCTTTCCGCAATATTTGAAAATTTGCCGCTGCTCAGTTCCTCAATTATTTCTTTAGCGTTCTTAGCCGTAGACTGCACAGGTTTTGTGCAGGGATGACATCCTAGAGATCTGTAACGCAGGCCTTCTCCTTGATCATAATATAATGATACCGTAGGAATATTTTCTCTTTCAATATATTCCCATATATTCAGCTCTGTCCAATCCAAAAGAGGATGTATACGAACATGCGTACCGGGAGCAAAATCTGTTTTGAACTGATTCCAAAACTCCGGAGGCTGGTCGCCGACATCCCATTCGTTATTCTTATCCCTGGGGGAGAAATATCTTTCCTTTGAACGGCTGCCCTCTTCATCCGCGCGAGCCCCGACTATTACACCTGTATACGGTTCCTTATTTAAGTCAAGTACATACTGCTTTTTTTTAAGATCCATTCTATATCTCGGCCACTCCCCCGAAAGGGTGTGTTTTAACGCCTCACTCTTTAAATTCCTGCAACATGCTATCCTGTCTATTTTCCCGTCAGGAAAAGTCTGTTTTTTATCCAGAGCTTCTCTATTTTCGCCATAGATCATATTCAAGTGCCATTTAATTGCCAATCGATCCCTGTACTCGATCATTTCGGGAATCTTGAAATGCGTATCTATATGGACAAGCGGTATGGGAACATGGCCGAAAAATGCCTTTCTTGCAAGCCATAAAAGAACCGTGCTATCCTTGCCTACGGACCAGAGCATGCAGATATTCTTAAAATCTCTGTATGCCTCCCTTAAAATATATACGCTTTGCGCTTCCAGTTTTTCTAAATTATACATCTTTCTTTTCTTCCTGTTTTTTATCTCCGGGGATACTTCCCTGTCTATGCAGCCCGCATTCTTTCTGCGTTGAGTTTTCCCACCACCATCTGCCGGCACGCGCATCATCTCCCGGCTTCACCGCTTTTGTACAGGGCTCGCAACCTATACTCGGATAACCTTTATCATGAAGCTTATTATACGGCACTTTATTCGCGCGGATATAATCCCATACCTCATTTTGGGTCCAATCCGCCAAAGGGTTTATCTTATATAAACAAAAAGTTTCGTCCCATTCAATTATCTGCACCGCGGCCCGGGTTACCGCCTGATCCTTTCTCAAGCCGCATATCCATGCCTTTTGAGAAGAAAGTTTTTTTCTTAAAGGTTCTATTTTCCTGACAGAACAGCATAATTTTCTTTTCTCTATGCTTTCGTAAAAAAGATTAGAGCCGTATTCTTTTTCCATTTTCTCAACAGCGGCGGCATCAGGGCGCAGGACTTCTATCTTTATTTTATATCGTTTCTCTGTTTCATTGAGCGCATTATGTGTTTCAATAGGCAGCCGGCCCGTATCCAGCGTGAATATTTTAATACCGGCAGTATTTTTACACAGCATATCCGTTAAAACCTGGTCTTCCGCACCCAGACTGGACGAAAAAACTATCGTCCCCGGGCTAAATTCAGTTGTCGCCCACTTGAGCACCTCTTCGGGAGCCATGCCTTTCAACAGCCTTTGCCATTCCAGCGCTTTTTTATTCATATATATTCCCTTTTTCTTATGCGTCAAAATACTGATACATGGAGAAATATCTCTCTCCCGAATCCGGCAAAATAGTCACCACTGTTTTGCCTTTACCCAATTCCCGGGCGACTTTCAGGGCGGCCCAGACAGCTGCGCCGGAAGAAATCCCCGCAAACATACCTTCTCTCTTAGCCAGAAGCTTTGAAGTTAAAAAAGCATCTTCATCACTAACCTGGATTATTGAATCTATGATCTCCCTGTTTAATATTTCAGGAATAAAGCCGGCGCCGATGCCTTGTATTTTGTGCGCTCCGGGTTTCCCGCACGATAAAACCGCACTGCGCTGCGGTTCAACCGCAACTATTTTTATTTCAGAACTATGTTTTTTCAAGATCTCGCCTACACCGGTGATAGTCCCTCCCGTACCGACGCCGGCGACAAAAGCATCTAATTTTCCTTGAGTGGCTGCCAGTATTTCAAGTGCCGTTGCCTGACGATGGGCTTCGGGATTCGCCGGGTTCTTAAATTGCTGCAGCAGAAAAGCTCCGGGGGTTTTCCTGAATATCTCCTCCGCTTTTTTAATAGCGCCGTTCATCCCTGCTTCGGGCGGGGTAAGCACGACTTGCGCGCCGTAAGATTTAAGTATGAATATTCTCTCCAGGCTCATTGCCTTAGGCATAGTGAGAACGCATTTGTATCCCTTAACCGCGGAAATCATCGCCAGGCCTATTCCGGTGTTGCCGGAGGTAGGTTCAATAATAGTGGAACCTTCTTTAATCATGCCCTTTTTTTCCGCATCCTCAATCATAGAAAAACAAATCCTGTCTTTCACGCTGCCGCCGGGATTAAAATATTCCAGTTTTGCTAAAATCTGAGCAGATTCCGTTTCGACCAATCTATTAAGCCGCACTAAAGGCGTATTTCCTATCAATTCAACAACATTTTCTGCGATCCTATTTGTAAAAGACATTATGCTTCTCCCTTTTTCAATTGCGATTCGTCATAAACAGCAACACATATGATATCACTAAAGACAATATCGGCGTAATTGCCCAAACTAGAAATGTTTTCCTGGTCAGATGCGAATCCAGAGTCGATTTATGCCCATTCTTTAATGCGCTGACGGCAAAAATAGAACATATATTCAACTGAACTAGGGATTGAGGTATCCCCAATAATGACGCGCAAATCAATAATGTCGCGGTAACAAACGAGACCAGGACGCTGGAAAATGTTCCCAACGGCACAAGCTCTCTCCCTACAGTATCAAGATTCCCTTTACCCATGAGCGCAGCGCCCAAACCAAAGACCGGAGCGATCAGTATTATTCCCGGAATTATATTAATAATTCCGGCACCGAATAAAGGCCCCACAACATTTGCAACATTATTGGAGCCAATGGCAAAAGCGACATAACAGCTGACAATAACAGCAGTAATTTTTATTTTTTCCTCATGGGCAAATAATTTTTCATAAATGAATAAATTTCCCGGCCGGGGCGGATAAATAATCCTGTACAATAAAAATGTCAGAAGATACGATAAAACAGGCAGGATTATCCAGACCGGCAGGATTTTGTAAAATAAAGTCTCAAAATAAAGATGCTTGAAATATAGCCCGGCTCCGGCGATCGCCCCCACAGTTACCTGACTGGTAGATTGAGGAATCTTCAAAAGATTGGCTAAAAACATGCATAAAGAGGCCGAAAAAATTATTACCAGAGTGGTATTGAAACTCAGGCTTTCCTTCGGCAATAGATTCTTCCCCAAAGTCCGACTGACATTATTGCCTAATGCAAGAGCTCCTAATACAACGAAGACACTGAAGTATATTATTGTTGCTCTTCTTTTTAGCAGCCGGGCTCCAAAAACTCCGGCGAATGAGGGCGCAATGCCGCTGGCCCCCATATTCATCGCAAAAAAGATTACTGCGCTAATCAGTAAAACTAATTTAATCAAGTTTATGAACCTCTCTTAATATTCTGCTTTTTACTCACATTTATTATCCTTTACAGACAATCACTTTGAATGTTTCGCCCAAAGATTCCACTTTTATAATTGTGTGGCCTTCTTCTTTAAGGCTTCTGGGCACATTGATAATAGCATCTCCTTCATCCAAAATAATTTCAAGCAAGTCGCCTTTTGCCAGAGTTGCCAGCGCGGCTTTTGTCTTAACAAAATTCATTGGACACGAGACTCCCTCAAGGTTTATCTTTTTTTTTGTGTTAAATTCCATTTAACAGATCCCCCTTTACTTTTTCTACGCCTATACGGTCTATCATATGGCCGAAACGCTCTTTTTTCCTGCCGTTCTTCTGATAATATCTGATAGACTTATCTATTAACGTATCCAGCTGCTCTTTATTTAGAACTTTTTTCAGTAGCGTTCCCAGGCGGGGAATTTTCCCCATTGTTCCGCCGATAAACAAATTATAACCTTTTTCCGCAGCAACCCATGAATTCACAGGGCAGGCGGCTGTGCAGATACTACAATTAATGCATTTATCTTCCAGAAGGAGATACTCCGCTTTCCCATTTGAATCAATCTTTTTTTCTATGGCTTTTGTCGGACATATATTAACGCATAGTCCACAATCAGTGCAGGATGATTGCGTCCAGAAGGGGAGAATTGCGCCCATTACACCAATATCATTTTCTGTTGCCTTTGCGCAGTTATGAGGACAGCCCGTCACGGATATTTTAAATTTATGAGGCGTGTCTTCTCTGAAATATTTAGCATCAAGTTCTTTTGAGATAGATTTCGTCTCAGCAATTCCCCATCTGCAAGTTACACTCCCGGGACATGCGACTATTATTCTGATTCTTGGTCCGCACGCACCCATATAAACCTCGACGGTTTCCAGTTCCATCCTCGCCTTTTCAAGATCTGAGTAATGTACATTATGAATTTCAATTCCCTGTCTTGTTGAAAGATGAAGTTCGCCGCGCCCGTATTTATCCGCGATCTCTGCGATTTTCTTTATCTGCAAAGAATTATAATCTCCCCCTACAGCCCGGAGCCGTAGCGCAAAGTATTCTTTCTGTTTCTGCTGTATCATTCCTACTTTCTTTAATGCCGCAAGATCAAACTCTTTTTCTTTCATACTAATTCTTCTCCTCAATAACTAACCTTTCCTCCGTAATCTGACCTTTGTTTACCCTGAACGCCTTAACATCCTTTTTATCAGTGGCTAATGAAACTATCACGTAAATAATGTTCCGGTCAAATGCAAGTCTAATATCTTCATCAGACGGCCGGGCTGAAGTTTCCGGATGAGTATGATAAACCGCGATAAGCTCCAGACTTTCCTGCCTTATTTTTCTAATTACCGCAAACTGTTCGGCCGGATCCAATGAAAAATGCTCACTGCTATTATCCATGTTCGTCATAGGATAATTTTTAATTATTATATCACCTCTTCCGGCAAGATATCCGCAGGCTTCACACGGTTTTTCTTTTTCTCCCTGATTAAATATTTTTTCAACTATACCTTTAGAGATTTTCATGAATTCTTCCTGCCTGCATTTATGTCACAAACCGGTTGCTCGTAATCTTTCAATTCTGTGATAGCCGGATTTTCAGAACAAATCGGGCAATCATTATTTTTTCCTAATTTTATTGTCCTGAACTCCATATTTAAAGCATTAAAAACCAGCAGGCGATCTGTCAGAAGTTCTCCCTGCCCAGTCAGATATTTCAAGGCTTCCGCAGCTTGTATTGTACCAAGCATCCCCGCGACCGCGCCCAGCACGCCGGCCTGAGAACAAGTGGGCACGGCATTTTTTGGGGGCATATTCTGGAAAACGCATCTGTAGCAGCTGTGACCCGGGACATAAGTCATTGTCTGCCCGTCAAATCGCAAGATCCCCCCGTGCGAAAACGGTTTTCCGGCAAGCACGCAAGCGTCATTTATAAGAAACTTCGCGGGAAAATTATCCGTACCGTCTATAATAAAATCATAATCCATGATAATATCTAGTATATTGTCTGCAAATACTCTTTCCGGATATGTTTCAATCGTTATTTCGGGATTGATCAGCTGCATTTTTTCTTTGGCCGATACAACCTTAAGTTTATTTATATCAGGCGTAAAATGAATAATCTGTCTTTGCAGATTTGTTATATCAACCACATCTCCGTCAACAATGCCTATGGTTCCCACTCCGGCGGCGGCCAGATACATCCCTACGGGGGCGCCTAATCCGCCTGCGCCGATTATCAGCACTTTGCCCGATAATATTTTTTCCTGGCCTTCAATACCAATATCTTTAAGGATAATGTGCCTGCTGTAGCGTTCAAGCTGTTCGTCATTCAATGCCATTTAATCCTCCAATGCCTGCTTAATATCCGCGATGATATCTTCCGGCTCTTCAATTCCCACCGCCAGCCTGATCAGCGTCTCCGGTACTCCCATCTCAAGTTTTAGCTTGGAATTATATTCGCAGAATATAGTTGATGCCGGATGCAATGCGAGAGTCTTGTTGTCATTTAAATTTGTAGCCCGCCTTATAATCTTAAGTTTATTAAGAAATTTAAAACATTCTTCCCTGGAAAGCAGTTCGAAGGTCAGCACCGAACCGCATTTATTACCAAATTGTTTTTTAGCAATACTATAGAAGGGGGAGCTTTCAAGCCCCGGAAAATTCACTTTTTTGGTTTTCTCATGTTTTTCCAGGAACCTTGCAACCTCAAGAGTAGTCGCGCACGACCTGTCCGCCCGCAATGCGAGTGTTTCGAGGCCCACTGATTGGAGATAAGCGTTATGCGGAGACAGGCAGGCCCCGAAATTGCGGAAAACTTCACGTTTCAATTTCGTTACAAGTGTGAGAGGGCCCTGTTGCTTTGCGTCTTTTTCAAGTTTCGGATTTTTCCTCCAGTCATAAGTTCCGTTATCAATTATCAATCCCCCCACAGAAGTCGCTCCGCCGGAAATGTATTTTGTACTGGAAAGGAGCTCAATATCTACTCCGAAAGCCCGGCTGTTGAATAAATAAACCGGCGTCATAGTGGTATCGCATAAAAGCAGTATATTGTGTTTTCGGGCGATTTCCGAAAGTGCTTTTATATCGGCCACTTCCAGTTGAGGATTAGTAATAGTTTCAAAAAATATTGCCCTGGTATTTGCATCAATTAATTTTGTCAGGTTTTCCGGATGCAAAAAATCCGCATACTTTATATCCAGCCCCCAGGGGCCCAGAGTATTTTTGAACAGGGAATAAGTATTGCCGAAAATATATTTTGTGGTGATAATGTTGTCGCCTTTTTGGGCAATGCTCATTATAGTATTGGCTATTGCGGCCATTCCCGATGATACAGCAACCACAGCGACAGCCCCTGAAACATTTTTAATTTTTTGCTCCAGATGCTCAACCGTGGGATTTGTAATCCTTGAATATACATGGCGGGGTTTTTGGCCTCGAAAGGCGGCCTCAAGCTCTTCCGCGCTTTCAAACTCAAATGTTACGCTGTCATATACGGGAAAATTCAGAGCACCATGCGAATCTTTCCTTAAATATGGCGTATGGATTGCTTTGGTGGTGAACCCCATTATCTGCCTCCTCCCATAAAATAGAGAAAATCAATTTCATCATTTTCTTTTATTGCAGTCGTGGAAAAATTTTCCCGATTAATAAAATTTCCGTTTAACTGCACGCTTACCATATCGGGCATTTCAACTTCATTTAATACAAGAAGTTCGGCTACAGTAAGACTCTTTTCAATTTCATTTGTTTTGCCATTAACTTTTATCCGCATCTCTCCTCCCTAAACCTGATCTCTTAATTACCCTGCGTCTTTCATCACAATTATCATCATCTTTGTGATGTTATTAAAGTTCTTTGTTCTTGTCAAGGCCCGGCAGGTAACACGCGCATACTCCCCGCTTCGGTTCCTCATTATTTATTGCAAAGATCGGGTTGAAAGCGCGGCGCTTTGTTTACTATAATTTGCTTATGGAAAAGCTAAGGCCTGATGTTCTTGTATGCGTCCTTAAAACAAACCTGGACAGGAGGATTCTCCTTGAAGAAAAATGGTACAGGGTTCCCCTCGCGCACGCTCCGCGGAGAAAACCGAAATTCCTGGCTTTTTATCAGGGCGCCTCATTTAAAGATTCCGGCGAGAGGATAGAACTTTACGGCAGAATAAAATACTGGCGGCTGAAAAAAAGAAAAGAAATACTCCCCGAGGAAAAAGGCCATCCCCGGGCGAACGATACCTACCTGCAGTTTTTTCTCAGCAGCGTAAGCAGATTGAGAAGGCCGGTTTTGAACCGCGCACGATTGAGAATATCCTTCGGCTTCACCTCACTTGAAAAATTGCGCAGGGAACAGAGCATACGGGGGCTTTTTGATATTCCTCCCATGGACGACATACTGGAGGCGATGCTCAGAAAAAACAAGATCCCCTTCAAAAAGGAATTCATTGTAAAAAGAAAAAACGCTAAAATATTCCGTCTGGATTTCGCCCTGATCGGCAGCCCGAAACCGATAGATGTGGAATGTGACGGCTACCGCTGGCACTCGCGGAAGCAGCAGCGCATAAAAGATAAACTGCGGGATGAGGAATTAAAAAAACTCGGCTGGAAAATCATAAGAATATCCGAAGAAGATCTGCTTAAAAAGCCGAGTAGCGTTTTAAAGAAAATAAAAAAATCTTTTTCTCTACAGCGCGACTTCCAGAATATCGGCTCTTGAAACAATGCCGATAATCTTTCCGTCTTCTACAATAGGGACTGTCCTGAAAACGTTTTCAGCGAGGACTTTCGCGATATCCCTGATATCGGCGTCCGGCGGGAAAGAGACGACTTTTGTCGTCATCACATCTGCGACTTTTGATTCGTGAACTTTGCCGCTGAAAGCGAGTCGAAAAACGTCTTTCTCGGAAACCACACCCATAAGACGGCCTTCGCCGTCAACAACAGGCATACCGCTGATTTCCCTCATCAGCAACATGTTAACCGCATCAGCCAGAGACGTCTCCGGAGTAACGGTTTCAATATTTGTTGTCATAATATGTTTCGCTGTCATTTCACCTCCCCTCGAAGGCATTTCCCACTAACGGGATAAACTTTCCCGGGATCAAATTCCCTTTTCATAATAATTTTCCAATTCCCTTTTTCAAGTTTCCTGTAAAAACAACTCGCATAACCCTTGTGGCAGGCGGGAACGCCGGATCTCACCTTAACGACAAGAGCATCGCCGTCACAGTCCAGATAAATGTCTAACATCTCCAGTACATTCCCCGACTCCTCACCCTTGGTCCAGAGCTTCTTTCTGCTTCTGGAATAAAAAGTCGTCTTGCCTGTGGCAATCGTTTTCTCAAAAGACTCCCTGTTCATATAAGCGAGCATCAGCACACAGCCGCTCTCATCAACAGCCACCGCCGGAACGAGTCCCGCGGGATCAAATTTTATTTCATCAGTTAGAGCCATATTTTTTAATCGCCTCCTGTAAGTCCAGCTTGTTCTCATATATCGCCTTTCCTGTGATGACGCCGGCGACGCCCGTTTTGGAAAGAGCCGCTATGTCTTCCATGCAGCTCACACCGCCGGAGGCAATAATATCCATATCAGTCATGGACGCCAGTTCCGAATAAAAATCCGCGTTTATTCCTTCAAGCGTGCCGTCCCTTTCTATCTGGGTGACGACCACTTCCTTTATGTTCCTTGTGCGCAAAGCCGTTAAAAATTCTTTGAGTGTCAAAGGCGACGAATCTTTCCAGCCGTGTATCCTGACACTGCCCTCGCCCACATCGGCGGAGATCATGACTTTTCCGGGCAACCGGGAAACTATCTCGCCGAAGTCCTGGATGTTGTCAAAATAAAGAGAGCCTATTATTATCCTGTCCACACCCGCGGAAAGATATTCCCTCGCCTGCGCGAAATTCCTTATTCCGCCCCCCACTTCCAGAACCGCGGCCGCGGCTTTTCTTATGTCCCTGATCGCCGTTCGGTTAAGGGAATCTTCCTCACCGAAGGCCCCGTCAAGATTCACAATATGTATTCTTTTCGCCCCCTGCCTCGCGAAAGACTCGGCGACCGTCGCGGGGTCGTCAAAATAAACTTTTTCTTCTTCCGGCCGGCCCTTGAAAAGGCGCACGGCCTTTCCTCTCCTTAAATCAATAGCCGGTATGATCAGCATTCAGATAAGGCCTTTGGTCGAGGCCACTTTTCTGGACGAGGACTTGAGAGCTTCGGCGAGGGCTTTGCCGAAGGCCTTGAACACAGATTCGCATATATGATGATTGTCGCGCCCGGCAAGAGAGACGATGTGTATTGTGATTCCCGCCTTTACGGAAAGCGCCCTGAAGAAATCCTCCAGAAGGCGGTAATCAAAATCTGCGTTTCTTATATTTTTGAATTTAACATTGAATTCAAGAAACGGACGGCCCGAGACATCCAGAGAAACAAGAGCCAGAGCCTCATCCATGGGGATGATAGCGGAGCCGAATCTGCGTATTTTGCCCTTTGATACTATTTTGCCTATGGCCTCACCGAGAACGATACCCGTGTCCTCAACGGTATGATGCATATCCACATCGGTGTCTCCGGCTGCCTTCACAACAAGGCCGAAGCCGCCGTGATAAGCGAAGAGCTCAAGCATGTGATTCAAAAAGCCGACCGGCGTTTTCACGCTGCTCTTACCGGAGGGGCCGGACGAAAAATCAACGCTCACGGATGTTTCCTTCGTCTTTCTTATAATTTTTGATTTTTTCATATTCCTACCTTCCTTATCTCTATGGATTTTTTGTGGTTATCCATGCCCTCAGCTCCGGCGATCACTCCGGCAGCGCCGCTGTCGGACTCAAAGCCGGCCTTGCCGTAACTTATCTCGGCGTAACTCCTCAGAAAAGAACCCGCGTTCAGCCCGGAAGAAAAAACCGCGCCCCTTCCCGTGGGCAGCGTGTGCGACGGCCCCGCGACATAATCTCCCATGGCCACGGGCGAATATTTCCCCAGGAACACAGCGCCCGCGTTTTTAAAACAGCCCGCATAGGATGCGGCATTTTTCATCAAAACGGTCAGATGTTCGGGGGCTATCTCATCGGCTTTTGCGATCTGTCTTTTTTTATCTTTTATACGGAACACCCTCACTTTTTTACCGAAAACGGAAACAATAAAATCCGCGAGCTTTTTTGACGGTGTTACCAGAGACGCCTCCGCGTCGGGCGCGTGTTCGAGCTGCGCGGCGATATCGGCAAGTACCCATTCATTGGGCACACTATCGTCGGCGATCACAAGCACTTCGCTGGGGCCGGCGAGAAGATCGATACCTGTTTCGCCGAAAAGCTGCCTTTTGGCTTCCGTCACGTATTTGTTTCCCGGACCCGCTATAAAATCAACCTTCGGTACGGATTCCGTTCCCAGTGCGAACGCGGCGATGGCCTGCGCGCCAGATATTCTGAATAAGGCCTTCACGCCCGAAAGGGCGCAGGAAGCCAGCACCTCGTCGGAAACAGCGCAGCTTGCGGCGTATATCTCGCACACACCGGCGGCTTTGGCCGGAATGGCGTTCATAAGAACGGATGAAGGATAAAAATATCTTCCTCCCGGCACATAAACGGCAGCGCTGGAAACAGCACGGAAACGATGGATCAGCCCAACACCCGCCCTGCCGGCATTTATGTCCTTATACAACGCCCTGATTTTTTTCTGATAAGAGAATATGTTTTTAGCGGCCTTTTCAATGCCATTCCTTGACGAAGAGGGGAGCCTTTTGAGAGCCGCGTCAAAATCCTTTTTGATGAATTTCAGGTTTTTTCCGCTCAGCCGCACTCCGTTGAATTTGTTCTCAAAGGAGAAAAGAGCCCTGTCCCCGCCGCGGCGGACCTTCGCTATTACATCTGAAACGGTTTTTTGTACACTGCTGCGCTTTTTCATTTTTCCTCTTTCAGTTGCTCCATTGAAACATTTGCGCCGAGCTTTCGCAACTTGATGAAAAAATTTTCATAGCCCCTGAACAAATGCCTGAGCTCATAAACGCGGGTTTCGCCCTCCGCCATGAGGCCGGCGATGATCATGGCCGCGGCCGCCCTCAGATCGCAGGCGTAAATATTCGTCCCCGAAAGACGGGATCTGTTTATCATGAGCACCGCGTTTTTCAGCACCATTGACGCTCCCAGCCTTTTGAGTTCGTCAACATACATAAAACGTGCCGGAAAGATCCTATCCTTTATACTGCTCCGTCCGGAAGCGCGCAGCATATACACCGCCCACAGCGGCTGAAGATCCGTGGGGAAAGCGGGATAAGGCCCCGTGACAATATTGACCGGTTTTATTATTTTCGGCGAATGGACCGTCAGGGAATTTCCCTTTTTGCTTATTTTCACACCCGTTGCCCTGAGTTTTGTCAAAAGCGCGCCCAGGTGAGCGGGGCAGGCGGAATCCACCCGCACACGGCCTCCGACGGAAGCGGCGGCGAGAAGAAAAGTCCCTGCCTCTATCCTGTCGGGCATAACGGTAAAATCAGCGCCGCCGAGGCATGCCCTGCCTTTTACAGTATAAGATGAGCCTTTTCTTGTTATCTCCGCGCCCATCGCCCTGAGGAAAAGGCAAAGATCTCCTATCTCCGGCTCCACCGACGCGTTTTCAATAACGGTCACTCCTCCGGCGCAGGACGAGGCCATAAGCAGATTTTCCGTGGCTCCCACCGAAGGAAAAGAGAATTTTATATGCGCTCCCTTAAGGGCCTGCCTCCTGAAAATCATGCGACCGCGCAAAATAGAATATGACGCGCCCATGGCCTTCAACCCGCTCAGGTGTATGTCTATCGGCCTTTCACCGAGAGCGCAGCCGCCGGGCAGGGCGAAGGAGCCTTCTCCCAATCTCGCCAGCACCGGACCCATAACCAGAACAGAAGCTCTCAGTTTCCTCACAAGTTTTTCCGGCAACGAGCCGCTTCGCAGATGGCCCGACACCTGCGCGATGTTTTTTTCAAACTTTATCGTCTTGCCCATTTTTCTCAAGAGCGCGAACAGAACGCGCACATCTTCCAGGTCGGGAACATTTCTGATGACGCATTTTTCATCCGTCAAAAGACAGGCGCTCAATATGGGGAGAGCCGCGTTCTTCGAACCACTCACCTCAAGGGTGCCTTCTAGTTTTTCCGTCCGGCGGCAAAGGCCTAACATGACGCCTCCGCCACCCTCATAATACCGGAAAGGTCTTTATAAAAATTCACATTTTTCCATCCCCCGGCATTCAGTATATCGGCAACGGCCCTTTCCTGGAGCGCTCCGATCTCTATCAAAAGATATCCGCCGTCATTCAAATAATCACGGGAGCGCACGGCGAGCTTTCTTATACAGTCAAGGCCGTCCGCGCCGGAAAAAAGCGCTTCAGCCGGCTGGCTCAACACGGCTTCATCCAGTGTTTCGCCTGACGGAATATAGGGCGGATTGCTAGCGATAATATCAAATCTGCCTTTTACATCAGCGAAAAGATCACTTCGCAGAATTTTTATATTTTCCCCCAGCTTTCCGGCGTTTTTTCGCGTGAGTCGGAGCGCGGCAGGGTTGATGTCGCAGGCTGTCACGGATAATTTGCCCAATTTTGAAGCGGCGATGGATATGTTTCCGCTGCCGCAGCCCATATCTATCAGCGTCATGCCGGCGGAAGATCTTTCAAGCAGCCGTTCCACAAGCGTCTCAGTGCTGTTTTTCGGTATAAAAACTCCCTCTTCCATTTCAAGCGTCAGACCCATGAATTCAACCGAGCCCGTAATATATTCCACCGCGGTGCCCGCAGCCCGGCGCAAAAAATTATCAGTCAGCTTTTTCCTCAACACCGGGTTTATCTTTTTATCCGAAAAAGCCGCTTCTCCGTAAGACAGGGACAGCGACGCGTTGAACAGCGTGTCAAATTCCTCGCCTGACAGCCGCGGATAATCCCCACGCATAGCCTTATAAAGCTCTCCGGCACAAACAGCTATGACGGTATCTCTCATTTTCCGGCAAGCTCCTCATTCAGTTTTTCCGTCATAGCCGATATCCTGCCTTCCATGAATTCGGTAAGATTGTAAATGGTGAATTTTATCCTGTGATCCGTCACCCTGTTCTGCGGAAAATTATATGTCCTTATCTTTTCGCTCCTGTCGGCGCTGCCGACCTGATTGCGCACAATATCGGCGGTGCTTTCGGCGGCATCTGAAGCCCGCTGCTCATAGATCTTCGCCTTTAACATGGTCATCGCCTTGGCCTTGTTCTGAAACTGGCTCCGTTCGTTCTGGCATGAGGCCACGGCGCCTGTGGGAATATGCGTTATCCTGACGGCCGAATCCGTTTTGTTCACATGCTGACCGCCCTTGCCCGAAGACCTGTATGTGTCTATCCTCAGGTCGGCGGGTTCTATTTTTAGATCCACTTCCTCCGGCTCCGGATAAACGGCGACGGAAGCCGCGGATGTGTGTATCCTGCCGCCCGATTCGGTGGCGGGGATCCGCTGCACCCTGTGGACGCCGGCTTCAAACCTGAAATATGAATAGGCATTCTCTCCCGACACCTCAAAAACCGCTTCCTTGACTCCGCCCATTGGCGTTGAGTGGATTGAGAATATCTTGAGTTTCAGTCCGTAGATTTCAGCGGCCTTCTGATACATCTTAAAAAGATCACCCGCGAACAGTCCAGCCTCAAGGCCGCCAGTGCCAGCCCTGACCTCCACAATAACAGGTTTGCCCTCAAAAGGGCTTTTGGAAAGCAGCGCGGCAAGCTCGCCTCTGACCTTTTTATACTCGGCCTTGAGCGCGTTTTTTTCCTCCTCGTAAAGAAGCGACATTTCCTCATCATCTTTCATGGCATCGAGCCCCCCGAGGTCCTTTTCTATTTGAACAAGACGCGCGGCGGACGGATAAAAAGGCTTGAGTTTTTTGTAGCGGCCGTGGATTTCCGGATCAAAAGCGGTCGACTCGGCCAGACTCTTTTCCAGTTCCTCAAAATCCCTGACTATCTTAAGGTGTTTTTGCTCCAAGGTGACCTGACACTATTCTTCGTCGGGGGAAATTTTCTTTTTTGGGGCGAGTTTTGTTTTTTTGACCGCGGTTTTTTTCTTCACCGCTTTTTTGGGTTTCACCCTGACCGTTTGCCCGGCGGTTTTTTTGTATCTCTTCTCGAACTTGCTGAGGCTGCCCACGGAATCGATAAGTTTCTGTTTCCCCGTGAAAAAAGGATGGCAGGCCGAACATATCTCCAGCCTTATATCCGTTCCCATAGTGGACCGCACCTCAAAGGTGTTCCCGCAAGTGCATATAACCTTCACCGGCTTGTAGTCCGGATGTATTTTGTCTTTCATATTATTATGTCTCCTAAACACGGGGTTAAAACCCCGCCTACAACACAGTTATTCAGAGTGGATTGTCGCAAAAAATCAATTTCCTGTCAAACGGCGGCTAACCTTTAAAAATGACGGGACGGGAGCCTTCGGGAACCTGGCACACGCCCCTTATGCTGCCGCCCAGGCGCACGGTGACGGCAAAACCGCTGTCTGTTTTTGTTTTTTCCAGGATCTCGACGGGCAGCGTTTCCGATTTCGTCACGCCTATAAACCTCATCAGATAATCCGCCACCTCTCTGTCGTCGGTTATCCGCACGAAAATAATCGTACCCGGATCCACACGATCTATCTTAGGCGCGAGAAAGAACAAAAAACTCTTTGGCGCCTCTACCATCTCAACCCTCAACTCGATCTTGGATTCTTCCTTTCCTGCGGGATTTTTGGCGGACTCAACGCCCACACGGTGAAAATCAAAAACAGACAGCCGTTCTTTCATGAACTTGAAAAAAATATCCTCATTGAGTATTTTCCTGAGTATTGTTTCTATCAGACCTCCGGTCTTTTTATAATCAACGCCGTCAAAGATCCCATAGAAAGATTCGTTATCCTTGTCCTGCAGAAAAACCCTCAGGGCCTGCGTCACCGAAAGAGTCTTATCACGGACTATCTCATCCGACAGCCTCTTGGTGTATATCGTGTTTTCAAACTCGTGCCAGGGCATGTTCAAATCCAGCGAAAAAGTGTATGGATTCTTACTGATGGAAACAGCGTACCTCAAAACGGATTTTTTCTCCGACGATAAGGCCACAAATATTAATCCGCAGTTATAGCTGCTTTTCGCGGCGAATTTTATCTTCAGAACCGTGATATTCCTGTGCCTGGAAGCAAGATGCCGGTACGCGAGGTTGAGATCCCCGCCGTAAAGAGCGAATACCCTCTCAGCTGCGCGCTCGGAGCAGCCCAATTCTTCAACGAGTATCCCTGCTTCTTCCGTCATACGCTCAGGAGCTCCCTTCTGACTATATCCAGCGCTTTGACGGCGGCTCTTTTCTTCACGGCGAGCCTGTGACCCGGGAAAGCACATTTGACGCATTTCGTGGCTGCGCCGAGCGATGCCAGGGCTATAAAAACGGTCCCCTGCCTCACCCCGCCTGACGGGCCGGGGCCCGCAACGCCCGTTGTCGCTACGCCGTAATATGATCCCGACAATTTCAAGAGCGCTTCGGCCATCATAACCGCCGTTTCTTCGCTGACAACTCCCGCTTTTTTAATACTCTCTTCCGGGATACCCAGAAGAATGCTCTTGGATTTTTCCGTGTATGTCACCAGCCCCATATCAAAAAAAGCGGACGCGCCTTTTACATTCGTTATCTGATTCGCGATTTCTCCGCCCGTGCATGATTCGGCCGCCGAAAGAGTCCTGCGTTTTTTACTAAGGAGCTTCACCACCGCCTGCGAAATGCTCTGCGTGTCCTGGCCGTATATACTGTCGCCGAAAATATCCCTGAACTCTTTTTCAAGTCGCCGGGCGCTATCTTCCACCAGGAGCTCGTTGCCTCCCTTGAGCGTAAATTCCACGGCGACCGACGCTATTGACGGCACAAGCTCAAAGTGCAGATCAAGGCCGGAAAAATGCTCGATATCCATGACCGTCTTGATCTTTTGATCTATCTCAGAAGCTTCCATGCCCGTTATATGAAGTTTTTTTCTTCTGAAAAATAAAGGCGTGAATTTTTTTGACAGAAACGGATGAACGCTCCGGGCGAAAACGTTTCTGAGCTCCGCATGCTTCCCCGGAAGCATTATCATTATTTTCTCTCTATACTTTATCATCTGCGGAACGGATATGCCCTCAGGGTTAGGATAAATTGTCGCCCCGTCCAGCACATAGGCCGCCCTGTCGGCCGACTTGGGCATATCCTGTCCCTTGTTTATAAAAATTTCCGCTTTTGCCCTGAGCGCTTCCCTGCTGAGAGTCAACTTTTTGCCCGTGAAAGAACTCAGGGCGGAAGCTGTTTTATCATCCGGCTCAACGCCTAAACCCCCAACACTTATTATCAGATCCGCGCGGGGAAAAATGAATTCCAGCAGATCTTTTATCCCATCTTCACCGCTTTCCGCGGTGTGGAATTCCACCTCAAACCCCAGATCGTTTAATTCAGCGTCCAGATAGGAAACATCCTTGCCTGAGCGGGCGCGGACAAGCTCACTGCCCATAAATATAACTGCCGCTTTTTTCATATTATATTTCTCCTTTCGGGGCGGAACGGATCCGGCCCCGGTCAATTATCTTTTTTACTTTCAACAAAAACGCGGAAAGGTATTTTAAAAATTCTCTCCACAATACCGGTCAGCGGCCCCGTTATCGTCTTGGCCGGCATCACGCTGGTGCGCGGCGAGGAAAGGGGGCCTTTCACTTTCACAAAGACCGGCAGAAGCGACTTTTTCTCGCCCAGCAGCACATAACCCACAAGAGGTATTTTTGAGATCACATCGTTAACGAACCTCTGCGCCTGAAAACCGACAACAATATCAATCGTATTTTTGTCTATATCAACATCCCCGTAAACGCTGGTGCGGGAATGTTCGTTTTCTATGAGTACATCGTTCGCGTGTATAACAGCGCCCTTCTTCACTATTTCGCCGCGTACGGATTTCACCGGAAAACTCCCCGAATACGAGGGGAAACGGCCGGTCAGATACTTAAAGACATCCATTGTCTGAAGAATATTATAAAGCAATGAGAGTTTGGAGAATTCACCGCTGCCTTCTGTCAGCAGAACCCGCGCGTTGCAGGATTTGAGACGGCTGAATTCGCCGTCACATTCGACATTCCCCGCGAGAACCCCCTTAAACAGCTTTTCATTTATCCTGAAACCCGCGACCTGGCCTTTCATCCGGAAATCCCTGAGTGTCAGGCGCCCGGAGGCTTCAACCGCAACAGAGGGATGTTGTATAAATATGTTTTCCAGCCTCAGTCCCCCTTCATCGAGTGAGCCGGCGGCGGAGAAGCGCGTGTTTTGCCCTTTGATTTCGGCGAAAAACCTGTTCACGTCAAAATATATCTGCCCCGTGCCGCCGAAGCCGCCGTAAAACGCATCACGCAGAAAGAGATTCCCCCGCAGGCTGTTCCTGTCGGCGAAATTTCCCTCATACACGATATCAGAGCCGAGGTGTCCGCCAGCCTCCCCTTTAACGCCCAAAATACTCAAAACATCCCCCGCGGGGAGTTCGCTGTTTTTAGCGGCGATTTTCCAGCCGTTCAGATAACGCGCGTGAGCCGTAAAAGGACGCGCACCAAAACCCGAGATCAGAGTTATTGCCGTGCCTTCTCCGCTTAAATTTATCACGAGCGAGGCGTTGGAAAACCGGAACATTCTCCCTGAATCTTCATCAAAGAAAGACGCCTTGCCGTAATTGAAACCTATATGGCCGACGGAAAATTTGTATCTGTCCTTGGCCGGGGCGCGCGGCGCGGTCACGGATTTTATCAGCGCTCTTATGTTAAAACCTTTCTTACCCCGGGCAATCCTGATATCGGGGCCGTTGAAGACGATTTCGCTGAAAAAAATCCTCTTGTCCCGTATTTCCGAAACATCGCATTTGATGACAGCGTTATCGGCGCTGAGAAATTCTCCCGACCCAGACGAAGCGCTCGGCGCGATACAGACTATCCTGCCCGCCGGAGTTATATAAATGAAAGCGGTTTTCACGTCACTCGCCAGATATGCTGAAAGCGCGCGCAGAACATAAGGCTTTAAAGTCAGATTCAGCAGAACCATCGCCAGTGATAAAAAAAGCACAGCGGCGCCTATGAGTGTGGCTATGAAATCAAGCAGTCTTTTAAAAGTGATTTTCAAAAATTTATTTCTTTCCAGGCTTGAACCGGGCACTTGCTTCCGGCGGTTAAAAGCTGAGCGGGATCTTTCAGTATATCTTCTATCACCACCGGCAGATTCTCTTTTATTTCCACAACGCCGTCGGGATTGAATTTTTTAGCCGCGCAGATACCGCAGGCAAAACAGCCGTTTTTACAGTAATTCCGCACTTCCGCTTTCTCGGTGCTGCTGCATGAGACATAATATCTGCGGGCGGCCGGTATCAGCTCGATCAGTCCTCTGGGGCAGGCTTTAACGCACAAGCCGCAGCCGGTGCATTTTGAATGATCCACCTCGGCAATACCCTTTGAGCCGACCTTGATTGCCCCCTGTGGACAAGCCTTTTCGCAATCGCCCAAGCCGAGGCAGCCCCATGAACATTCCAGGAAACCCCCTGTCACAAGCGAGGCGGCTTCGCAGGTGGGCACCCCTTTATACGGGAATTTAACAGCACTGCCGCCGGCACATCTGATGACGGCGACTTTTTTCTCAGGAGACGAGACAGATGAAAAAATAGTCTTCAAAAATTTTATGCTCTCTTCATCCGCCGAAGAACATTTGCCTACAGGAGCCGCGCCTTCCACAACAGCCTTAGCGTAGGCGGCGCAGGAAGAAAATCCGCAGGCGCCGCAATTCAATCCCGGCAGGGCCTTTTCCACCAGCGCGACTTTAGGATCCTCTTTCACCTCGAGCAACATATCGGAAACGGCTAAAAACAAAGCGAATGCGAAGCCTGCGGCACCGAGTAAAACAGGCGCCGCGAAAATTCCCTCAGTTATAATCATTTCATCATTCCCGAAAACCCCATAAAGACAAGAGCCAGGCACCCTGCGGTTATAAGCGCTATGCCGGCCCCCCTGAATGGCGCCGGTATATCGGCGCTGTCCAGCCGCACCCTGATCCCCGCCATTATCAGAAGGGCCATCAAAAATCCGGTTCCCGCGCCGACGGCGTAAAAAAGGCTTTCTATAAAATCATAATCCTTTATCACCATAAACAGCGTCAACCCGAGGATGGCGCAGTTGGTAGTGATCAGCGGAAGATAAATACCAAGCCCTTGATAGAGAGGGGGAATGAATTTCTTCAGAAACATTTCAACAAACTGCACAAGGCTGGCTATAACGAGTATGAAGGCCACATTCTGAAGATATTGCAGATTGTAGGGCATAAGTATTTTATGATAGATCCCCCATGTCGCCGCTGAGGCCAGGACCATAACGAAAATCACGGCGAAACCCATTCCCGAAGCTTTTTTCAGATCCGTCGAAACGCCGAGGAAAGGGCAGATACCGAGAAAATAACTGAGGATAAAATTGTTGACTACCGCCGCGCCGATGAAAATCAGTATATAATTCATTGTGAAATGGTGCCAGGGGTTGGACCGCCTTCGCGGCGGACATTCTGCCCCGCACCGGCGGATGCTGAAAGCGCTTCGTCTGCCGCTGAAAGTCTGCCGTGGCGGATGGCGGATGCGCCGTGGCGTGAAACATTTCGATACTTATCGCGCCTGAGTGATTTATCAGATGACATATTCAGGCGGAACAAATTCTTTTTTTTATCGTTTTTCATTTTTTGATATTTTAATGGCCTGATGCGCTCCGACCAGAAGGCCCAGTGTTATAAAAGCCCCCGCCGGCAGTATCATAACAAGGAACTGCGGGAAGAATCCGGGCACGGCCTTGGCCCCTAAAAAAGTGCCGGAACCCAGGATCTCCCTGATCGCGCCCATGACGCACAGAACCAGAGTAAAACCCGTTCCCATACCCAGCGCGTCCAGCATGGATCGGACAAGGCCGTGACGCGAAGCAAAAGCTTCAGCGCGGCCGAGTATTATGCAGTTGACGACGATGAGAGGAATGAAGGGACCAAGCTCACGGCTCATTTCAAAGAAATTGGCTTTGAGAAAAATATCGGCGATGGTAACGAATGTCGCGATCACCACTATGTAAGAGGCTATCCTCACCTGATGGGGCACGGCTTTTCTTATGAGTGAGATTATGACATTACTGAAGAAAAGCACGAATATAACGCTCAAGCCCATGGTGAGGGCATTGATAACATTCGTCGTCACCGCGAGCGTCGGGCACAAACCGAGCAGATAACAGAGTATCGGGTTTTTCTCGAATATGCCTTTTAAAAAATCTTTCATCAGCGGATCACCGCCTTCATTTTCATCATCTTTTCATTTATCATTTTTACAACAGCGCGGGAAGATATGGTCGCTCCGGTGACGGCCTGTATGTCGTATTTTTCACGCGGAGCCGTCTTCACAATGCTGAACGGGGCATTTTTCCCGTTAAACTGTTTTAAGAATTTATCTTTTGTCACTTCCGCGCCGAGCCCCGGGGTCTCCAGGCATTTCAGTATTATTATCCCCTTGATGCGATCCATGTTTTTGCCCACGCCCACGACGGCCCTGATCTCGTCCTGAAAACCCATGATGGACGCCTCAAAGGCATATCCGGCCGAGCCGGCCTGCCAATATTCTTCACCGTCGAGCGAAAGAGCGCTTATCTCTTCTCCCGGAAAAAGCTCTTCAACGGCTTCTGTTTTAGCGCGTTTTTCATTTTCGTCAATCTTTTTTGACGATTTTTCCCACACGAATGAGAGGATGAGGCCGCTGGCGAAACACAGGCAGAGAAGGAACAAACTTATTTTTACGATTTTTTTCATCTATTCCTCTCCCTCTTTACGGAATTATTTTCGCCGAAGGACTCTTTCGCCGGAATTTTTTCAAGCAGCGGCGCGAGCGCGTTCATAATGAGCACGGAAAACATAACGCCTTCGGGGAAACCGCTGAAATATCTCAGGAGCATCGTGAAAAATCCGCAGCCGGCGCCGAAAATAACCCTCCCCCTGAAATTGGCCGGCATCGTCACCGGATCCGTAGCCATGAAAAAAGCCCCCAGCATCAGGCCGCCCGAAAATAAATGAAAAACAGGACTGCCGTAGGATTCGCCAGCGAAAAAATAAAACAAAGAGGAAATAGACCCCACCGCCGCAAGGTAAAACAGCGGCACCCTGTAATCAATGATTTTTCGGATGAGAAGATATGCTCCCCCCAGCAGCAGAAGGACAGCGGATGTTTCGCCCACACTGCCCGGGCAGTTACCCATCAGGATCTTTCCGGTCTCCCATATTTCTCCCGAAAATTTCCATGCGCCCAGAGGCGTCGCCGTCGTGAGAGCATCCAGCGGGGATATCCAGGAGGTCATGGCGGCGGGAAAAGCGGCCATGAGAAAGGCCCTGCCGAGAAGCGCGGGATTGAAAATGTTCGCCCCCAGACCGCCGTAAAAATGTTTGCCGAACACCATGCCGAAGATAATGCCGTACGCGGCGTAGGAAAGAGGTAGCGACGGGGGTAAAGTCATGGCGAAAAGAAGGCCTGACACAAGGGCGCTTCCGTCATTTATGAAAGTTTTTTTGCGTATCCTGATAAAGGCATATTCCGACGCGTAGGCGAAAAAAATAGAGACGGTATAAAGAAGAGCGGCTCTTTTGCCCCAAAGATAGAAGGAGTAGGCCATGGCCGGGGCGAGGGCGATAACAACATTCCGCATAACGGAGGGCACATCAGTAGCGGAAAAATCATGCGGTGAGAGCGATACTTTAAATTCTCTTTTCATTTTTTGCCTTTTGAGACACAGCGGTCAGATAAAGCCCGGCTGATATCACGAGGATGATAGCAATAATCTGCATTATTGTTAAACCCGAAAAAGCGGTGATCGAGTCCCCTCTGATGAATTCCATGAAAAATCTTGTTATGCCGTAACCCGCCAGATAGGCCGCGCCGCGCAGGCCTGTTTTCTTCAGCGGCAGTCTGATTATAAGGAGAAAGAGCAGGAAATTGAGCAAACTCTCATAGATCTGGACGGGATGAAGGCCCGCGCCCAGCGGCGCCAGTGACGCGGGATCTGTGAAAGTGACGCCCGGCAGAGTCCCGCAGGAACTGCCGTAACAGCATCCGGCCAGAAAACAGCCAATCCTGCCTATGGCCTGGCCCAGGATCATGGGCGCGGCGAAATAATCGCAGAACTCGGCAAAAGGTATTTTTTCTTTCCGCGAAAAATAAAAGAGCGCCAGAAAACCGCCGATGATCCCGCCTCCCACGGCGAGCCCCCCGTGCCAGACATAAAAAAATTCAAGGGGATTGTCCGCCAGAGCCCCGAAATCCCAGAAAACAAAATGAAACAAACGCGCCATGACAAAACCGCAAAGCAGCGAATAAAAAACAATATCCTCAAGACGCCGCGCGGCAATACGGCCGGCGAATTCTTTTTTGAGCACGAACCACGCCGCCACAACTGCGATAAAAACCATCAGCCCGTAAGAATGCAGCGTAACGGGACCTATGCTCAGTATGCGGGGAAACACAGGAGCTCCGGAAAAGATTTTTTCATGGATTTAATATAACATATTCCCGCTCAATAAATAAAGCCTTAAACACGGGGGCAGGCTGATTTTTGTCTTGTAAAAACTGTCCGTCCCTTTTAGGCCCTGGCTACCGCAAAACCTCAGCATGCCAATTCAAAACCTGACTTCGAATTAGCAATTTAAAACCGGGAAGCTATTATAAAAGCGAATCTATTTTTGCCGTCAGCGCTTCTTTGGGGACAGCCCCTATAAGCTGGTCAACCAGTTCGCCGTTTTTGAAAAAACCTATAAAGGGTATGCTGCTGACACGGTATTTCGCGGCCGTCTGGCCGGCTTCGTCAACATTGAGTTTACAGACCTTGACCCTGCCCTCATATTCACCCGAGACCTCTTCAACGACCGGAGCTATCATCCTGCACGGGCCGCACCAGTCAGCGTAAAAATCCACCATAACCGGTATATCCGCTTTAACAACTTCCTGCTCAAAATTAGAATCATTCACAATGATCATAACTATTACCTCCTGATAGAATCCCCCAACCACATTATTTAACCCGATGCTGGTTTTGATGCTCTCTGAACACAAAAGGATTCAGCCGTTAAAGAACAGGACGCGCGCTGAAACTCAAAACAGCCTTACTCAAAAGAGCGCCGGCCCTCCAGCGCTTCTTTCAGCGTGTGGGCATTGACATAGATTATCTCCGACCCCTCCGACAGGCCGTGGGCGGGATGACTGATCTTGATATCTCCAAAACGCCGGGCGATCTCGTTGTATATGTACCGGGCTGTGGCAATGCCTTTCCTGTTGAGATTTGTCGCCAGTATCACTTCTTTTACCGCGCCCGATTCCAGTCTTTTAAAAAGAGACTCTATGTTTAAATTTTCCGGAAGGATTTTGTTGAGAGGATCTATTCTGCCACCGAGTATGTGATACATCCCGTTAAAACCGGCGTCTTCAACCACAGACACATCCATCACTTCCTCAACAACGCAAATAATGGAAGTGTCTCTTTCCTTATCCGCGCATATATCGCAGACATCTTCAGATGAATAGTTGCCGCAGACAGAACAGACCCTGATCGATTCTTCTGCTTCCCTGAGTTCGTCAAGCAGTTTTTTTCTTGATTCGGGGGGAAGTTTTATAAAATCCGAGGCTAATTTGGCCGCGAATTTAGGGGTGACCGAGGGGAGCGCGTAAAAGGCCTCTTTAAGCCTTTCCACGCAGAAATAAAAATTACTCATCCTCCCGGCCTTCCAGCTCGCCTCCGGCCAGCGTGTGCAGCTTGGCTATGATAGGCTCCTCTATTTCAAGCTGCTTGGCCTCTGTGATCTTTTCTTCCGGGGTGGCAGGATCTTCCTTTTCGTTCATGACAATGGTCACGTCTATGCTCATACCTTTGTGTCCCTTCGCGGCAAGCGCCTCTTCCATAACTTCGCTGTTGGCCAGCAGGCGTTTCGCGTGCACCTCGTTTTCGCCGGAAAAACGGCAGCAGAGTTTTCTGCCGTCAACGATGATTTCCTCTGCAAAATCAAATATCTTTCCCGCAGGGCCACACTCTCCTTTCAGCAGCTTGACCAGATCCGCGGCGCTCTTGTCAGATGGGGGGAGAGAGACCGCCGGTTTAGTGGCAGCCGCCAGTGTTTTTACGCTCGTTGCCGCGGGAGATTCAGGATCCCCGCCGGAAGAGGTTGCCAGCTCTATAACTTTGCCTATGGGCACAAAATCCGAGGTTATCTTATAAAAAGCCAGCTCCAGCAGAATTTTCGGATACTCTGACCATTTCATTTTCTGCTCGGCGGAGCACAGGCTTTCAAGCATCCAGTAAACACGGTCCGGATCTTTAAAGCCGTCACCGGCCCGGCCGCTCAAAAGCTCCGCCAGAACCCTGCGCAGGGCCGTTATGAGCTGCCTTGTGAACTGCTGAAGGCTGAAGCCCTTGCTGTAAATCTCGCCTACCAGCGCGAAGGCCGACTTTGTGTCGCCGGACGCTATAGCCGAAAGAGTTTCTTTTATTTTCGCGCTTTCCACAAGACCGAGGATGAATTCCACATCTTCCCTTTCTATTGTTTTTCCTGAAGCGGAGGAGATAACCTGCTCAAGAATACTCTCGGCGTCTCTTATGGAGCCGCCCGCCTCCTCGCATATGGCTTCCAGAGCGCCGTCGGAAACCGGCACTTTTTCGCTGACGCATATTTTTTTGAGGACACCCATCACCTCGGCCTGATTCACAAGAACGAATTTAAAATGCTGGCATCTCGAAAGAATCGTCACGGGAAGTTTTTCCGGCTCGGTTGTGGCAAGAACGAAAATGATATAGGGCGGCGGCTCTTCCAGCGTTTTCAGGAACGCGTTAAAAGCGTCTTTTGTTATCTGATGCGCCTCGTCGATAACATAAACTTTGTAGCGCGATGATGACGGGGCAAAAGCGGCGTTCTCGCGGAGCTCTCTTATATTCTCAATGCCCCTGTTGGAAGCCGCGTCTATCTCTATGATATCCATTGAATTCCCGGCCTGAATCGCTTTGCATGAAACGCATTTATTACAGGGTTCGCTCGAGGGATACTCCGCGCAGTTAACCGCCTTGGCGAGGATCCGCGCGGCGGTTGTCTTCCCCACTCCGCGGGGGCCGGAAAAAACATAGGCGTGCGCCAGCTTTTCTTTGATGATGGCGTTTCCGAGCGTCACCGTCACCTGCCCCTGGCCTATGATCTCAGAGAATTTCGCCGGACGGTATTTTCTCGCGATAACTAAATGTGCCATGATGTATTCTAATTTAATTGAAAAACGATGTCAAAATCATCTTTCGATTTTCCTCATTTCCTCCGGCAGACGCATAGGCTTCATATCCTTCCCGACGCACACAAGCAGCGTTTTGCCTTTGACAATGCTTCTGAGCGACGCTTTTTCCTTTATTTCATATAACAGCTCTATTGATGCACCCGTCGATTTGCCGGCTTGCACTTCAACAATGACAGTCTCTCCGTAGCGCGCGGGGCTTATATAATCTATCTCGGCGCGGCGGACAAGAAAAAAGATACCGCGCTCCATGAGCTCACCGATGTCGGCTCCGCGCTCCCGCAGAAACTCGGTGCGCGCCCGCTCAAAGTAAGTGAGATAATTCGCGTAGTAAACAACCCCGCCGCAGTCCGTATCCTGATAATAGATCTTAATTTCCATAAATGCTCTCCAAAGTATAAAAAATAGCCCGTGAAATTACAAACCGGCAGTGATACCCACTCCCGCCCATCTGCCGTGAGCGGGCACGGGCGGCTGAGACTGGAATTTCCTGTTGAACAAATTAGCCGCTTCCAGAAACAGGCTGTAATTGCCGAATCTCTTTTCTATTCTGGCGTCCATCACAAAATATCCCGCCTCAGAGCGCCTCTTCAAATAAGAGCCCGACACCGCGGCTGAAAGTCCGCCGTGGCGGGCTGAAAGTGCGCCGGCGCGTGATGAAGCTCTTGGAAACAGATGCCCTTTGAGCCGAAGAGAAAATTTATGAGCGGGATACCTTAACGCGTATTTTGAGTCATAAATACCTCCGGGCGCGGATGCCTTGAGAAAAGTGTAGCCGGCCTGGCCGCCTATCGCGCGGAAAGAGAAAAAATATTTCAAACGCGCGCCCTTCGTGTCAAATTCCGGGATATTCCACGCATGGAAAGTGTCCGTTGAATTGAATTTCACCCAGTCTATGATATCTCTGCCGGAACGCAGAAAAACCGCCGCCGAAAAAGCCCCGGCCGTCATGCCCGTTTCGTAATATCTGCTTTTTTCAAGATGAAGAGCCGTGTCGCCCTCATTCGCCGGATCCCAATAATGCAATTCCGTATAAGAGGGCGGCCTGAAAGCCGAAGCGTAAAGAATATGTACGCGCAAGCGGTTCAGCGTGATTTCTTCTCCCATGGAAATCGAGTTTATCTTATCCCAGCGGCCGCTGCGGTCCGTCCTCAAATTAAGATTGAATTCGGATATCCCTTTTTTACGGCGGAAGCGCTCAAAAAATGACACCGCGCGCGTATGCTCGTTTTTCAGAACATTGCTTGTTATTTCTTCCCGCGAATACTCCGCCCCACACGAAAAAGAGTTATAACCTGAAACGAAATGCAAAACAGCTTCATTCCCACTCCGTATATTCTGATGGCTGTTGCCGTACAAATTCCCGCCCCACAAATATTCGAATTTATCCCCGTGCCGTCTGACAAATGTTTTATTGCTCAGAAAAAACGACCGGCTGAACGGAACCCTGAATTCAAGATTGGCGAATTCAAGGCAGGTCTCCTCCCTTTCACCCGAAGTGCCGGTGCCGTAAAAATGATACGCCCCGAAATCCTTGTCCTGCCTTCCGGCGCTCAGGCTCACGCTGTTTTTCCCGGGTAAAAACACCCTGCCGAAATAGTCGTTCACGGCAAAATCCCTCCCGGGGAAATAGCCGGGAGATCTCTTTCTTGAGGCCGAAAGCAGCATATTCCCGCCCTTCATCGGCGGCGAAAAACTTATCCTGCCGCTGAAAGTATTTTTTTCATAAAAAGCCAGCTCGGCGCCCACGGATTTTTTGTGCGATTTTTTGGTGATGATATTGACCGCTCCCGAAAAAGCTCCGGCGCCGTAAACGGATGAGGCGGGGGCGGAAATTATCTCGATTCTCTCAATATCGTTTTTGGACACCGGTATATTCATCTGGTGATGTCCGGTCTGCAGATCGCTCATTCTCACCCCGTCAAGGAGCACCAGAACCTGCTCAAAAGAACCGCCTGAAACAGAAAGGTCGTTCTGAACGCCGAAGCCTCCGCGCCCCCTGACGTCTATTCCGGCCGATAATCTCAAAACATCCTCCAGCGAATCGGCCGGCAGGAGCGCGAGATCTTCGGCTGTTATTATCTCACTGCCCGGGGAAAAGATCCGTTCACCGTAAACGACTATTTCCTCAATGTTTTCGCTGCCGGAGGAAGCACTGTTCAAAAAACACAGCGCGCAGCCAAACAAAATCACCGAAGCGGAAATTTTAAACATCCGGCATGCGCCTCCTTCACGAAACAACATTATAATGAGCGGCGGACGGTGTCCGACGGGGCTCTATGAGCAAGGGGTTTGCATAGTGCCCAAAGCTGAGCCTTGCGAAGTCCGCCCGTGGCGGGCGAATGAGAGCGAACCACATACGTGAGCGTCCCTCGACGCGGCACCTCCGGCGCGAAACAATATTATATGCGCGCTTATTGCGCCGGAGAAAGGGATGCTTTCTTGAAGAAATCATAACTTTTTAGAGGATATCCTGTAAAATTCTGTATAAAATCCACTTCTCTTTTCAGCAATCTCGCCAGCTCTTCCGGCGAACTTTTTTCAAGATTTTTCTCAAAATTGTTCTCCAGCGCCGAAATGATCATCTTGTCGGAAAAATCCAGAAAACCTCCCTGATAGATAAGCCGCGCCAGATAGGCATACACCTTCCTGATCCTGAACGGCCTGAGGCACCAGACGAGCCACTTGAAGAGCCCCTGCTCGGGATCGTGCACCGGCACGATCTCATTGGTGGCATCCAGGACCAGCTCTCTGGCGGCAAAATCCATAACGCTTGCCTCCTGCGGCGAATAGATCATTTCCCAGCCGGTGATCGTGTAAAAAGAGCTCTTTTTCAGAAAACTCAATTCAAGGATATTGCCGCCCTCAAAAGCGCCGCCCCAGTGATTAACCGGCTTTCCGTACCCGGCCACCGCCGTGATAATCTTCCCGTATTGTTCGGTAAAAACCACCACTCTGTTTTTATTATCGCAGACACGCCGGTTATCCAGGATCACGGCTTTTGTCTTAGCCGTCATAGTTCCGGGATACGGATACGGACGCTCGTGATCTTCTGCCGGTCGGCGCTGTGCACCTCGATCACGACACCGTCTATTTCCACTGACTCGCCCTTGCGGGGCACATAATCGAGCTGCTCAAGTATCAGCCCCCCGATGGATGAGGCGGGATGCTCCGGCAGAGAAAGAGAAAGTTTGCTGTTGACCCTGTCCACATCCTCCGAAGCCGGAACGATATAGGACCCGTCTTTCTCTTTTTTATACACCACCTCTTTATCGAATTCATCAAAAATATCCCCTGTTATCTCCTCAAGCACATCTTCCAGCGTTATGAGCCCCGTCACTTTGCCGTATTCGTCCACAACGATAGAAAGATGCTGGCGGCCGTTGCTGAAATTCTTGAGGAGGGTTTTCACCGGAGCTGTCTCGGGCACGAATGTCGGCGCCCTCATGATATCCTGGACTATCAGCAGAGTGCCCATATTGAGTACGCCTAAAATATCCTTGGTGTATATCACGCCCACAATATTATCCAGCGAACCCGAATAAACGGGGATGCGCGAATGGCCGGACAGCGCCAGCTCCCTGAAAATCCGGGCTTTCCCCCAGTTTATATCCACAGCCTTTATATCAACCTCCGGCACCATTACCTGGCGCACCTCTTTCTCCGGGAATTCCAGAATACCCTTGAGCATTGTTTTTTCCTCATGGCTTATTTTCCCTGACACATAAGCCAACTCCGAAGCCTCCGCCAGATCCTGAGAGCTAGTCCGCGGCAGAGTTTTGGAAAGTTTTACTCCCAGCAATTCAGATAAAAACCTGCTCATCGCAAAGAGCAATCTTGCCAGGGGGCTGAGAAAAAAAACCACTTTCGGCAAAAAAGGCAAAGCCGCGGCGGCGAAACTTCTGGGATGTTTTTTCGCGAGTGTTTTCGCGAGTATATCGCCGAACATAACAACAAACGCGAAGAGAACAACGCTCGCGGCAAAGGAAGTGCGCTCGATGGACATACTGAAACGCGAAGAAATATCCCGCGCGAGGAGCTGAGTCAGGACGCTGGATGCGACAACGGACAGCGCATTACCTATAAGTATGGAGGTCAGTATCCTGTGAGGGGTATTCAGGAATCTCCTCAAGGCCGTGGCGGCCGACGGCGGCCCTGCCAGGATTGACTGCTTCTGAAAAGGAGAAAGAGAGCATATCGCTGTCTCGGTGCCGGCAAAATAAAACATACACAGAAAACTGATTATCAAAAGGAATATCATTTCTCCGCGCCGCTCCTCTTCAGGTCATATTCGTCCAGGATATTCCCGAATATCTCTTCCAGAAGATCCTCCATTGTGACGATTCCCGTTATCGTTCCCGAGGAATCCGTCACAAGCGCTATGTGCACCCTCTTGTTGATAAGCTGTCTGTAAGCTCCCAGCACCGTGACGGCCTCGTCTATAAAAAGAGGCCGGCGGGCATATTGTTTGATATCGGCCTTCCCTTCCAGAATACGCGCTTTGACAATTTCCCTCGCATAGACAATGCCCGCTATCCTGTCCAGAGAACCGTAATAAACAGGGAAGCGCGATATACCCGAATCTATTATCAGCTCCTCCATGGATTCTTCGGACGAATTAAGGTCTATCCCCACTATTTTTTCGCGGGGGGTCATCACCTCAAAAAGCTTTTTCTGGTTGAGCGACAGCACCTTGGATATTATCTTGGAGAAACTCTCCCTGTCCTCAAGATTTTCCGAAATCTCCCCTATGTCCCCCCTGCTTACGTGCAAATCCGAGGATTCCGCTGCGCTCCCTGAGATCAGTTCGGAAAAATAAGTGGTGAAATTGCTGAGCGGCCTGAAAATATAAGATACAAAATTGAGAAAACTCCCGAACGCCCCGCTGACCTTTTGCGGATAAGTGGTGGCTATGTTCTTCGGCATTATCTCGCCGAAAAAAAGAAGAAGCGCTGAGGTGACAAACAAAGCCACGGCCGAGGACGCGACGGCCGTAAAGCCGCGGGATAAGGCCGCGCCGATTATGACATATGATAGAATAGAGCTGAAAGCGATATTAACAAAATTATTCCCTATGAGTATGGTGGAGAGCACCGACCCCGGCCTCAACAGCCAGTCGCTGAAGATCCGCAGTTTCGTCTGATTGAAAAGCGCCTTTATCCGGGCGCGGTTAAGCGTCGCCAGGGATGTTTCCATTGATGAGAAAACTCCCGAAAAAACAAGAAGAGCCGCAAGAAATATAAAAATCATCTTTCCAGTTTATTCACCAGCTCATCCCCTGCCTCCAGCATTTTATTTTTAGCCGAGGGGGAGAGATCATCCATTCCGGATAAATGCAGCAGGCCGTGGACGATTAAAATCCGCAATTCTTTTCCTATGCCGTGCCCTAAACGCAAAGCGGCTTTCCGCGCCTCGGAGAGGCACACATAGATTTCGCAGAATTTCCCGCCGACCGGCAATGGGGGCCGGCCGAGATCAAAAGCCATAACATCCGTCACCCCGGTTTTTGAAAAAAAACGGCGGTTCAGCTTTTTTATGCCCTGTGATCCGGTCAGCACGACATTGACGGGGCATTGAAGAGAGAGCTCTCCGGCGGCGCGGGATGTAAAATTTCTCAGTTTTCTGATATTCAGCCCCCGCACAGGCTCTTCGCTGAAAAACTCCACGCGGGGCATTTACTGCTGTTTTTCCGCGGACGGCTTATCCGCGTCGGAATAATCAAGCCTTATGTGATGTATGGAAATCAGAGTTTTTGTAAAAACATCGCCTATCTTCTGTATATTTTTGAGCGTTATGGGACATTCATTGAGCTGGCCGGAGGCGAAATAATTGTTGATTATCTTGTGAACGGTGTCTTTGATATTCTCGAAACTCGGATCCTCTATGGAGCGGCAGGCGGCCTCTACGCTGTCGGCGAGCATAACTATGGCCGTCTCTCTGGTCTGGGGCAGGGGCCCGGGATACCTGTAAACGGTTTCGTCGCTGGCTCCTCCGGAAACAGCGGCTTTCCTGAAAAAATACTGCACTATGGTGGTGCCGTGATGCTGCGCTATGAAATCAAGCACGCACTCATCCACCCCGGCTTCGGCGGCGAGCTTGACGCCCTCTTTAACATGGGAAAGGATCACAAGGGCGCTCATTTCCGGTTTCAGCGTTTCATGCACATTCCCCTCAAGCTGGTTCTCGATGAAATACTGCGCCTTGCCTATTTTCCCGACATCATGATAATATGCCCCCACACGCGCCAGCAGGCTGTTGCATTTTATGGATACGGCCGCGGCCTCGGCCAGGGCCGCTACCATAAGGCTGTGGTGATATGTTCCGGGGGCTTCTATCATAAGTTTTTTCAGAAGCGGGTGGTTGAAATCCCCGAGCTCTATCAGCCTCACATCCGAGGTCAGATTGAAAACCCACTCAAAAAGGGGAAAGAAGCTGATGATAAAAATAAAAGTTAGCGACGAGACAAGGAACGGCGACCTTATACCGTCATAGATAAGATTGCCGCTGTGTATACCCAGCAGCTGCAGCGCGAAATTCGCCGCGAGGAGAAACACGAATATGGACAGAGCGTTTAAAAATATATCAGAGCGTTTTATGATTCTCCTGGGGAAAGCTATCGCCCCCAGTCCGCCGACGAAAGAAATAAAAAACACCTCGAAATTGCCGAGATATATGAACGACACTATCAAACTTATCAGCAGCGCTGCATTCTCCGCCACCCGGCGCGAGACAAGAAAATTAAGAAGGCTTGCCGCAGCCGGGGTAAAGACGAAATACATGCTGATCTCTCTGGATTTCGCGAACTGCGTCATAAGCACCGCTGAGACAATAACAAGCCCTGACAAAAGGATCTTCGACGGGTTCATTTCTTTCTCAGTTTTAATGAACGAGAAAGCGGCGTATATCCATATAATCACAAAGAGCCCGGACCCGGCGATGAAATTTTTTTCAAAACCGAATTCCGCCGATAGCGCCATCAGCACGCTCAATGAGATCAGGACACCGAGCAGCCATGCCGGAAAAGGAATGTCTTTTTTCAGAATATTTTTATTCTTTGAGGGCTTATCCAGCGCCTCGGCCCAACTTTGGAAAATACGCGAAAAAAAACTTTTAACTCTGCCCATGATTATCCTTTATTTTTTAACGGCTCCGTATGCCGCCACTATTTTCTTAACGAGCGGATGCCTGACAACATCCCTCTTACTGAACTTAATGAATTTGATACCCCTGATGCCCGCAAGCACCTCGTGCGCGTTGACAAGGCCGGACTTCACCCCTCTTTCAAGATCTATCTGCGTTTCATCGCCGTTGATACATATCGCCCCTTTGGGCCCCAGCCTGGTCAGGATCATTTTCATCTGAAGGGCCGTTGTGTTCTGAGCCTCATCAAGAATGACAAAGGCGTCGTCCAACGTCCTTCCTCTCATATAGGCCAGCGGAACGATCTCTATAACACCGGCGGCTTTCTGCCTCCCGTAATATCTTTCGCCCGCCAGCGTTATAAAAGCGCTGTTGAGCGGAGCAAGATAGGGGCTCACTTTTTCCTCAAAGTCCCCGGGAAGATAGCCCAGCCGCTCGCCGGCCTCCACAATGGGCCGGGAAAGTATAATTTTGGAAAATCTCCCTTCCTCAAGAAAGCTGAGAGCGCACAGGACTGCCAGAAAAGTTTTCCCCGTCCCCGCCGGGCCCGTGGCAATCGTGACGGGGTTTTTCAGCATTGATTCCATATACTTTTTCTGCGCGGGAGAAGACGGAGAAATCTTACGGCCGCCGCGGAATGTAAGAGGCGGCTGGGCGGAAGGAACAATATCGGCCCCGGTGCGCTTGTCCGTAAGAACGCCCCCTCTGCGGAGATTCTCAATTTCTTTAGCGGCCTCGTCCAGATCGCGCGCTTTTCCGCGCAGGACAATGCTGTTCGCCCTGACGCTCACGCCCACATCAAACATTTGATTGATCTTTTTGATGTTGCTGTCGTAGGGCCCGAATATATCGGACAATTCGCCCTGATTTCTGATATGGATAATTTTTGTTATCAAATTTTAACGCGGAATTTTAAAAACCTGTCCTTTGTAGATGAGGTCGGGATCTTTTATCTGGTCCTTGTTAGCCATGTATATTTTTTTCCACTGCCACGGATCATTGTATATCCGGCTCTGTTTGGCTATGTTCCAGAGACAATCCCGCGTTTCAGCCCAGCTCCTGACAGTATAAGAATCAGCCCTTTCTGCGTCAAACTCTTTCCTCGCCTCTCTAAGAGCCTTTTCCCTTGCCTCGCGCGCGTCATCCAACGCTTTTTTCGCCAGAGAATATGAAGCGTCCGCCTTTTCCTTCGCGGGGAGATAATCGCCGCCCTCAAGGGCCTGCTTCGCCTCGTTCAGAAGTTTTTCTGCGTCAGGCACGGGCACTTCCTCCTGGGCGCACACAGCTATAATTTTTTCGGCTCTGATGATGGCATCCCTCGCGTTCAAGCGGGCTTCTTGTTCAGCCGTCATCGCTTTCTTGCCGCCGCAGGCGGCCAAAAAACCGCAAAGAACAATCACCATAATTTTTTTCATACCTTTAAATTCTCCTTGATCTCTAAACACTTCTATCACCGTTGAATTTTACCAATAAGGCCGCTTTAAGGTCAATAGTCAATAAGCGGCATCTGCGGCGTATTTTATCAGACGCGGAAAATTTGGTAGAATCACTTTGCAAATGGCGATAAAAATAAAATCAGGTTTCCCGCGCCTGCTGTCAGCTTTGACATCGGCGGAGCGGAATATAATAAAAGGCATCTCGGCTCTCGCGGCAAAACGGGGAGAGCGCGCTTACATCGTGGGCGGCTTCGCGCGCGACATACTGCTGGGCTTTCCCAACCTTGATATAGACTGCGTCGTGGAGGGTGACGCATGCTCTCTCGCCGAAGATATTGTCTCTGAACTCGGCGGCGCGGCCTCCCTGAACAGAAAATTCAACACGGCCAAAATAAAAACAGGAGACCTTACAATTGACATCGCCTCCGCCAGAGAGGAACACTACGCCGCCGCGGGGGAACTTCCCAGCGTCAGGCTCTCAACAATAAAACAGGATGCCCTGAGAAGAGATTTCACCGTCAACGCTCTTTATATTTCCATTAACCCTCATGATTTCGGCAAACTCTGCTCGGCGGAATCGCACCTCAATGATCTGAAAAAAGGCGTTATCCGCGTTTTTCATGACGGCAGCTTTGAGGACGATCCCACGCGCATATTCAGAGCCGTGCGTTTCGCCGCCCGGTTCGGCTTCCGCATAGAACCCCGCACAAAAGGCCTGATACTAAAGGCGCTTAAAGACGGTATGCTCAAAAACATCTCGCCGTTCCGCGCTAAAAGAGAACTGATGCTGCTCCTCAACGAAATCAACGCCCCTGAAGCTATGAAAACAGCTCTTTCGCTGGGCCTGGCGGGAAAAATTCTGCCGGATGTGAAAAAAAACGCTGTGCGGGATTTAAAAACAGGCCGGCTCATATGGCTGGATTTTTTCATTTACCTCGGCGGACAATTCAGTCTTCCGCTTTACATGCTCCTCATACTGCTTAAAGATGTTTCCCCCGGGCGGCAAAAAACATTCGTTCAAAATCTTAACTTCGGAAAAAAAGACACCGCAGCTATTTTGTTCCCCAGAAAAAATATAAATAAAATACTGCGTGAAATAATCAAAAACGATCCGGCCTGGCGCGTCGAGGCTGATGCCCTGCGTGACGAACAGCTTTTATTTATAGTCCTGATAGCCGCCTCGGATAATCCCGCGAATTTCCAGAAAACGGAAAAAAGGGTCATGGATTATCTTCTGCACCTGAAAAGAAAAAAACCCTTTCACAGCAGCGCGGAACTGATAAGGATGGGCTTTCCCGCCGAAACTCTGGGAACGCTCGCGAAAGAGATCACCCGGGGCAGGAGGGGCGGGGAAATCCTCTCAAAATCACAGGAATACAGTTTCCTTGTAAGAAAGCTGAAAAAGTGATAAAATTTTCCGGTGGCGGCGGCACGCACGCGGGCAATGCGAAAGAAAAACCGGGACCCGGCGGCGTTTGTATTTGGAGGAAAAGAAAAATGAAAAAAATACTTTTGGTCATGGCCTTCTGCTCTTCTGTTTTTGCCCAGGAAGCTTTCGTTCTGAAAATTTCCGGCAGAGCCCACCTCAACAGCGGGGGGGTATGGGAAATCCTGAAAAAAGACATGCGCGTTTCGGCCGGCGATTCAATAACAACCGAAGCCGGAGCCGAGGTCAGCCTCAAGTTATCAGACGGACACAGCGTGGATATCATGGGGGATTCCATATTCTCGCTGAAAGAAAACAGTGAAGACCTGAAGGAAATGGACATCTGGCTCGGAAGGATCTACGCGAAAGTAGAGAAACTCCCCCCTTCCAAAAAATTCACCGTCAGGACGCCGGCGGCCGTTTGCGCCGTCAGAGGCACAAAATTCACGGTTGATGTGGACGAGAGCAAAAAAACCGATGTCTATGTGGACGAGGGTATTGTCGGGGTGATGGATTCATCCGGAGCCGGCGAAGAGGTTTTCGTGGAAAAAGGCATGATGTCTTCGGTGAAAGAAGGCGAAGCGGCATCCCCGCCCGCGAAAGCCCAAACCCCGCCTCAAAAAGCCGAGGAAAAAGCGGAGAAAGCAAAAAAAAGCGCCGCTCCCAAAAGCGCGCCAGTTGCGAGCGCTTCGGCCCAGGCGCCGCGCGAGCAAAGCGCCGAAAGCGGCCAGACCGCGGCCGCGTCGGGGAATGTTGCCATGAACGGCTCCATCGGAGCTGTCGCCCTCACCCGCGACGGAGTGACAAAAGTTTATTACGAATTCAGCATGTATCCCGAACTGACCTTCGGTAAACTCGGCATAGGCCTTGAGCTTGTCGTGCATTTTGATGAGAATAATCAGATACTGAAAGATGAGTGGACTAAAGAGCGCTACCCCGAGAAAATAGATTACATACGATGGGGGCACAAGCACCAGGATCCTTTTTATTTTCTCATCGGCAGGTTCAGAAGGCCGGTCTCTATCGGACACGGTTTCATAGTGAACAATTACTCCAACATGGCCCGCTATCCCAATGTCAAGAAAATAGGACTTGAATTCGATCTGGACAGGAACAAATGGGGGATTGAAGCCATGACGGACGATGTGACAAGAGCGGATATCATAGGCGGCAGATTCTATGCGCGGCCGCTCTTGGAGACAGGTATCCCGCTGCTGAGAAATTTGAAGATCGCGGCGTCGGCCGGCACGGACAAAGATCCCGACTCCGATTCCGAAACCAAAAACGACGCCGTCACGATAATAGGCGCCGATGTGGAACTGCCTCTGCTCAACTTCAAATATTTCAACGCGTCAATTTACGGCGATATAGCAAAAATGCAGATGGGTGACACTTACGATTCCTTCAACACCTCTTCAACAACTAATCTTGTTGACGGAGGAATCGGCAAGAGCGCCGGAATAAGCGGCAAGATGTTTTTCCTCAATTTCCGCGGTGAATACAGGATTGTGGAGGACAATTTTATCCCCGGCTACTTTGACGGCCATTACGACCTGAGCCGCTGGCAGAGATTCAACGTGACGAATTCATCAACGACAAAAGCCGTAAGGCAGCTCTGGGGCAGAACAAAAGATCCCGTAAAAGTCGGCCCTTACATAGAGGCATGGTTCTCGTTTTTCAGGATAATAGATTTCCGCGCGTCTTATGAAGATTACAACACCGTAAAACGTGATGACCCCTTTTATCCGCACCTCATAGCCTCGGCTTCAATGGCGCAACTGCCGTTCCTAGCCAACTATACGCTGGAAGCCGATTACGATAAAAAGGGCGCGCACACGTGGAACGATATAAAAAAAGTGGATGAAAACGCCATACTGGCGCTGAAAGTGGGATACCGCGTCGCGCCGAATGTCACCATGCTCATCGTCACCAGGCGCAATTATGACAGTGAGGGGAATCCCACAAAAACAACGACGGCCGAAACACGCATACGTTTCTGATATAAATCAGCGGAGGTAAATCATGCAGTCAATAATTCTCGCGGGCGGCTTCGGCACGAGGCTCAGACCCCTGACCATCGCCAAACCGAAACCCATGATAGACGTCGCCAACGCTCCCATAATGGAGCATGTTGTCAATCTGCTGAAAAAAAACGACTTCACCGATATAACATCCCTGCTCTACTATCAGCCCGACATAATAAAGAATCATTTCGCCGACGGGAGGAAATTCGGCGTAAACATGAGCTATGTCAAAACCGGAGCGGACCTCGGCACAGCGGGGGCCACCGGGACATGCCGCGAAAAAATGAAAGGCACTTTCCTGGTGATAAGCGGCGATGTCATCTGCGATTTTGACCTCAAGAAAGCCGTGGCCTTCCATAAAAAAAGAAAGGCCATCGCCACCATCATCCTCACGCGCGTCCCGGATCCTCTTGAGTATGGGATCGTGATAACAAAAAAAGACGGCAGGATATCCAGTTTTCTCGAAAAACCGACATGGGGCGAAGTGTTTTCCGACACCATCAACACCGGCACATATATTTTTGAGCCCGAGATCTTCAAATACCTTCCCGAGGGCCGCGAAATGGATTTTTCCAAAAATCTGTTCCCCCTGCTTCTTGAAAATAAAGAACGCTTTTTCGGCCACATCTGCCCCGGCTACTGGAAAGACGTAGGGAATCTCGACGAATACCTCAACAGCCATTACGACGCGATGACCGGAAAAATCAAACTCAGCATAAAATCGCGTAAGACTGTCAGAGACGGTTTCCCCGTCTGGGCGGGTAAAAACACCGTGATACCCGAAAAGATCAGATTTGACGGCCCCGCCATCTTCGGAGATAATGTCACGATTGAAGACGGCGCTACGATAGGCGACTCCTGTTTCGGCGACGGCTGCCGCATAGGCAAACACTCCAAAATATCCCGGAGCGTCATGCAGGCAGATTCCGGCTGCGGCCATCACTGCGACATAAAAGAAACGATAGTGGGCTTCGGGACGAATATCTCGGAGAATGTAAAGAGTTCGCCGGGAGCCGTCATAGGCAATGACTGCGAAATAGGCGCGGGAGCGACGCTGAAAGCCCACATAAAAGTCTGGCCGCAAAAAACAGTGGAGGCGGGAGCTTTTGTGAACAGCTCGGTGATCTGGTCCGACAGGTTTTCCAGGAATCTTTTCGGCAGCCACGGCATAAACGGCCTCGCGAACATAGAGATCACTCCCGAATTCGCCACGCGCATCGGAGCGGCGCTGGGCGATAAAATAGGCAAAGGCAATTATGTCCTGACATCCCGCGACGCCAATCAGAATTCAAGGATGATCAAAAGATCCATCATAGCGGGATTGATATCCACAGGCGTAAAAGTCGGCGACCTCAGGACCATGCCTATCCCCGTGGTGAGATACGAGAGCGGAAAGGAGGGCGAAGCCGGCGGCATCCATGTGCGCATGTCGCCCTTTGACCCGCGCATAATAGATATACTGTTCTTTGACGAGAGCGGCTGCGAGATATCTCCCGCGAAACAAAAAGCCATAGAGCAGACTTTTTTTAAAGACGACATAAGCCGCGCCGGAATTGATGAGGTGGGTGAGATAATGCTGCCTCCGCGGGCATCCGAATATTATAGGGAAGGTTTTCTGAGCAGCCTCAACGAGAGCGTTATCCGAAAGAAAAGCGTTAAAATAATCTGTGATTATGCCTTCTCGCCCGCCTCGCTCATTTTCCCCTCTATACTCGGACGGCTAAAAATAGAAACAATCTCCTTAAACGGCGTTCTCCATCCGCAGCGCACGAGCAAAACCCACGAAGAATTCGTGCAATCCATAGACACCGTGGCCAATGTCGTGAAATCGGTGAAAGCGGATCTGGGCGTGATGTTTGACGTGGGAGGAGAAAAAATATTTCTTGTGGACGGAAAAGGAAGGCGTATCCATTCCCAGAAAGCCCTCCTTGTGGTCCTATCGCTCATCGGAATGTCAAAAAAGAAAGGGAAAATATGCCTGCCGGTCAACTGTACCATAGAGGCAAAAAAAATAGCAGGGAAATACGGCCTTGAAGCCCTGTCCTCCGGAGCGACACCCCAGAGGCTGATGAGCGCCTGCAAGCAAAAAGACATAATCTTCGGCGCCGACGGCAAAGGCGGTTTTATTTTTCCGGAATTCCAGCCGAGTTTTGACGGGATGTTCAGCGTCTGCAAGATCATTGAATTGTGCTCGGAGCTCGGCGTGAGCCTTGCCGAAATCGCGTCAAAAATAAAAGACCCCGAAATATCCGGGCGGTCCATTTACTGCCCCTGGGAGAAAAAGGGCCTTCTGATGAGGAAACTCTCGGAAGCTTTTCCCGCGGCGAAAACCGAACTTGTGGACGGGATAAAAGTGATAGAAAAAAACTCATGGATCCTTTTTATGCCCTCATCCGACAGGGCCGCCTTTACTCTCTCCTGCGAAGCCCCGTCAAAAAAAGAAGCCCTGAAAATCATTGCAAAACACGCCGCGACAATAAAAAAGTGGCTTAAATAAAATTTGATACCCTTACTCTTTCTGCTCGTGCCTCTTGCGGTCAACCCATGGGGATTGGACCCTTATCTTATTAAAAATCTGCTCGTGTGCCTGACCCTCTGTTATATTTCCCTCAAAACGCTCTACGGCGCCGGGGGAACGCGGCGCGGACATCTTTCCGTACAGATCTCGGTTTTTCTCGCCATTATCTTTCTTTCCCTCGCCGCGAGCTCCAATCTCAGCGTCTCCGCCCTGAAACTAGCCGGGACGGCAAGCATTCTTCTTCTTTATTTCTTCATAGACGACAGCGGCAGGGAAAAGGCCCTGGATTTTACAGCATACGCGATAATCATCGTGTGCGCCGCGGCCATCGGCCAGAAAAGCGCTTTCCTCATGTTTTCTTTTACTACGGGTTTCGCGGGAAGAGTCTCATCCACCCTTGGCAACCCCAATTTCCTTTCAAGTTATCTCCTGATCAGTTTCCCGCTTTTTATATACTGGGCGAAAAAGAAAAACAAGCAATATCTGACGGCGCTTCCTTATATAGCAATACTGCCCAGCGAAACCGCCGGCAGCATCCTCGCGCTGCTGCCTGTACTGGCGCTCTTTTTCTTCGGCAAAAAAAACAAGTTTTCGCTCCCGGGAATTCTTTTCCCCGCGCATTTGCTGGTCATTATCGTTGCCATTTTCGCGACAGATATCTCATCAAAACAAATGTCTGTCAAAGAGCGTTTTTTTAAATGGAAAGTCGGCGTTGAAATACTGAAAAAACAACCCGTCCTCGGGGCCGGCTGGGGAGGCGTAAAAAGCAATTTCGCTCTTTACCAGAATAAGGTCAAACGGGATTGGACGCTCAAGTCCACTTCTGAAAGCAAAATACACAACGACTATATACAAATAGCGGCCGAATCCGGCATTGCGGGAGCGCTGGCCTATGCCTGGCTTTTAATTTCGGCGCTGATATTGCTGCGTAAAAAAAACTTCTACGCTTTCGCGGCTTTGATCGCCTTTATGCTTGATTCCATCACAAATTTTCCGGGAGAACTTCCCTCCTCGCTCATGCTCCTTCCTCTCATACTTTCTTTTGACGGCGGGGATGAAAAACTGAAACAGGGCAAAGCGCCCGGCATCGTCATCGCGCTCATTGCCGTTACCTCTCTGTTCATCATAGGCAAAGATTTTGCCGCGGATATTTCGAGAAAAAAAGGATATGACAGCTACGCGGCCGGAGATTTCAAAAAAGCCGAATCCTCATGGCTTCGCGCGCACAGGCTCTCGCCCACATCCGGCAAATCCGCCTATGCCCTCGGCATGCTGTATGTGAACACAAAAAATTACACCGGGGCTATAAATAAATTCCTTGACTCCATCAGGATCAGACAATACGGCGAAGTCTATAATAATCTCGGCAACGCCCTTTATCTCAGCGGCAATATCCCAGCGGCGCTGAAAGCGTGGGAAAAGGCCGTTGAACTTGAATGCCCCGAAAAAGAAAACATCCAAAAAAATATACAGCTCTTGGGCCGTTAAGCTCTTGTTTTATGCTTTCCCTTATTGTAAAATTCGGCTATGATATTTTTCGCAAAAAGGCCCGCTCTTGCCCTGATAATGAGTTTCGCCGGCGCGATTGCTGTCGGCACTTTTCTGCTCATGCTGCCCATTTCCACCCCTGTTGGGCAGGGCATCTCTTTTATTGACTCCCTTTTTACGGCCACCTCCGCCACCTGCGTGACGGGCCTTATAGTAAGAAGCACAGCGACGGGTTTTACTCTTTTCGGTAAAACCGTCATCCTTCTGCTGATACAGCTCGGCGGCCTCGGACTTATGACATTTTCCGTATCTCTTTTTCTCGCTCTGGGAAAAAAAATATCAAAAACGCAGGAAGTGCTGCTTCAGGACGCCCTCAACGAAGACAGCATCCGCAGCGCGCGGGAAATACTCAATTTTCTGCTTCTTGCCACTTTCGGGGCCGAAATAATAGGCGCGGGTTTCCTCTTTTTCAGTTTCAGGCAGTTTTACGCGGCGGGCGAAGCCCTTAAGATGGCGGTATTCCATTCGGTGTCGGCTTTCTGCAACGCCGGATTTTCACTCATTGATTCAAGCGTGGTTCTCTTTGCCGGAAGTCCGGGGGCGATCATGGTTTTCTCGCTGCTGATCATCATGGGGGGAATGGGTTTCGTCGTAATGCTTGATGTGTTCAACCGCCTGTCCGGAAAAAAAAGAAGAGTGAAAATACACACGCGTCTTGCCGTAGGCCTCACGGCGGCGCTTCTTTTGTGCGGAACGCTGTTTTTTTATGCCGGCGAGAGGAACAACACCATGAAAGATATGAGCGCCGGGAATAAATGGCTGAACGCTTTCTTTCTTTCCGTCACATCCAGGACGGCGGGATTCAATTCCGTTGACACGGCTTCCCTTAAACCCTTCAGCAAATTCACGGCAATAGGCCTTATGTTCATAGGCGCCTCTCCCGGCGGCACGGGAGGCGGGGTAAAAACCGTCACCTTCGCGATCATACTGCTTGTGGCCGTCACTCATATCAGGCGCCGGAGCGAAATAACGGTCGCCGGGCGCGCCATACCGCCGTTTTTCGAGCGGCGGGCTGTCGCTATAATTATTTATGCTTTTATCATCATTATGTCCGCCGGGGGAATCATGCTCTACGCGGAAAATCTTCCCTTTGAAGATATTGTTTTTGAAGCGGTATCCGCTTTCGGCACGGTGGGGCTTTCAGCGGGTATAACCGCGCAACTTTCGGAAGTCTCAAAATATGTGATCATTGCCGTTATGTTTATGGGACGGCTCGGGCCTCTGACCATAGCCCTGGCGACCATGGGGCATAAACAGCGTCTTGATATCTCTTACGCGAGCGAAAGAGTTCTGCTGGGCTAAATGGAAAAAGCGAATTTTTTGTATTGGCAATTTGCGTTTTGATTTATAGAATATAGGAAGAAATCCGGAGGGAATAAACAAATGAGACAGATAGCGATTATAGGGTTGGGAAGTTTCGGGAACGCTCTCGCCAAGGCGCTGGCGTCAAGCGGCGTTGAGGTCATAGCCATTGACCGCGACAAAGACCGCATAGAAGAGCTGAAAGAATATGTCACTGTCGCCGTTGCCTGTGACGCCACCGATGAAAAAACGCTGAAAAACATAGGGCTTGGCGACGTCGATCTGGCCGTGGTGGCCATCGGCGAGGATGTTGAAGCGTGTCTTCTGACCTCCATACTGCTCAAGAAACTCGGTGTTCCCTCAATTTTCAGCAGGGCTGTCACGCCGACACAGAAAGAAATACTGAAAGCCATAGGCGTTACCCGGATTATTGAAATTGAAAATGAAATGGGGAAAGAAATCGCAAACGCCATTATCGCCCCCCGCATCCTCAAAAGGGTGTCGCTGGGTGAAAATCATTCCATGGCCGAGATAAAAGTTCCTACGCAATTTGTGGGAAAAAGGATTTCGGAACTTAATCTGCGGCAGAAAAACAGAATAAACATAGTCGCCATAAAAAGAAACATACCTGATATTGACAAAGCGACCGGCAGCAAAACAACAAAGGAAGAAATAGACACCGTGCCCGATCCCGAAACTTATTTTGACGAGAATGACATAATTATCGTCGCCGGAACAGACAAAGATATCAAAAACATCTAACACGAAAATGAAAAATCTCTACCGCAACACGATGTTCATCCTTATATTTATCTGCTTTTTATCCATGGCCGGCAGCATCTTTTTTTCAAACGAGACAACCGTACGCATCTTTGTGACGATCTCAGACGTAATAATCGCGGCCGGCCTGATTTTTCTGGTTTTCTCATTTTCAAAAAAACTTTCAAAAATAAACAATCAGCTTCAGATAGTGTCATCCGGCTCCTTTACCACGGATTTTCCCGAAAAAATAAATAACGAACTGGATATGCTGACACTCAAACTCAGCAAACTGTTCAACAATATGAATAATTACGACAGGCTCCGCGCAAAAAATGTGGCGAAATCCGCGAAAGCGTATATGACTATCAGTATAAATGTCTCCGATGCCGTTATAATGGTCGACTTTGACGAAAACACAGCTTCTCTCAATCCCTCCGCGCAAAAAATATGGAACCTTGAAACACGATCCTTTCCGCTGGATGTCGTAACAAAGCACGCCCAGAATACGGAGTTTAGAAAATTTCTTGATCGGGTCGCGGTCTCCGGAGAGGAACAGGCCAAGGTTTCCGTGTATTTCCCATCGGCCTCACGCAGAGAAGTCTCTGTCAAAGCCGTCCCCATAAAAACAATTGACGAAAAAACAACGCTCATACTGCTCTTTGTCACCACCGTGGACGGCAAAAAGGAAAACGGCAAATAATTCAGCAACTATAAATTATCCTCCCCCAGGGTTTGGCAAGTATCCTGTTAGAATGCTTGCATTTTCAAAATCCAAAATATACTTGCAGGTTTCAACAGAAATATGGTATAGTTTAGCTGGAAATTGGCAGCAAATAAAATTTACATAGTATATTTATGAAGAAACAACATATTTCGGTTAAAAAAGCTTATGATTTCTGGGCTGAACAATATGAATCAGATGGAAATTCAATGATGGCTTTGGAAGATAGCGTATTTAATAAAGAATTTACATCATCATTAAATGATAAAAAAATTTTAGATTTGGGCTGTGGTACAGGAAGACATACCTCAAAATTTATTGAATTAAATGCGAAAGTAACAGGAGTTGATTTTTCTACCAACATGCTGAAAAAAGCAAAAGAAAATAATAGATCTAAGAACGTAAGATTCATTCAGCATGATATCTCTAAGAGACTTCCATTTAAAAATAAATATTTTGATATTGTCTCTTGTTCTCTAGTTTTAGAACATATAAAAAAATTGGATGAAGCATTTTCTGAAATGAAAAGGGTTTGTAAACAAGATGGGTATATTTTTATAACAGAAATGCATCCTGATATGAGATTAAAAGGTAAGCAAGCTTCATTCTGCGATAGCAAGGGTAAAAGATACTATCCCAAAAGTTATCCTCATAAACTTGATGATTTTAAATATCACATTAAGGCTTCTCAGTTAAAGATTGCGAAACTAAAAGCATATCGAGGAACAAAAGCTTTGGCTAAACAAACTGAGAGAGCAGTTCAATATATAGGATATCCAATGTTGTTAGAATTTAAACTGATTCCTGTGGAGACTTAATATCGTTTAAATTTAAGCAAACAGTTCCAATAATTCTTTCTGTTCAAAACTGTAACAATAATTCCACTATAAAAAAGCTATCTACCTTGGAGATAGATAGTATTTCTATTGAAATCTGCAAAAATAATTTCACCATCAAAAAACTAACATTCGTGTAGTAATATAGTCAAAATCTCCTCATATTTTATAGTGTCAGTATTTTGAGGGCAAAACGAAATATTCTTGATGTTTGAGAAAAGAAAAGTTTAGATAAATTCTGTTTTAAACAGTTCTTTGAAATGAATCAAGAGGATGTGTGGTTTTAATTTTGGCGCCGCCCTACTTTCCCGTGCGTAAACACAGTATCATCGGCACTGAAGGTCTTAACGGCCGTGTTCGGAATGGGAACGGGTGTTGCCCCTTCGCTATAGGCGCCAAAAAAGAATTTTGAAGTTCGTCAGAGATAAAACACCTCAGGTGTTCTATCTTCGACCGTATGAACAAGACTGAATAATACGGTCAAGTCGTTCGGTCTATTAGTATGGCTCAGCTCATTACCTCCTCACTCAAACCGAAGTCTAAACTCGTGGGTAATGGTCTCAATGCCCGAGGGCATCTCAACCGGCGATTACTCGCCTTACACCTGCCACCTATCAAACTGGTAGTCTTCCAGTGACCTTATTGCCTTGATCCTTAACCCGAAGGCTAAAGACCTGGACAGGGAAATCTTATCTTGGAGTTGGCTTCCCACTTAGATGCTTTCAGCGGTTATCCTTGCCAAACGTAGCTACCCAGCGATGCTCCTGGCGGAACAA